>UMED01024253.1_pt1 | contig 16785 bp, 29 predicted proteins | sample 1964661 | NCBI WGS metagenome assembly UMED01 (sample SAMEA4836011, study PRJEB28245) | human gut metagenome | biome: gut microbiome; material: fecal sample | place: Denmark | collected 2008
CTGTTATTTCCCCGTTATCCCAGGACAGCGGATAAATCATGTCTGCCCGGATATAATCAATGATAATCTCATCATCTCCGCCCATGTATTCCACAAAGGCGCCGGTTCCCAAAGCAAACGCCAATTCAATCAAACGATTTCCATTGACCCGGAACTTATTAGAAGCCAGAACCTCTTCCAGCCGTGTGCTGTAATCTCCCGCCTTTATGGATACTTTTTCATTTAACAGGAGATTCGCCCAATCCTCACAAATAGTCTTTGCCATTCCCAGGCGGAAGCGTTCCTGTTCCGTCGTAACTGCCCCATTGTAAACCTTATAGTGATGAAATTTTTTCACATCATTCTGGTACCATTCCAGCCATTCATCAATATGGCTGTAGGTTTCATCTGGAACTGTGTTATACTGCTGTGATTCCAGATATTGGCGTATTACATTACTCATTCCTTCACCTCTACGCTGCTATATATAAAATATCTTCCTGGACGCTTTCTGTGCTGTATTCTGTGGAATCCAGGGAATCCACGTTCATAAGCCCGTCATCCAGCCGGACATCTTCGTTTTTCTTTGTATCGTCATATACCGCATTTTCAAACGCTTCTTTGATATGCTCGCAATGCTTCATAATCTTCCAGCGGTGCTGGGCAATCAAGCTGTTATAGAAAGCAATCCTGTCATTGATAGGGCCTTTGATTGCATTTTTAATCTCTATGGATACATGGGCGTCTATGCATGCCATTTCAAGCCCGGCAATCAAAGTCTGCTCTGCACTGTCGCAGTAAGCCTCATAGACTTTAAATCTGCTCTGGGCACGTTTTACAAAGTCTATAAAATCCTCCTGAAGCTGTTTGGGATTAATACGTTTTTTGCAATAATACTCGTCCAGAACAACCACCTGCTTGTATCCTCTTGTGAATCCTGTCAGGGTAAAAGAATGAGCCGACTTCGTCCCTCCGAAATCGACTCCGATAACTGCATATGAAATTGGATTCTCCTCAAGCCATTCACTTGTTATCAAATAATCTTTCACATTATCTGCAAACTGCTGATAAATTAAACCTTCTGCTGCCACCCACAAACCTAAGATAAAGCGTTTATAGAACACACTGCTGTGTGGCCACTTCCGCTTATACTCTTCGATTTTCTTCTGAGATAATGTAAGATTATCCTCCATCATGAAATGCAGATGGTAAACTCTTTTTTCTTTTGCCTTTCTGATGAACTCTTCATTGATATAGTTGTGAGGATTCTCTGGGTTGCAGTTCATCCACACTTTGGAACCTTCTACAGAGCAGCGCCCCATCATCTGGTCTATGAAATTCTGTGGGAATAGTGCCGCCTCATCTGCGTAAGCTCCTGCTGCTGTAAGTCCCTGTAAAGCATCCTGGCTAGCTTCTGTACTAGCTCCATACAGGTAATAGGTATTTGTCCCTATTTCAATCCTTGCATCTGTGCCGGAACGGACATATTCATAAGGCCAGCCCCACGCTTCTAGCATCTGCAGCATAGGACGTACCACGTTTTTCTTTAGCGCACCCATGGTCTTTCCGGCCAGGATAAAGGACTGCCCGGAAAACATCTCCTGGGACCATGTGAGGAAGCCAATAATCATTGCAATGGTTTTTCCGGAACGGATTGCCCCGTCTGCAATAACAATATCATTCTCACTGGACATCGCCATTGGACGCCACCAATGTATCAAGCGCCTTTGCTGCTCAGAGAAGGGCTTAAAATCAAATCTCGCTGGTCTTTTCTTTTTCTTCGGCATCTTGCTCCTCCTTTTTGCTGAACAAATTATCTATGTCTTCCTGGGTTGGATTCATGGCTTTCAGGAAGGAGGTAATGTTCTCGTTATCCTCATCATGGTTTCCAAGTTCCTGGTTCATAGCAAATTCTGCACGCCGTACCCGGATTCTCTGCTCTTCTGTAGCCATATCCCAGTTCTTATGCAGCATCTCGTCATATTGCTTAATAAGGGAGCGGAGTTCACCCTGGGCTCTGGCCTGGGCTTTCAAGAATTCATTCTGCTTATCCCATGCCTGCTGCACCTCCCATTTTTCTCCCATGATTTTTCCTTTTTTCTCTTCCACTTTTTCAACGGTTTTGTCTTTCTGGTCTTTTACATAGGCAATCTTCTGTGCCCGGATAATGGCAGCATAAGCAAGCTGTATCTGATGCCAGAGAAGGTCTAGCGGATCTGCTTCTTCTATGGCAGAAAAAATCTCCCTGGTTTCATCCGGGAGAAATTTTGAAAAGAATCCATATTTTTCTGCGTTCTTATTTCCTTCAGGTGCTCCATGTCCTGCCGCATTCTGGTTTCCCAGCCTGGATTTTTGTGTGCACACCTTTTTCTTTTTTGTGTGCACACTTTTTTCACCTTCCTTCGACCACTTGTATCTGGTCTTCCAGGACTTTACTGTATTTATTGTTACACCGTATTTCTCGGCTATTTCTTTGTACTTCATGCCTTTTAGGTAATCCTGATAGGCAAGTTCTGCATTTGTTGCCTTTACTTCTCCACCCAAACATCACCACCTCTCTTCGTTTGTTTTGTAAATGGACCCTCTGGGGTTCGAACCCAGGACATCAGATATTAAAAGTATCTGTGCTCTACCACTGAGCTAAAGGTCTGGAATTTATCATAAAAGAAAAGAGACACCGGAGTGCCTCTTTGTCATGCATTCATAGTTTTTATTCATTATCGCAAACTTCACTTATTTTTTTAAACTCATTTGTAGCATCAAATTCATATTCACAATTTGGGCATAGTAAAATTTGTTGTTCTTCAGATATATCCGGTTCCAACTCAGCCCCACATTTCGGACATTCTGTTGGAACATCCATTACAAATCGTTCTTGTTCGTAATCGTAATGCATAGTCAATACCTCCTACAATAATCTTTTCTTCATCATACGCTTGTTTTATTAAAAAGAAAAGTCTTGACAAGATATAACTGGATATTATTGAACTCGAACCCAGAGTCTACCGGTTATTACCTGGATACTCTAACCAACTGAGCTACAGGTCCAGAATTTATGTAAAAGAAAAGACACCCTTTCGGATGCCTTATACTTGTCTGTTCTTTGGTTCTACCGCTTCAGAACGGATATTGTGGGTCTGGTTCTGATTTTCTGGTTTTACCTTTTGTGTTATGCTGTTAAATTTTTCGTTTGATTTTTTTGATTTAATTTCTCCTGCTGGTCCTTGTCCATATTATCACCTCTCGGATAGTATGTGGATATATAGAAGGATATATGCAGAAGAAAATCATCCTGAAATAATGCCTTTCTACCTAGAGCGATTATTTATAATAATCTTTTAAATCTCTCTGTTCTCTATCTGTAATTACGGTTTTCTTCTGATTTTCATTCTTTTCTATTTCACCATCATCTGGTCTAAACACCAATACAATCATATATGACATGCATCTATACGTCAAAACCAAAAAAGCTACCGCAGTAAAAATCCATATATAATACATTGAAAACTTTATATTTTTACTCATACTCCCTCTTAAATGCATGCATAATGAAAAAACAGCATTTATTAATCCCATGAATACAGTTGATTTTAAGTATCTTACAAATAGATGTTTCTTATCATTTTGAAAAACATATTTTACAAATTTTGATTCATTTTTCATACTAAGAATCACTGGCATAATTGCTCCTAGGAATCCAAGTATGATTGAATCTAAAGTTACAATGCCATTTAACGCTTCTTTAAAATCGTTATTTCCCATAACATTTACTTTATTAATGACGACTAAAATTACAACAATGCCTGCCAATAAATATGGATATGTTCTTTCGATATAATAGCGAATATTTTCCATCATAATATCACTCCAACTCATTCATGGATCATTGTTAAATTTATAAGTTCACCTTTTTTATCTAAATAATATTCTATCATATTTCTAGCTGCGTATTCAAACCCAAGAGAACTTCTTTTCTCCACCTTAAAAAGTATTGTATCTTGTGCTATATTATCGAACAAATCTATTAATTCCGTATGTTCTGCGTCATCATCTTTTATTCTTAATTTTGCGCTTACTACATTATCGTATTCACCTATTTCTTCCAATAAGTTGTCAACTTCTTCAATGTTAAGCGTATTTTCTTTTGTTCTTCCTAAACTTATTGAAATATGCCCAGATAATGCGTGGAATTTTCTATATGAATTCATTATGACACTTAATGGGCTCTTTGAAGAAGGTACATCTGCAATAATATTAGCAAATCCTAATTCTATCGTTTTATATGATTTTTTCTTATACTTGCGTAAATCGATGTCCTTTATAATTGGTTTAATTTTAACGCGTATATCAACCTCGTCACTATATGTTTTTGCCATAAATTCTGCTAATCTAGCCGTCCCCAGCGAAAATCTGTTAGATTGTATCATTGCTAAACCGCATGTTTCATCGTATAAAACATATAAGTCTTCGCCTATATATTCATCATCCTCTAACGCAATATCTTCCGCTTCTGTATTTTCTTTAGCAATCATTGGAATATTTTCATCTCTAAGTTTCATAAACCTTAACACCCATAGCTGTTCTTTTTCATAGTATCTTATTTTTTCTACTCTAGCTTTGGTATCTTTAAGTTCAATGGTAACCATTTCTTTTTTATACTTTTTTATACCATTCAGCCACGCCAAAAAGTCAAACTCGCCATCTGAGTGCCACCTATTTTTAAATTTATGCTGTTTTTCCAATTTGTAATATCTGAATCTAATATTTCTATCCATGAAGCAGTTCCTCCAATACATTTATCTAATGCCATTTTATACCAATATCCTACATATTTCAACAAACATCTGTATTGAAGATAAGTAAATTATAGAACACTTGTTCTATAATTACAAGATGGAATTCTGCACAAAAAACGCCCTACCGAAGTAGGGCATTTTTCAGATAAAGTATTTGAGGTGACGGTCTCTATGCTTTTCTCTGCAAAGGCGTTACCGTCTGAGCCTGATACGGCAACAGGGCTGTGACACCCTGCTGCCGTTACACAATCTTAAAGGAGTACTATTATGAAATCCATTCCGTTTCTCGTTCCAGTATAAATACTATCACAGAATAAGCGAACATAGGCGAACATTTTATAAAATTTCTTCTTTTTCCAGATATCTATTGTGCCGGATTCGGCAATTATCTTTTGTATACTCTATTTTTCTCTTCGGATAGCGATAATTCATTTTCATAGCCACCATATCCCATGTCAAGTCATCTATGTAGTAAAGCCTGAATATCTGTCTTAAATCACTTTTTGGAATTGCATTTATGAAATCATCTACTGCATTCACTGCCTCATGCAGCTCATCTTCCATAATCCGAAGTTTTGCTATTCTCTTTTTTAACATAGCTTTTACCGTACTGTATTCAGGAATCGGAAAGCCCGTTATCTTTATGCTGCCTATAGTACCGTCCTTCCTGGTTCCAGTCACTGAGTCAGAAACTACGCCCTGTTCCTCGATTTTCCGTAATCTCAGCTCATCTCTGCTTATCCTTTTCCTTAAATCTTTGATTTCTTCCCGAAGTTCGCAATATTGGATTAAAATATCCTTTGTTATCTCCACCGGAATCACCTCTTGTATTCATTTCCTGTTTCCTTATCCCGCAATCCTGTAATCTCCAACCCCGACACACTCGCTGCTGCATTCAGCATTTTATATACCCGCCATATATGTTTTGGCATCCGGCTGGCTCTATGTACTGCTATTTCTGCTGTTGGGTCTTTGTATCCTTCTTTATTCATCTGGCCTCCTTTCTGGCACTCCTTACATGCCTGCTGCCCTTCTGGGATTATCTCCCCACAGCATACGCATCTATCTTCCGTGGTTCTCACTCCTTCCGGTTAAATCTGTTTTTGATATGCTCCCGGAAACGTCCTGCTGCCGTCTGGTCTTCCCGGGGAGTTATTAAATATCCCCGGTGCTGACAGTAGCAATCTCCTGTTTGCAGGTCTGTTTTACATTTATTACAGTTGTTACAGTTCATGGTTCTCCTTTCGCTCTACTCTGTATGGGCATCTGCCCCATACACATGTTACTTTATATAAGTTTTTATTATACTCTTCGTTTGTACAATCACCGTATGTTCCGTTATACACACATGTTTTGCAGTAATTTTCGTGTGTGGGAAATAAAATTATTTCTGCCATATTGATTCCCTTCTAAGAGGTCAGGATTTCTTTAACCTTCCTAAGCTGATGCAAAGAATATTCTTTAACGCCTGCACTGGAAGTCCTTGAAAACCAAATCATAAGTTCATATTTTTCTATATAGTCTTTTGCTTCCTTCATTTCTGTAAAAATATAAGCTCTTTCTCCACACTCAGAGCTTTCCACAAGCCCCTCTTTCAAATATGACTCCTGGCAGTATCTTGTTCCTCTATCGTCAACAACGTATTTTCTGCCTATTCTGCTTACTGTTCTTTCATACAGTTCAGGTTCTTTATTTCGTCCGTGGTGCAATATCAATACCGCAATCTTTTGCCCTACCTTAAAATCTTTTATTGTTACTGGCTTTAATCTCATTTTTTCACCGCCTTCATTAAAATTCAGATTAATCAACTTCATATTCACTTACAGTACCGCCAGTATCTTTTATAAACTTGACATTTTCCTCTCCAAATGCCTCTTTAAACTTTTTTAAAGCCATCTTTGTTCCATCATCACATCCGGCATACATTTCTTCTGCAACATCCTCTACAATTTCTTCAAATAATTCTTCGTCTTCTGTATCTACTTCAATACAGTGTAAATAATCTACTCTTTCAGTGTAATTAAATGTCATCCTCTTTACTCCTCCATTAAAGATTAATTGAATCTTTTACTTTCAAATCGAAAATTAGACACCATTTCTTTTTAACTGGAGAAAAAAACGGAACCATAACATATAATTCATGTTTTTTCTTATATTTCTCTGCCTGTTCTTTTGTTTCAAAATAGCCACCATACATTTTTCATTCTCCTCTCCTAAAGATTAATTTACTGTACTTCTTTTTCTATTTCCTCATCAGTCAGCTTTAACAGGTTATCTCCTGACCAAAATACAGCCCCTGCAGGTGTCGCCTGTATACACTTTATCCAGCTTTCTGCTTCTACTTCTTTCCCTGCGTAAGTGGTCTTACGCTTACGCAGGTATTTATGTCCGGGGATTAGTTTCTTTTTATCCATTCTGCCTTCTCCTGTTTTATATAAAATCATCAACACTCATTTGACCTGGTATCTCGCAACCGTCCGGGATATTCTCCCATTCTACCCCGATGTAATCTAATACACGTCCCCAGCCGTATTTTTCTCCTGTTTTTTCATCTGTGCAGCACCAGTACATGTAAAACTCCCACTCCTTAGGGTTCCTTTCTCTGAGTAAGTCAAATCGATGTGGGCGTTTCTCTATGTGTACCCCAAATCCGCACATGCTGCAGCCTGTTCTTTGGGCTTTTGTCGTGTATAGGGTTCCGTCCGGCTTACGTTCTATGCTTCCGTAGATTTCCGGCACTGGTACGTCTAACTCTAAAGCAAGCTGTAGAATATCCTGCCTGAGAAATGGGGTAAACGGAGCGGAACGTATAACCGTCTTCCCGAAGTAATTACAGCCATGCTCTACAAGCGCGTCCTGCCTTTGACCGCCTTCGCTTGCCATTAATCCCAGAAATGGTTTGCTATTGTGTTCTTTTGCCCATTTATCGCAGGGCTGCTCTTTCATGTAAAGGCAGCATTTATTGCTTACTTTAAAGGGAGGTGTCTGGTAATGCACGCCCTCGTTCTCATTTTCATACCCGCCAAAAAGCTCCAGCCACTTATTCGGCAGCTTCATACGGCTGTTCTTGGCATAATGCCCTTGAGCCCCACACTCTCCGGTCATAATTGCATGCCGTACCGTTTTATTTCTTTCTGTTGGGTGCTGCAGGGTTTCTATTTTTCCGGCAATACGCTTTGACAATACAGGAAACCATATTCCTGTAGGATTTCCGCTTTGGTTTTCCCGGGTTTGATGCTGATAACGCCTATCTCCTTGTGAATCTTCTGTATGCTTTTATCCTCCAGCAAAGATACGGATATTGCTGGAACATCAATGCCGATTTTTCTTAGAAAGAATAGCAAAGTAATACTATCCAGACCTCCCACACTTACATGGGCGTTCAGTCCCAGTTCGTCCAGCTTTTCTATAAATTCCCAGGCTCTTCTTTCTGCACGTTTTACCTTTACTTCATACGGTAGTGCCTGCATTGCTGTCATCTGAGCTACTTTCTTCTTTTTGTTTTCCTTAAACTCTTCCAGTGTGTCTGTTCCCACGTTTCTTTTCCCTCCTCTCCGTAACAGCCGCCCATATCAGCGCAAATATCACCTCTGCCATAAGATACGGTAATAATAAAAATGCAAAACACAGGCCTGCTGCCGTGCCGATGACTCCCTTATCCTCCGTCCAGTCCAAGATTCTGATTAGGGCAAATTCTTTTGTCAGGAAGACTGCTGCCATTCCGGCAACAGCTTCCAAAAATGCTATGGTAAGTAAAGCTGTCAACATGTCACTTTCCTCTTTTCTGTAAAATCCCATTTTTCAAGCTCCTGAAGGATAAACTCTTCTTTTGGATCTCCCTCTGCAATGGCAATATCGCATTTTAAGGTACAGGCTTCGTTCTGCCACCAGATTGAATACCTGTTATTTCCCAGCGGCAGGCTTACAGGACCCTCTTCTTTTTCCCTGCTGCCGCTGTTTATCATACTTACGATATGTTCCGGGAGTATGACGCACTCCATGGTGCTCCGGTTCTGCAGGACTGCCAGTTCTCTTCTGTATGTGCGGATACGGATGTCGGTGTCTTTGTAAGCTGTCTTGAAGTATGTAGTATCCGGTCTGTAAACCTCTTCCGGAAGCAAATCCCGCTCTTCCCAGTTTGTGTCATCGCTTTTATAAAATGCCGCTGCCCTTCCCGGCGCCGGTATGGAACCAATCAGTTCAATAATGGCTGCCTTGGCTTTCTTCGGCATCATGGTCCTTTCCAGCCAAATGCTCCAGTATCCTCCCATAAGATAAATACCCTCGCCGTCATTGCCTACAGTAAGCCCCGTAGTGTTATATGCTTTTTTTGTCAGGGCTTTAAATGCATTCATCTTTAAAACATATGCTCATCTCCTCTTCTTTGCGTTTCTGACTATCTGTTTCTTTGGTTTCCTGCTGCCTACGCATCTCCCGCTTTGTCTGCCGTAGATAAAAGCTGTAAAATTGTTTCTTCCCATAATCCTCTCCTATGCGTTCTCAATCTTCCGGGTCAGGGCGTCTGCGATATCCTGATGTCCGGTTTCTTCCAGCACCTCAATGACTGCTGCTAGAGATACAAACCTTCCCTGCTCCCGCTTGTTTTCCTCTTCTATCAATTCCAGTGTTTCCATGTCCGGGTGTATGCCGCAGGTTTCCTGCATAGTCTTTGCCATGTCGGATAAGGTCACATAGGCGTTTCCGAACCGGTCATAACTCATACAGTCTTCGCTGTGCTTGTCCATTTGTTTCTCAAACCGTTGTAAACGGACGGAACGCCAGCCATGCTCTGCGTAGAGTACCCACATGGCAACGGTTTTCATGGTGTTCATAATTCTTTTTGCTAACATGTCATAAAGCTCTTCTACTGCCTTTTCCGGCAGGATAACGGAGATTCCTAATGCCCCCCGTCTTCTCAAGTCCTGTTCCAGGTAGTCCACGCCTTTTTCCTTTGCTACCCGGAGGGCGTAAGCTGCGCCCTCATTTCTCCACTTTTCTTCTTTCTTGTTCATGGCTTCCTCCTTGTATTGTTTAGCTGAATGGCAACTCTTCATCGATTCCGTCCGGAATGTTCATGAAGCCGTCTGGGTCTACCGTTGGCTGTCCTGCTGCCGTGTTGCTCTGTGTATTGCTGCTTCCTTCTGCACCATTCTGGGCATTTTTGCTTTCGGCAAATTCCTGTTCTTCTACCACTACGTCTGTGGTATATACCTTGTTCCCGTCCCGATTGGTATAACTTCCGGTCTGGATACGTCCGGTTATCACAATCCGGATTCCCTGACGGAAGTATTTCTCGGCAAATTCTGCCTGTTTTCCGAAAGCCACGCAGCTGATAAAGTCTGCGGTGGCTTCTCCCTCCCTTTTAAACCGGCGGTCTACTGCTAATGTATATCTGGCAATCGCCATTGGGTTCTCACCTTGGGTATAACGTACGTCCGGGTCACGGGTTAAGCGTCCCATTAAAATTACTTTATTCATGGTTTTTCCTTTCTTTTCCAAAAAGTCCCCCACCGTCTTTCGTTTAACGTTTATCAGTACTGACGGGTTTCTGTCCACAGAAAAATTGTGGAAAGTGGGGATTCTATCCCATTTTTTCGTCCTCTTTTTCAAAATCAGGGGTTCAAAATGCCCCTCCGTACTGGTAAATCAAGTACGGACAAATTCCCCACCTAAATAGGATTTCCCTATGATTTGGACAAATTCCTGCCGGGTATGGGTCTTTTCATACTCCTCCTGGCACATTTTTTTCAGGAGCAGGTCTGTTTCCCGGTTGTTGTGTACCGCTTCATTACTCTCCCGGTGGTGTCCCAGACAGAGATTCACCTTAAAGCCGTGCTTCTCACTGTTTTTTCGGTTTGATGTGCCGAAAAAGATGTGGTGGTCTTCCACGTATTTGTAGCTGTAGTCCCCGTATAAGACCATGCAGAGGTAACACTGCTTTTTACTCTGGTTCTGCAAGATGCTTTTCTGTTTTTTCATGCCTACACCCAGCTTTCTACGATGCACTTATCGTCTACGGCTGCCCTCGGGAATTTTACCCGGAATCCACTCTTTTCCACGTCTTCGCGGCACTCCTGCACGGTCTTCCGCAGAATACACAGTGAGGTCGGCCTTCCGGTTTTAGCGTCAAATACCCTTGCAACGCAGCCTTTCGGGAAATCCGTTGGGTTTTTATAGATAACCACCATAGGCAGAGGGACAACCCTTCTGTCTATGTCCTTTAAACTGCTTAACACTTTGTTCTTTGGTAATTCCTGCATTTTTCCTCCATTTCTGTCAGCAGCCACCGGGAATAAGCATGCTCACCCAGTTCTATGTTGACCTGATGTTTTTGTATCTGTTCCCATATCCGGCGCCACTCCTCCCGGTTTACTATTGGTTTGCCATTAGACATAAAGTCTTCTGCCGCCCAGTCTGCCAGCCTGTCCCGGAGCATACACAGGACAAAGCGGTTCTGTCCGTATATGCGGAGCTCACAGGGCGTCTTGATTCGTTCCAGTGCTTCAGCAAGCCCAAGAAGGAACTCCCGGTTGTAGGTACCGCAGCCTTCCCGGTAATTTACCAGGGTTGCAGGGCCTTTTTCCGTGATGTACTCTAAAACGTAGCCGCACATGCGCTCTTTTTTTCCCAACGCTGTGGTGCTGCATTCCAGGTACAGGCTTACTTTTTTCGCTTGTTCCTCCATTTCCGGTATCTGTCCCTCCCCTCTGCAACTACTGTGTAGACAAAAGCATAGAGCAGGAGCGCCTGGAAGGATACCCCTAACAGCTCCCATGCGAAAATAACAAAGTTCAACATTTTGATTCCTCCTATAATTTTTCAAAATTCCCGTCCGGATCCCTGCCATGTTTTCCCTGTCTGCCTCCGGCGAGGTCGTTCTTCCCTCCGCAGGAAGTCCAGAATCTCTCTACGCCATTACAGCTTTCAAAGCCCAGGCTGGTAATCCCATATTTACTTTTCACATTTTTTACTGCTTCGGATATCCCTTTCATATCTTCCTGTAAAGAATCAAATCTGCTCACGCTTTCGCCTCCTTTTCTTCCGGAATCTCTGTTTCCGGTTCTTGTTTTCTTCCAGGTCTTTACCTAGACGGATTAATGTGTATCTCCGGTAGCTGTATCCGGTTACCGGATTGATGCCTTCATGGATTTTGGCTATGTAATACCCTTTCTTTGGTTTGGGTTCTTTTGGCCAGTGTACCAAGGTCTGCTTTTCCGGTTCCGGCAGGGGCATGTTCCGGGATATGTTGTAGCTCGCTTCTTTTATCCTGGGCTTTGCCTGGGTTCCGTCCACCTTTAACTCCACGGTACGTTCGCTTTTTGTCATGTAATTGGCAAGCTTGGTGAAATCCTCGTCATAAAATTTGCTTTTCCGGATTTCCGTGAACCAGGTGCCGCCTTTCTTCCATGCCTTTTGCAGGATACTGGCAGTATCTCCAATTTCGTTTACTACCAGGTGAATATGCCAACCTCCCTTTGTTCCCCTTTCGATGTTCCGGATCCAGAAAAGTTCCTGCCCTCTTTTCTTGTACTGTGCCCGAACCTTTCCTATTGCCTTTTGAAAATCCTTCAATGCCTCCTCCATGGTAGGAGGTCTGTTTTTCATCCCATAGGTCCATGTAGCGAAGCAATCACCGAAGGAGAAATACTGTAAAAGCCTTTGCCGGCATTTCTTTGTTTTATTCTGGTCATTGACCTTTTGCATATCCTCTTTAGTCAGCTTTTTCTTTGGTGTCCTTTTAATTCCCTTCGCCCCATAATTCCCGTCATGGTATTCCTCGATATCAATCACATCTCCGTGCTTCATGATGTATTTATTTCTTTTTGTAGCCATACGTTTTATCCTAACTTTAATATCTTTATCGAGTTGTAAAACGGCTTATTTAGCCGTTTTCAGCCCTTTGTAGCCTGTTCTATCTTTTTTTGTTTTTGCCGCCTATTGGTTTACATAATCTTGTAAAAATATGTAAAAATACGCTTGCAATTCGGAAATCGTATGGTATAATCAAAGTGTCTAAAGATTATACCTACAAAGCCTTTGTCGATATCAATACGCAAAGGCTTTGTTTCGTTTCTGCCTCTCCATGACCTGCAAGCTCCTACAAATCTTCTTTCCCGTAGAATCCCATGGCTTTTGCAATTTCCTGTGGATTGTATTCCGGCACATGCTTTCTTGCGTTTTTGTCTGCCAGCATCTTTTTCCATTTCCAGTAGTCGGAGAAGGCAAGGAAATTCACTCTCTTCAGTGTACCTTCCCCCATTACTGCATAATCGCCATAGCGTTCATGGTTTTCTTCGATTTCTTTCATATGTTTTCTGGCTGTCCGATCACTGATATGGAACTGTTCTGAAATCCCTTTTACTGTCATAACCGGATTGCCGTACATAATCTGCATAACTGTCATGCTATCAACCTCCCTTCTTGAGTTTTTCTGGTTCTTCTCCTATACTGCAGATACAGGCACTGCCATGCCGAGTATTATGAAAGGAGAATTTTTATGAAGTCACTTTTTGAAAATATCACCGAAGATGAATTTCAAACTCTTGAATTAATCTTACAAAATCCAGGAAGAACGCCAGCTTCCTTTTTCTTTACTGACCCTACTATAGACGGCCGTATAGAAGAATTAGAGAAACATGGATTAATCAAGTTGAATTCTGATGCACAAATGACAATCACAGAGCTTGGGCGTGCCTCTTTAAAAGAACATGACTCCATGTTGTTAAAAGCTAAACATACAAAATATGTAGAATTATTAAAATTCTTAATTCCAACATTTATCTCTTTAGCTGCTTTGATTGTTTCTATCATTGCATTATTACAGACATAGCTAATAGGATAATGGAAATTCCCTGTACGATCTGGAGAACAATTAAATGTTGTAATTTTCTTTTGTACCTCATAAACTCTTCACTCGTTGTTCTCTGGATTAGTCCAGTATCTCTTACAAATTTCTGAGTTATCATACTTGACTTTCTTAACATCAGTTCTTCGTATTCTGTGATAAACGTCCTGACTTCATATCCGAATGTTGCATCTCTAAGTTTTTGAATGCAATTATTCAGTTCTTCATCCAATACTGTATTTATGTCCTCCTCCATCTTCCTCACCCCGCTTTCTACTCTAGGAAATACTCAATACTTACACCGAAGTAATCCGCTACTTTTTTCAACTTTTCTACCGATGGAGAACACTTGTCCCAACTGCGTATTGTTGCATTTCCAAATCCAAGTTTTTTTTCAAGTGTTCCAATAGAAATATTGTTATCCTTGGCAATCTTCTCAATTTTTTTTAAAATCATAATTTCCTCCTTCTATAAAATTATGCTATATTGAAAATTTTCTATTTTCATGCTATTATTTCCCTATGCCTACAAGGCAATGAAAGGGGTTGGTCTTTTGACCGAGTTTTTGAAATTGCCTGTTCCCTTAATGTGAGGTCGCCAAGGTGGCACCAAAGCACCTAAAACTGGGTTAAGGTAGATTACTAGCATAGCGTCAACTGTGGCGCGAACCACATTTAAAAATGCTTCAGTCGGTATCTGATATAACTACCGCACTATGCTAAGTACTCCTCGTAATGTGTCAGCGGTAAGGCATCTTGCAGAACTAAAACTGCGAAAGTGACACAGTGCTTGATAGAAGCGCTTGGGACCATCTTGTGTGGTGAAAACCTGCAAAGTACATAGGGTAAAAAAATTTAGACAAGAACTGTAGGGAATGGTCCTCCTTACAGTTTTTTGTTTTCAATACAGCAAATATCATGAAGCGAAAATGTTCTATTTCTATTGACTTTATATAGAAAATATTCTATAATCAGAATAACCACAAACGACGTAGAACTTTTTCATATTTATTCAGCATTTTTGTAGAACTTTTTCTACCTCATAGCTGTATTATAACGATTATTTTCTACGTTGTCAATACTTTATGTAGATTTTTTTCTACATCTTAGAAAGGAAAAACTATGGCGACGTATGATGTAATTTCAGAATTATGCAAAAATCGCAATCTTGCCATTACTGCGTTAGAAAGAGAATTAGGATTTGGTCGAGGTTCTATCGGAAAACTCAGAACCGGAAATACAACTTTAGAAAGATTGCAAAAAATAGCCGATTACTTCGGGGTAACAGTAAATTATTTAACAACAGGTCAAGAAAATGTTTTGCCTAAAGAAACATCTTCTGAATTAAACACTAAAGACAAAAAAGACATTGCTAAAGATCTGGAATCTATTATGGATAAATTAAACTCTCAAGAATCTGGTCCTGCGAGTTTTGACGGAAACGATATTCCTGAAGACGATAGAGAATTGTTCGCTGCACAGCTTGAAGCGATGCTCACCAGACTTAAAAAGATAAACAAAGAATTGTACAACCCAAACAAAAATAAGAAGTAGGTGCTATATATTGAATAGAGATATTAAAAAGATAGCTTTGCATCTTATAAAAAAATACAATACCCAAAATCCATTCAAAATAGCGGACGCATTAAAAATTGAATACATAATTGGTCCCATGGGGCATTACAGTGGCTGCTACTTATACTTAAAGAAGCATCGATGTATCTTTTTAAACGATGAATTATCTGAAAACGAGAAATCATTTGTTATGGCTCACGAACTTGGACACGCTATTTTACACAGAACAGAAAATTGTTATTTTATTCGTAACAAGACTTTTTTGTCTACTGCATGGATAGAACGGGAGGCAAATACATTTGCTGCAGAACTGCTTATCCCTGATTCACTCATTTACGAAAATCCAGGCTTTACCAAAAAGCAGTTGGCAAGACTTGCCGGATATAACGAAAAGATTATGGATTTTAAAACTATTGATTAAATTGCATTTAGAATTTAACATTAATATTTATAAGGGAAATAGATTATGAAAAAGAAATTTTATCTATGTGTAATGATTACAACAGCACTGGCTTTTTCAGGGTGCAGGAACGCCGAAAGAGAAGTATCTTCTACAAAGGCAAGCGAAAACATATCATATTCCCATGAGTTTGATACTGATTCTAATAGTCACGAGAACTTATTTGCTATTTCTTATCAAGTACCGCTTTCCTGGGATTGTTCAAATGCAGATAATGGAAATTATTATTATCCAGAAAACGGAATGCTTTATGTAAGTACGGATGCATCTCCATTCCAAGTAACTAAACATGATAAGCAAAATAATTATATTGATGGTTTTAGTTCAGAAATAGATGAATTCCAGGAACTAGATAGATACACTACGGATATAGCTGGCGTAGATGCTTTAGTTTTTGAATTTAATGGAATAATATCCCAAGAACATGTTGATGGAAAAAGCTATGTGTTTACTTATGGTGATTTACTGTACTGTTTTATATACTCCGATTTTATCACTGATGCCCCATACATTAGCCATATGAAAGATTTTGAAGAAATTATAAACTCAATCAGTTTTCCTCCATTAGCTGATGAAAAATCTACAAAAGAAGCTGAAACAAATTTCTCTGAAAAATCAGATGTGGATACAGAACTTCATTCTGAAAATAATACTACTGATAACGAAGTTTTGGGAGATGCTGCGGACGCTGTAGATGCAGTAACCTCAGAAGCCGTTGCAGATACTATATATCAAGAAATTTTAGATGAATACACAAAAAAGATACAGGAAGCTACGCCTGGACTTATAGAAGAATACAATACAGAAGCTGCCTCTAAGTCTGGAGATATCAATGCTTTAGCCGAAATTTCTAATGCCAAAATAAGCAAACTTGCCGAAATCAGTAATGAAGGCATTGAAAAAATGGCTAGTTTAATGTTAAAAAATGGAGATGAGTCTTCTGTTTATGAAGAGTGGGCCGGAAAGCTCACTAACGTATATATGGAACAGTCTCAGCAAATCACAGATGCTTATATGAGTTCTGCTGTACCACAGTAATTTCGCTAAGCAAAACTACTTAGTAGAGTCCACCTTGACAATATAATATGCTTACCCAGGGAGCTGGGGGACGTGCTCTCACCTATTCCGAGA
>UMED01004995.1_pt1 | contig 16769 bp, 18 predicted proteins | sample 1964661 | NCBI WGS metagenome assembly UMED01 (sample SAMEA4836011, study PRJEB28245) | human gut metagenome | biome: gut microbiome; material: fecal sample | place: Denmark | collected 2008
GCTTTTCACGTATTCCAATTTTTCTAAATCCACACTTTTTATGGGGTAGAATACTTACTTCATTTTCTTTTATAATCGCAGAATATAGTGCCGAAAACCGTCTTCTTCCGAGTCTAACACTAAATAATTCAATAGAAATGCAGCAATTCCTTTTCATCGCTAATTTTATCTGCTGAATATATTAAACCTATGATACTAGAAGTATTTTATAATAAAAGTTATATTTACAAAATAAAAAAGAACTTCAAGTATCTGAAGTTCTTAAAAATACTAGGAGTGTCACTGAGTCCGATGCAATTAATTTGTAATATAAAAAGCAAACTCCTCCAACCCGTTATATGCTTATTTATCCTCTTTTTATTTTTCTTACTTTTAGCTCAGCACCGATCCATATCATAGCTGGAATAAGAATCTGAAAGAACAAAATATAAATTTGATAGAAGTCCAAAAAATTTAATAAATCCATTATACTATTAAACCCTAAAATACTTATTACTAAAACACTTATACTCAGGATGAATAAGATTAATCCCTCATTTCTATTATCAAATAAACATTTCACTCCTTTTACTGCTGCCGATAAACAAATTGATATTTTAGCGATACATGCTAATAGAAAATTGAAAAAAATAATCATTTCAATTCTTGAAAGAAAATCGCCAATACTAATCAATCTCGCTACAGTATAGATTGGGAAATAAGAACTTTCCAGCATAGGAATACCTAAAACCATAGCACTAATTAAAAATATAGAGATTAAGATTACCATGGCAATAAAAAACCCAAAAAAATAAATCATATAAGGATTTTTACGACTTCTAATAAAATCTTCAAATGTTAAAAATAAAATTGTTCCGGCAAAAGTAGTCGAAAGAATTTTTAAACTTGCCTTTACAATGTCAATTATGCTATGTTCAAAAATTGGTAAAAGATTGGTACATTTCATTTCTGACATAGACGCGATTAGTATATACATCAATATAAGAAAATATATTGGAAAAACAAATGTACTCCACTTTTTTAAAGTGTTTATTCCACTAAAGGTTAAATAAGCGGCAGCGATAACAAGTAAAATCATAATAGGAATCACAGGCGTTTCTACTAAGTTCACTATCTTAATAAATTCTGAAATAAGTTTAATAACAATAGTGCTAAGATAAATCGCATACACTATTATTAAAACAGTAATTATTTTCCCAATTATTTTTCCAAATATCGATTCCGTAATATCATATAAATTTTTTTCTGGGAATAAACTATTAATTCTAGCATACATAAGAATAAAAATACTTCCAAATCCTAATGCAAGTATTATCGAGATCCAATTGTCTTGCCCTACTCCCCAACTAATCCCTATAGCAGAATTACTCCCAAGCAAAAACAATACAAGCATATAAATTTCTGTTTTCATTGATGTTATTTTACTCTGCATAACAATACCTCTTTCATCACTTCTGATCCCTATTTATTTCGTTAGCCCTGTATTTGTTATGACAAAATCATGTCTTATTTCGACTTCCATGGTTTGAATATAGTAATCCCAATCTTCTCTTAACTTGTACCATAGTTCTGGATCATTTTTGTGAATCATTGTTCCAACTCCTAAAATGTCACAATTTAATTCCTTTTTTCCTTTGTTTATTAGTGACTCTAACCTTTGCAAAGACTGTAATTTAGCCGCGGATCTAAATTCTTCAATAGTCTCTCTCTTTGAAAGGTCAATATCAAAATTTACTTCACTCACTTTTACTACACTACTCATATCCAAAAAAATCTTTAAACGGTTTTCATTATAAGAATATGACATTTTCGTCTTATTTTTCTCTAATTCAAGGACAATTTTATCTTGACTATCGTTTAAAGGGACTGTGATTATACCTCTATTTATCTCATTTGTAGCCAAAAGATAAGTATATGTTTCTTCTGGAGATAAGTATCCTTTCAGCTTATCTCCTTTAAAAATAGCAGTTCCATTTAATTCTACGATCTTTTTTTCTTTATTGTTTTTACAGTGGACTGCAGGTAAAACTAACGAGATTTCGTCTTTACCATGTAAAACATTAAAAGTTTTGCAAATATTAACATTTTTACTTGAGGCTGTTGTTTTCCAACCACTCTTTATAATTCTTTCAAGATCTTCGGAAACTATTTTATTATCAACACCGTTTGCCATTAAAACTTCTTTCGCAGTCTTTTCCTGCGAAAGAACTGGTATCACTGTTTCCCGCATTTCCGCATCTCTGGTAAAGAAATCTAAAATAGAATTTATTCCCTCTTCTCTTGCAATTTGGTTGCTAATAATAACAACCTTTAGATCACCCATATATAATTTTTTTGCTAATTTTCTTTTTGCATTTCGAATTGCTTCAAATATCGTTTTTCCTTCTACCTCAATTAGCTGAGATTTACTGGGTTCTTTCTTGCTCGTTTCTGAAAAATCTATAAATTCTATCGTTAGTTGATAATTGTTATTTTCCTCATTTCTATCAATAGCTATCCCTGTGAAAACTGATAGTGTATTCAATCCCCGATAATTCCAACAGCCACTGAGAGGAATGCATATCCCAATGATTAACATAATGCTAATTAATTTTTTAATTACATTCACCTTTATCACCATTCAGTCTTTTTTTATTTTCAGTTAAACTTGAAGGACGCTTAATCATTTTCCACCAAGGACCTCTAATAAAAGTATCTTTAACTTCCTGATACTTCATATTATCCATAGATATTATTTGAGGTATTCCAAAGGAATGTAAATTTAAAAGATGCGTTAATATCATTGAACTACCGATGAAAAAACCCAATAATCCAAATGTAGATGACAATAAAATCAGCAATGTTCTTCCATAAATAATAGAAGCATTCATTTTAGGTACTAAAAAACCAGAAATTGCTGTAAGAGCAACAACAATAAGCATTGGAGCAGCTACAAGTTTTGCAGCTACTGCCGCTTGCCCGACAACAATTGCTCCAACAATACTCAATGCTTGTCCAATTCCAGCGGGAATTCGCATTCCAGTTTCTTTTAAAATTTCAAATAAGATGAGCATAACAATAAGTTCTACTACCGCTGGCAAAGGTGCTCCAGTACGTTCTCTAACCATATTAATCAAAAGAGTCGTTGGATATACTTCCTGATTAAATGCAACGGTTAACAAATAAAATGCAGGAAGAGTGACACTCAGAATAAATCCAAATATTCTCAAAATTCTACCTAATGATGCATAATAATAGTTTAAATAATAATCTTCATTACTTTGAAAATTTTCAATAAATAAATAGGGCAATGTCAATACAACTGGCGATCCATCAACAAATAAAGCAATTCTCCCTTCTAATAGCTTCCCTACAACGACATCCGGTCTTTCTGTGTATCCAATCGTATTAAGCGGTGACAATTTTGAATCTTGAATAAATTCTGTTATATAATGGCTATCTAATACGCCATCAATGTTTATTGTTTCAAGTCTACGATAAAGCTCTTCAAGTACTTTTTTATTAACGATATTATCAAGATAACAAATACAAATCTGCGTATGTGTCCGCACACCAAAACTTTGAAATTTCATTTTTAAATCATTATTTCGTATTTTTCTCTTAACCATTGAAAGATTAGTCATCAATGCTTCGCAAAAGCCCTCTCTCGGTCCTAGTAAAATTTTTTCATTTGAAGGTTCAGTAATTCCCCTCGTACTAAAGCTCTTACTATTTAAGATAAGAGCTCCTGCTTCACCATCGATAAATAATATGGAATCTCCATAAGTAACCGACTCAATAATTTCTTTCCATTGCGTTGTTTTCTTTACCTGATTGATTGAAATAACCTGATGCATCAATACATCTATTTGCTCTCCTTTTTTTAAAGAAACTTTAGATAATATTAATGGTTTTATGATATTATTATTAATTATTTTAGAATCTACAAGACCGTCATTTTGTACAATACAATATTTCAATGTGGTATCTTTGCAATTCGTTATCCACCTCATTCCGATTGTAGCATCATCAGCAAATACACTTTTTAGTTGAGCAATATTTCGTTCTAATGATGTAAATATTACATTTGTATTTAAGCTTTTTCTTAACATAAAATTTCCCTCCATGACGAAACTTTATTCATCTGGTCTTTTCTGAAATTTATGAAAATCCTATTTTATTGAATACTTGCTTTATTATTTTTATAGATCTTTATCTCAGCACCAATCCAAACAAACAAAGGAATAATAATTTGAAAAAAAACTGCATAGTACTGGTAAATATCAATAAAACTCAACATCTCAAATAAATTTTTAAACTGAAATCTGCTCAATAATAAAACGATTAAAGAAATAAAACACATCATTTTCCAATTTTTAGATGTATTAAATAGCTTTTCAGCTCCTTTTATCGAAGCAAATAAACAAATTGATATTTTGGTTATACCAGCTAATAAAAAATTATAAAATATCGTTACTTCGATTCGTGAAAAAATTTCAGCTATATTAAGAATTCTCGTTGCCATATAAGAAGGAAAATATGATCTTTCTAACATGGGATGCCCCAGAATCATAAGATTACGTAAAAATGTACCCGCTAAAAGCAAAGTTCCTAAAAAAATCCCATATAAATAAATTTTATATGGATTATCCTTTTTTTTAATAGAATCTGCTAATGTTAGAAAAAGTACCGTTTCTGCAAAAGGGAATATAAAAAGTTTTAACGTTGTTGAACCTATAGTGCTGAAATCATATGTTAGCATAGGCAAAATATGCGATATTTCTATATCCTTAATAGATAAAGCTATAGTAAATAAAAAAACCATGATTACAAAAATTATTGCAAACATCACCCATTTTGCAAAGGTCTCTATTCCACTAACAACCATATATCCAGTGACACTAAGGATTGCTATCATTACTACAATCTGTGGCGTTTCTTCCAGAGTCACAATATTGATAAATTCCGAAAAATTTCTTAACACTAATGCCGCTAGATGAATTGCATACCACATCATCAATACAGTTATAATCTTGCCAATTACTTTTCCGAATACTAATTGCGCAATATCATAAAAATTCTGTTCAGGAAATAATCTAATCAACCTAGCATAAACAAGCGAGAGAATACTCCCTAAAATAGCAGCTGCCATTACTGCAATCCAAGTATTCCCGCCTGCGCCGATTCCCATTCCTAATAAAACACTACTTCCAAATAAAAATAATATAATCATACAAATCACTTGATGCATTGAAATTCTATCATTTTGCATAAAAATACCTCTTTCATTTGCTATTACTTTATCAATATTTCATTATTTAATTAATCCTGTATTTATGATTTCAAATTCTGGTCTTATTTCAACCTCTATATTTTTCGGATATTCATTCCAATCTTCATTTAATTGTGACCATGATACTAAACTCTTTCTTTTAACCATTTTCCCAAATTCAAATGCATCACAAGCAAAATCTTTATCTACTTTTTCGATTAATGCTTTTAATTTATCTGAAAATACCATTGTAGCGACAGTTTTTATCTTATCTATATTTTCTTTTTTAGATAGATCTATATCGTTACCATTTTCACCAATTGCTACTGTTGTCTTAATATCTAAGTACACTTTAAGTCGGTTGTCATCGTAAGCATATGATTTTTTCGTCTTATTTTTAAATATTTCAAAAGAAATAGTATCTTGCTTTTTTTCATTTAACGGAAACGTTAAAATGCCTCCCTTAATTTCGTCAACAGCAAAAAGATAATAACGTGTTTCTTCTGGCGATAGATATCCTTGCAACCGATCTGATTTAAAAATTGCCACCCCATTAACCTCAACAATTTTTTTATCTTGATTCGTCACGCAGTGAATAGCAGGCAAAACGAAAACAGAGTTTTCTTTTTTAAATTCATTTACAATTTTATACATATCAATATTTTTTGTCGAAGCTGTCACTTTATTATCCAAATCAAGAATTCTCTCTACTTCTTCAGAAATAACTTTATGATCAACTGCACTTGCCGTAAGAATTTCTTTTGCAGTCTTTTCTTGCGAAATAATTATAGAAAAAGTCTCCCGCGGTTTTTCATTTCTTATAAACCAGTCTAAAAGATATTGTATCCCTTCTTCACTAGCAATCTGATTACTAATCACAAGAAGCTGCATATCAGAAAAGTATAGTTTTTTAGTTAAACTTTTTTTCGCATTTCTAATCGCTTCATAAATCGTCTGACCTTCCGTTTCAATAATTTTAGCTTTACTTACCCCGTCTTTCCCTGATAAATCAAAGATTTCTATAGTTAGCAGATAATTATCATTTTCTATATTTCTATCAATCGCAACTCCTGCAACAATAGAAATCTCATTTAATCCATGATAGTTCCAGCAACCACTAAGCAAGAAACAAAAAATAACGATAAGTAGAATACTAAATAACCTTTTAATCGAACTCACCTCTATCACTATTTTTCAACCGCGTTTTATTCTTTGTTAAGTTTAATGGACGATTGATCATTTTCCACCAAGGTCCCCTTATAAAAATATCTTTTAATTCTTGATAATTGAGTTTATCTATTGCATGCATTTGAGGGATGCCAAATGAATGCAAATTTAGCAAATGAATTAATAATCCAGAAAGTCCCAAGATAAAACCTATTAAACCTAACGTTGATGACAGAACAAGTAATATCAATCGAACATATGCAATAGGCGCATTTAATCTTGGAGCTAATAGGCCAGTAATTGCTGTAGTTGCGATTACCACAACCATAGGGGCAGATACTAATCTAGCTTCTACAGCTGCCTGCCCAATAACAAGGGCACCAACAATACTCAGTGCTTGTCCAATACTAGAAGGGATTCGTATGCCAGCCTCCTTTAAAATTTCAAATACGATTAGCATCAAAATAGCTTCTAGTCCTGCAGGTAAAGGGACATCTAAACTATCTCTAGCAATATTAGTTAATAGTACCGTCGGCAATATTTCGTGATTATATGCAGCAAGTAAAATATAAAAAGATGGAATTGTTATAGTCAAAATAAAGGCAGCAATTCTTAATATTCTTTCAAAGGAAGTATAATAAAAGCTCATATAATAATCTTCATTACTTTGAAAGTTCTCAATAAAGAAATAAGGAATTGTTAATACAACCGGCGATCCATCAACAAATAAAGCAATTCGGCCCTCCAAAAGATTTGCAACCACAATATCTGGTCGTTCCGTATATCCCGTAGTCCTAAAAGGAGACCATCTAGAATCATTTATATACTCCGTAATATAATTGCTATCTAGCACCCCATCAATTTTAATCTTCTCAATCCGTTTTTCAAGTTCATCAAGTATTTTTTTATTTACAATACTATCAATATAGCAAATGCAGATTTGTGTATGAGTTCTTACACCTAGACTCTGAAACTTTATTTTTAATTCATTAGTTCTTAATCTACGCTTAACTAATGAAAGATTAGTCATTAAAGATTCACAAAATCCTTCGCGAGGACCACTGATAATTTTTTCACCAGAAGGCTCATCAATAGAACGCATACTAAAACCTTTGCTATTTAACAGAAGTGCTTCTTTCTCGCCTTCCATAAATAAAATTGTATCCCCATAAGTAACAGCTTCTATAATTTCTTGCCAATCTTTTGTTTTTTTTATCTGATTAACTAAAAGAACTTGTTGAATCAAAGTGTCTATTTGTTTTCCTTTGGTAAGTAATACATCCGATACCATTAAAGGCTTGATAATATTTTCATTTATAATAGCAGAACTAACGAGTCCATCATTTTGAACTAGACAATATTTAAGAATTTGATTATGAGAGTTTGTAACCCAACGAAAGTTTATCGTCTCATCATCAATAAAAATTGATTTGAAAATTTCAATATTCTTTTCCAAAGAAGTAGAAAGAGGTTGTTTTATATTTATTGCAACAGAATCTTCATTGCTATACTTTTCTTTTTTATTACCTTTTAAAAATTTTTTTAGCATAAAAATCCCCCCATAATGGAAATTCATAACTCTATATATTATTGAATCATTTAAAAATAATTATTCCTAATCAAAAGACATATCACTTTGTTTAATAATAGCTTACATTGATCAACTAACAACTTTATGTTATAATAAGATTGTTAGTTGATTAATTTTAAGGGGGTAACCATTTGATAAAATTTGAAAATGTTAATAAATCTTTTAAAGACTCTGTTGTATTATCCAATCTTTCATTTAACATTCAAAAAGGAAATTTAATCGCGATTATCGGCGGTAGTGGCTGTGGAAAAACTACTACACTAAAAATGATTAATCGTCTTATAAAGCCAACCCATGGAAAAATATTTATTAATAATGAAGATATTTCTACACTAGATGTAATAACATTACGTCGTAATATAGGATATGTCATTCAACAAGGCGGATTATTTCCACACATGACAATTCGAGAAAACATTGAGTTAATTCCACACATAGAGAAGAAAGAAAAACAGCAAATTATAAATAAAACAGCAAATTTAATGGAAATGATTGCATTAGATCCGATCTGTTATCTTGATCGGTATCCAAATGAACTAAGTGGAGGTCAACAACAACGAATCGGGATAGCTCGCGCATTTGCAAATGATCCAGAAATAGTATTAATGGATGAACCATTTTCTGCATTAGATCCTATTACAAGAAATAGTTTGCAAGATGAGTTGTTGATATTGCAAGCAAAGTTTAAGAAAACTATTGTTTTTGTTACTCATGATATGGACGAAGCAATAAAAATTGCTGATAAAATATGCATTTTAGAAAAAGGAAGCATCATTCAATATGATACACCTGAAAATATTTTAAAAAGTCCAATAAATTCTTTTGTATCTTCATTTGTAGGCAAAAATAGAATCTGGAATTCTCCTGAATATATAAAGGCCTCCGATATTATGCTGGAGCACCCTATTACTAGTACACCAGAAAATTCTCTATTTAAATGTATGGAAAGAATGCGTTCATCACATGTTGACAGCCTGATGATTGTTGAGCATAGTTGCAGAAAATTGATTGGCATTTTAAAGGCTAATAGTATAAGATCCGTAGAAGATAAAAGTCAACCCGCAAGTGCATTTATGGAAACTAATATAGTTTATGCATCTCCTCATGATACAATTGTCGACATCTTGGAATTAGTAAACAAGTATCAGTTAAAGACAGTTCCTGTTCTAAATGAAAAAAAAGTTTTACTTGGTATAATTACTAATAGTAGTTTGGTCACAACATTTAGTCAGCAATATATAGAAGCGAAGGTGATATAATATGGAATTAATCCAATACTTTATAAATCATCAATCGCAGATATTTAATTTATTAATGGAACATATACAGTTGACATTTATTTCAGTTATGTTAGCTACGCTCATTGGAATTCCTACAGGAATTCTAATTTGCTATATAAAAAAATTAGATAAACCTATCCTAGGCGCAGCAAATATAATTCAAGCAATTCCTTCTATGGCATTATTAGGATTTGCGATACCACTCTTTGGTATTGGTACAATTCCTGCTGTTATTACAGTTACTTTATATTCACTCCTACCAATTATAAAAAGTACTTACACTGGTATTATCAATATTAACCCACAAGTATTAGAGTCCGCCAAGGGTATCGGCCTTACTAGATTTCAAGTACTATATAAAATTCAAATTCCATTAGCCCTTCCTGTAATTATGTCTGGTGTAAGAATTTCATCCGTAACAGCCGTAGGGTTAATGACTATTGCAGCTTTTATTGGCGCAGGAGGGCTTGGTTATTTTGTTTTTTCAGGAATTCGTACCGTAAATACTTTGCAAATTCTAGCTGGAGCAATTCCTGCCTGTCTTTTGGCACTTGCGGTTGATTATATTGCCAATATTGTAGAAAAACTCGTAACTCCAATAAATTTACAGAATCAACCAAGTAAGTCAATGAAAAATTTAAAAGAAAAAAGATTGTATCGTAAGATGATTTTAATCTTTACCTCCATTTTTTTAGTAGGGATATTTTTTTTATCGTCAGATAGTGCAAATAATCCCCATCAGAAAACACTCTCTATTGGGAGTAAGGATTTTACTGAACAACACATCATTGCAAACATGCTTGCAGATATAATTGAAGCCAATACTGACATAAAAGTAACCAGAGAAATTAATTTAGGTGGTACACAAGTTTGCTTTGGTGCATTACAATCTAAAAATATAGATATGTACGTTGACTATACTGGAACAATATACGGTGAAATTTTAGGCTATACACCTACAAATAATATAAAAAAAGTTTATTCGACTGCTAAACAAGATTTATTTCAAAAATACAATATGACGATGTTAAATCACTTGGGATTCAATAACACTTACACGATGGCTGTTCGCCAAGATACAGCACAAAAATATCATCTAAAAACTATAAGTGATTTATCAAATATAGCGTCCTCTTTAAAAGCAGGGGCAACATTAGAATTCCTAAATCGAAAAGATGGCTTACTTGGAGTAACGGGAACTTATGGATTCAATTTTGCTGGAACAATTGGACTTGATGGGGCATCACGATATATTGCTTTAAATAATAATGAGGTTGATATCATAGATGCTTTTTCTACTGATGGTTTAATAAAAAAATTCGACCTAGTTATTTTAGAAGATAATAAAAATTTCTTTCCTCCCTATTATGCAGTACCGATTATAAATAACGATACATTAGAAAAATATCCCGAAATTACGCCATTAATTGAAAAGCTAGGAGCAGTTTTAAATAATAAGGTTATGATTGAATTAAACTATAAAGTTGATGAGCTTCAAATAGATCCATCTGTCGTATCTAAAGAATTTTTAAAAGAAAATAATTTAATTTAAATATATTTATGCAATGCCTTATTTAAGGTATTGCTTTTATTTTATCTAACAAAAAGTTATTTAATTATTTCTATTATTTCTTTAGGCAAAGTTATAACTGAATCATATAAAAACTATTGTATAAAATTTTTAATAAGGTATAATTAGAATGTTTTTATTTATTCTATCTGGAGGCATTTGAATGAGTTTACCTATATATCAGTCTATTGCAATAGATATTGCAAGACGGATTGTAAATAAAGAATTTTCTATTGGTGACAAAATTTCTGGCAGAACCTTATTATCAGCACATTATGGAGTATCTTCTGAAACTATACGCAAAGCGATAGCAATTTTAAAAGAAGTAAATGTTTTATCAGTATCACAAGGAAAAGAAGTAGAAGTAATTTCGCAAAAACAAGCATTTTTATTTCTCACGAATCAAAAAGAAGTGGAGTTAACTTATTCATTAAAACAAGAATTAGAAATGCTATTAAAAGAAAAAGAAAAAATTGACCTTCGATTTCGTAAAGTTACCAATGATATAATTAATTATTCAGATCGTCTAAAAAACATTAATCCTTATAATCCTTTTGAAATCGAATTAACATCCAATTGTTCAATTGTCGGTAAATCTTTGAAGAGTATTAACTTTAGGCAAAATACAGGATCATTAATCATTGCAATAAGAAGAGAAAAGGAAGTGTATATTGCCCCTGATCCTAATGAACTTCTAAAAACTGGTGATAGACTTGTTATCGTAGGATCACAAGAATCTTTACAAGCAGTAAATGATTTCATTTATAGCTAAAAATATATCACCCGTATATCTTCGATACTAAAAATAGATAATAAATAAAACAACACTCTATAAGATTATAGAGTGTTGTTTTATTTATTATCTATTTTTTAAAATCCCGCAAATTCAACTATATTATTCTATTGCCTGATGAAGCGGCAACAACGACCAAACGGGAGATTCCCATTTTTCCTTTGGAACAACCACTACGCAAAATTTGATACCATAGTTAATAAAGAACGATATATCAAATGAAAATATTACATTTGGGAGTTTGCTGCTATAAATTTGCCGCAATTACCTAGTTCAAAACGTCCCCCGGTTGCAATTGAAAAATGGGCTTTAGCTATTCCTAAATCTATTAAATCAAACTTATAGGAATCTTCTACAAAGGCTTGGATCTCCCCCTCTTTGTATTCGAATTTTACTGGTTGCCTATTTTGAGCTGATGGGGCTTTTTGCACAGCTTCAAGTCCATTAATAAACCATTTTGGTACAGGCAGATCAGTTGTATAAAATTCGTTGAGTGTCTTTGTTTTCCGTGTAGCAACTTTATGCACAAGTTTTTCTTTTAGTGTCTCTTTTGCTACATTCCCAATCGTAATGACAATCACTAATAATTCATCTTCCATGGTTGTGAAGATAAAGGTTTCTCTACTTCAACAACATAGGACAAACCAGTGGAATTGTTCCAAATCATCATAGACTTTAAATAGTTTTACAGACATATTCCCTTCCTTGTCCAAAATTCTGCTCGTCGTCGGCCGGATTAACCTGTTCTTTAAGTTTCCCGATACTGTTCTTGTCAAATAATGTTTTCATCTAACCTTCACTTCTATATTTCAATTTTATAGACAAAATACAGTCTAATATTTCTACATTTTATATAGACAAGGGGACTAGACAAGGCAACGGTTCTTTTTATCTAATATCTAATTATTTAAATTATACTTACCCTTCTGTATTTATACAAAATAATCCTTCATTTTAGCAAAACATCTCCTTTTTAGCCACACAAAAAGGCGTTAATAGCAAAAAACTCTTAACGCCTTATCTTATCTCTAAAGTAAACTCCCCAAATTGCTTTATTACCGGTGGAAACGAAGCATATATTCCGAAAAATATAAAATCAGAAATATTAATTTAACACACCAAGTTTAGACAGGATTTTTATTTCCACTCTTTCCATACTTCTGGTCTATAGCCAATGGTCGCTATTCTGCCATTCCTAACAATCGGAGTCCTTAATACCTGCTGATTTTCCAATACTTTTGCTTCTTTTGCTTCTTCGGTAATATATTTGATCAATGCTACCGTATCTTGATCTTTACACTCCCCATTAATCATAGAATCCAGCCCACCGACTGCCTGCTTTACACTATTAAATTCACCCTTACTCATCGCTTTTTCCTTTAAGTTGATGAACTGAAATTTAATATTCCGTTCCTTAAAGTAACGCTGCGCCTTTTTTGTATCAAAACATTTTGCTGTTCCAAATATTTGAACATTCATATACAATTACTTCCCCTTTGTGCCAATATCAATTAATACTTTTTACCCGACCAACAATACCACCTTCAAGCATTACTTTAATCCCGCGATGATGGTTTGGTGAATTTGTAAGTATCCTTTGAACGATTCCCTGAGTAAGCTTTCCTGTTCTCTGATCCTGTTTCTGTACTACCATAACACTTGCACCTATTTTTATATTACTGCGAATTGTTCCATCCATAATATGTACTCTCCTATATTATTTAAATTGATTTTCCAGATTACCCACTTGTTATTTATGCAATCATGTTTCAATATGCATTAATACATAAATAAGTATTTTAAATTCAATACAATATGAAATTTTGTTGTATACTCTCACCCGAAAATCTATTTTTCAAACTGTTCACATACGATTTTTGCAATATCAGCAACCAGTTGATCATCCGTTTTTAGCTCTTTATCGTTATGCGTAGTAAGAATTGCAAGAATGATCGGTTTACGCCCCGGTGGGGTAATTATTGCAACATCATTTCTTGTTCCATAACCGCCAGTACCACTTTTATCTGCAACAATCCAATCCGTTGGCATTCCAGCCCGAATCAATGTGTCTGTATTCTTATTTCCAGCCATCCAACTAATAAGCATCATTTTCTTTTCTGAAGTCAATATATCTCCTAGTATATACGATTGAAAATCCACTGATAATTGATGTGGTGTACTTGTGTCACGCCAATCTCCAGGAACCGCATCATGCTGCGATGCTTTGATAGTTGATTGTCCACAAGTAACCAGAAAAACCGACATGACGAATATTACGAATATCCCCTTCATATTTCGCCTCATAATCAAACCACTATCCTTTTGATGGAATCTTTTATATTACATGAAATAATTATATTATAGTTTTCATCCAGTGGTTATAGCAAGTACAATTTATTAAACTTAGAATTATACTCTGCAAATAATATCTTTACTTCTTGATGATAATCATATGCCAGTATCAATTTAATATCAAAATTAGATTCCTCCATTATTAAAAGCCAAGAGGAGACCCCTTCCCATCTATTAGATAACATAGCTCGTCATCGGATAAATTCTTTCATCTATCCATATTGCGGATATTAATGAAACAAAGCAATATGTATAGATAGTTCGAAATAGCTTATACTATTTGAAAAATATGTAGGAGTGGTGTTGGATGTCAGTTGATGATTCAAATAGTACCGTTGCTTTTCCCGCACAACATCAGAGTAGACAGCCGGGCTTTGAATTTGAGATGAACCCACGGCCAGTTTCTGAGGACCGAAGTCAGGTAGGTAGTGAGAAATTAAGCGGCAAAGTGGCTATTATTACAGGTGGTGATAGTGGAATTGGACGAGCGGTTGCTTACGCTTATGCTAAAGAAGGCGCTGATATTGCAATTGCATTTTTAGATGAAGAACAGGATGCTAAGGAAACAAAAAAGCGAATTGAAACATTAGGTACACGGTGCATTTTGCTGCCTGGGGATTTGAGAATAGAGTCACAATGTCAGCAAGTTGTTGCAAACACAATGCAGGCTTTTGGCAAAATAGATATTTTGGTAAATAATCATGCGGTTCAATTTCCACAGCAATCTATTCTGGATATAACTGCGCAACAGTTGGAAAATACGTTTCAAAGCAACTTATTTTCTTTTTTTTATATGGTTAAAGCAGTTTTACCACATTTACCTGAAAATAGTTCGATCATTAATACAAGCTCTGTGACTGCTTATAAAGGTGATGAAATATTACTGGATTACTCAGCGAGTAAAGGGGCAATTGTTAGCTTTACACGTTCATTGGCTTTGTCGTTGGCAAAGATGAAAATTCGTGTAAATTCAGTTGCACCAGGACCTATTTGGACTCCCCTAATACCAGCTTCCTTTACTGAAGAAAAAGTAAAAAACTTCGGTGCAGATACGCCGCTTGGACGGGCTGGTCAACCTTATGAACTGGCCGCTGCCTATGTTTATTTAGCTAGCTGTGATTCTACCTATGTCTCTGGGCAAGTATTGCATGTGAATGGTGGAGCAGTTACAGCTTCATAATTCCAAGGAACTAGGAGCCAAGAGAAACAGTTTACAGTGAAGTTCTTTCTGGCTATAAAGCCTCAAATTTCTTTTTCACTTTTTCCTCTATTTATACAAACAAATTCTTTGTTTACCTAAAACATTTCTTATTCACACACCAAAAAGGCGCTAAGACCAAAAAGTCTTAACGCCTTTTCTTATATCTAAATCAATTTTCCAAAATTGCATTTATGCTGGTGGAGACGATCCGCGCCCCTGCAAATCCACCCATTTTCGGTCTACAAACTTAGCATTTGGACTAAGCGATGTAAAATCTCTATTTAAAATATTGTTTGCTTTAAATTTTTCAAATTTATTGGCATGACTATGTTTATACTTTTTTCGTCTAATAGCTGATTGTAGATTATGTTTTGACATTAAAATTCTAAGTCTATTTAAATCAATTGAAATATTATGTTGTTTAAATAAAACGGCTTTCATTCTACGATAAGCAAGAATACCTTTATTTTTATGTTGTTCAAATTTTATAGCTGCTACAATAGAAATACAACGCTGTCGAGTTAATTGTTATCATATTGCATCCTACTGTTACCATTAATTCTCAATCACGCCTAAATGTATTAAACCGCTCTTCATATGTTTCGATATTTTGTTGCATACCTATTGCTAGAAAGAGGTGAGAGACTTAAAATTATCTTGGAATTATCAGGACATTCCGTCTTCTCTATCACCTTAGACATTTACTCTCATTCCATCCCTTCACTTGGCAAGCAGGCTATGAATAAAATTACGCAATCAATTCTTAATTAGATTTTCTCACTGGCATAAGCATCGGCTTATGTCCTTTTTATTTATTTCAAATTTTTAAATCTTATCATTCAAAAATAATTCGAGACTACTTCACTCTTTTTTCGTCACGTTTCATTAAACGCTCAACGTTTATAAAATGCCAAATAACATTGATAAAACAAAAGAAAAAGCTTTTATTCCAAACGTTTTTAAAGCATTAGGTATAGTTATCAGTGGCTTATCGTAATTCTCTTTGCTTCTCTTCCTCCATATATTGTCTATATGCCTTATCAGCTACTATTTCAGCCTCATCTTCCTCTAAGCCTTTCCCATAAAGCGTAACGATTATTTTTCCTCTAGGTCTGCCGTTTCTAAATTGCAGCAAAGCAGGTCGATATATTATTTCTAAATCTTCTTGCGACACGTTTCTACACTCCATGATTTTATCTCCCCAATATGAACTTATTTATTATGGATAATATTTCTGATAATTCCATAAAAGTCCTCTAACCTATTTATTTAAATTATTCATTTTAAAATCAAATTTTTATAAAACTGTGTCAAAACCCTCAAAATCAGTCTTTTTTCTCCCTATAAATAACAAAAAAACTTCCAAGCAAAATGCCTGCAAGCTTTGTAATTCCTAATATGGTGCGGTTGATGGGACTTGAACCCATACGAGCGTAGCTCACTACCCCCTCAAGATAGCGCGTCTGCCGATTCCGCCACAACCGCATATTTAATTTTAGATAAAACAAAACACCATTTTAAAAAATGGTGCCGAGGACCGGAATCGAACCGGTACGGATATTTC
>UMED01015470.1_pt1 | contig 16479 bp, 31 predicted proteins | sample 1964661 | NCBI WGS metagenome assembly UMED01 (sample SAMEA4836011, study PRJEB28245) | human gut metagenome | biome: gut microbiome; material: fecal sample | place: Denmark | collected 2008
GCCTGTTGATAGCGACATTATAGTTTATTCTCCCTTTGCCTATAATGTCGCTTTTTTTGCCTTATAAAAATGATTGAACTGCCTTAAATGCGGCGTTATATATAGATTATAAACAATAACAAAGGGAGTAAAAACAATGACTGTAACAAAGGAAGAATTAGAATATTATGCCGGTACAATGCTTGACCAATTAACTTATGGTCATCGAGGCGCATTAAAAGCTATGTTAGGCACGCAAAACATTACCTGTTTTGAATTTGAATATCAAGGCTATAAACAACCGGCTATTGCCTTTGATTTCAAAATGTCAAGAAAATATAAATATTGCCGAATCATTTATCAGCAAGGCAAAGATGTTTATGCTATGCAGTTTTTAGACAAAAATGGCAAGGTTGTTACCGAATTTGAGGAAGTTTATTTTGATGAATTAAACCCCAAGTTTTCAGAAGTAACAGGCTTATGCTTGATTATGCCAAGAATTGTTAATTGGTAAGGAGAAAAGTAATGAGAAAATTATCATCTGAAAAATTACGCACAAAACTTGCCAAAATTTACAAAATTGAAGAAAAGCACGGGCCTGAATTTGAAAATTTAAGGTTTGAAATTGAAACCGAATTAAATAAAAGAAACTTTGCGGCCATTTATCACGCCGCTTGCCGACACTTAAAGCTTAAAAGAATTAACAATCAGTTTGAGGCTGCTTCAATTTATGCAGACGCTGTAATTAATGGCTACGATTATGCTCCGACAGACACAAGCCACGAAATCCGCGGCTTTGATACAAAGAACAGCGTTCCTTACACAGTTTATTTCTAGCCTGCTAAAACATATTGTAACGCCATAAATCTGGGTTTATATATAAACAATAAAGGGAGAATAAGTCAATGTCAGAACTGCCAATTTTTCACACCAAAAACTTAGAAGTAGGCAAAACCTATAAAGGCTTAATAAACGGGGTTGTCTTCAAGGTTATTGATAAAGTAACCCAAACCTCATATTATGGCAACAATCACTATCGAACAAGAGAAGTGTTTGTTATCCAAGACGAGAGTGGCAAAAACTTACGAAATCAGTCCTTATTTACGTTTATACATTCAGGAGGTAACAAAATGAACACTAATTTGGATAAAGAACTAAAACAGCTTTTAGGCGACCAATACCTAACCACACAAGAAATTCCAACCCAAACTGGAAAACAAAGAATGGGCAAATACCGCCTTTTAAATGACCCCAATCAATCCTTGCTTATGTTTTGCCGGTATGACAACAACTCTGCCTTGGTTCTAAACCCCGTCTTTGTTCCCTTTTCGGCCTCATCAACAGGCAGAAACTTAGAAATTTTGGCTTATGTAAAAGGGCTAACTGCCTAAATTCCGTTAATTTTCTTAAATAAAACCTAAAGGCTTGTTTATATTATTTCGTAAACAAGCCTTTTTCTTAAAACTAACGCCTTTATAAAACAAAAACGGTATTATAATACCATAGTTAAATAATATTATGGAAAATCAATAACTTAGACAAATAAACCTTTTCAATGAAAAAGTTAATCAAATTAAAGCCGATTTTAAGCCCGTACAAAGCAAAAAACTATAACAAGCTACCCCTATACCAAAAAAATAGATTCACCCACTCAGAGACAAAATTTTGCCGTTTAAAATTGATTTTTGGATAACAGGTAACCCCAAAATAAAAACCTAACCATTTTTAATTCAAAAACCAATAAATAAAATCCTATAAATTTAAAAACGAATCTTTGACAATCCTAAAAAAGTATGTTACCCTTAATCCCGTATTCAGGGAAAAAATATATAACATTAATTGTGTAGTATATTTGACATTATAAAGGCTAATGTAAAGTTTAGAATACATTAATCAAAATATTCGGAATATATAAAAGCGGAAACTAAGAAGCAAAATTATAAATAACAATCTTTCCGAAAATAAGGAAAATAAACACTTACAGAACAAAAAACAATAAAAACCCTCTTTAGGTTTTTATTATTCAGGAAATAGTTATTTAGGGAATAAAAAACACTTGCATTTAATTAAATAAAGATATATAACTTATTACAGACACCAAACAAACACTAAATTAAAAGTGTTAACCAAAGCCGACTAATTAGAAATAAAACCTTTAATTAGTCGGCTTTCATATAAAAGAACAAACATAATCAGAATAATAAATAAGTTCGGAATATATAAACAAACAGATATAAAACAATAAAAGACAAAAACCATAAACAGAGAATAAGTAAATATATATAATAACAAATTGGATAATATATAAAAGAATAAACAAACTAAATAAATATATAAGACGTTCAAACCATAAATTCAGTAAACAATAATAAATTGGATAATATATAAGAAGTTCAAAGACAAAATTAGTAAATAAGTAATATATAAAAGACATATAAGAGATTCAGAGCAAAAAATCAGTTGGCGCGTTTTTCTTACCTTCTTTCCGAAATTTCTAAGGAAAACAAATGGCGGAGATATTCAAGGAAAGCCAACGCCTACAAAAATATCTCCCAGCCTACAAATAACGTTTTAGCCTATATTTCCCTTGTTTTCGCCTATATTCCTTGCTTGACAGCTTTTAGCCTATATAAAGTTATGGATTGCCTATATATTATATTCCATGGATAACGGTCTATATAATACAGGATAATAACGGTTTACTTATTTGAGGATAATTACCGAAATTTATGGACAGGAAGGTTCGGAATTTTTTCAAAAATGACTAAGTTATTGATTTTACTAGAAAGTGGTGGAAAATTGACTAAAATCCGGCTTTAGTTTTTAAGTTTTTGTTTATTCCTATAGTTTTTGATTGATTTATTCTGTATATATGCTATATATAATAATGTAACAAGCATTATATAGCTATATACATAAACTTATCTTTCATATTTCATATAATGCTTGGCTTATGGTGCGGAGATTCCCCTATAAGCTACGTTACTTCCGCTATTTCTTATGAGGATTCCCTTAAACCGTCCGGAAATAGCGGGCATTTTAATTCACTAGACCGGTAGGTTTTATTACTTACCGGTTATTTTTACACCTAAAAATTGAAATTGTGGAAAATCAATGGTTTAGTTTATATCTGACCCCCTAGGAAAATGACACCTCTATAAGTAGTTCGGAAAGGATTTTCAACTTATTGGTGTAAAGAATAAGGCTCAAAAATGATTGATTTAGAGGCTAGGTTAAGAAAATTTTATAATAGGCAGAAAAATGATTAGTTTATAACAGGCTAAAGGCTGACTTAGTATAGGTAGGCTTAGACTAGGCTGAATTATATTATTCTGCCTTATAAAAAGGGTTGTGCTGCCTTATAAGTGCTTATATACTGTCGGCATTAACAACAGAGGGGGTTTATTATGCAAACGTTCGGAATTAGTCATTTTACGGCAAGAGGAGAAATAAGTCCGATTATTGATTGTTATTTTCATAACAAGGACAAGCCGAGGTTTTCTCTTTATATAGATGAATATGGTCTTGTTGAAGAAGTTATTATTAAACAAGATAATACCGGAGTAGATGACGCTTTTTTGAAGGCTGTAGATTTTGTTTGTAGTTGTTTCTATGCTTGTCAGGAAGCTACGGAATTAGAGGGCGATTTGCAAGACGTTGTTCAGAATATGAACAAATTTGTGGCTATTTATGATAAAATTTAGGCAAAAAATATTTGAAAAACAATTAGTTAGGCTTAAATTTAAGGTAATTTTTAACAAAATTTGAAAAATAGGCTGAAATTTTGAGTTGTTTCCCTATAGGAAAAAATGTACGAAAATTTGTAAAAAATAGGCTAAAATTTAATGTTAAAAAATTAAGGAAAAACAAAAGGTTATAAAGAAATTTTGGCTAAAAATAAGAATTTTTACCGAGACGAATAAAAAGGGGCTTTATTAGCCCCCTTTGTTTAAGCCTTAAGCATATCATTTATTTCTTTTAAGGAATAAGGCGGTTTACCAGATTCAGGTTCTTGAATATGCGGCCAATCGACATTTCCGCCATTATCTAAGGTAATTGTCGTTAAGCCAAGCTTGTGGGCTTCCTCGTGCATTACCTTATAGCCATTTAAGCCATTTTCGTTCAATTCGTTATGGTTCCAACAAGCATTGCCTTTTGTTTTCTCCCAATAGAGGTCACAGGCTAATCCGAATTGGTGCCAAGATTGACCCGGTAAGGCATTAGTTACTTTGCCTTCGCCTTCTTGTGGGCCTGCTTGCTCCAAACAGTCAGCAAGGTAATCACAGCCTAGGCTTCTTAATTCCCTGATTTTTGTCTTAATAATTGTTGTTCTTCTGCCTTTGCGCCAAAGCTTTGCTTGTTCTTCTGGTGTTCTAAGGGTTAAATAAGGAACAACGGTAATACCTCTCAAGGCACAATTAGCTACAAGAATCTTGATTTTCTTGGCAAATTCCGGTTGTAAATCTTCTAGTTTTCTTGACATAGATATATCCTTTCTTGTTATAACGGTATAAGTATAGCAGGATAACAACGGTTTGTCTAGTTTAGGATAAAGGTATATATAAATCAGGATAACGGTTTACCCAATTCAGGATAACCAAAAACAGGCTTTTCGGCTTTATTTGCCTTTATCCTATATAGGTTATTAACAAGTGGTTAATATCCATTTAGTACCGGGTTGTATATAGAAACGAATCAATTATATTTAAATCATAAACGAACTAAACCAATAAAGGGAGTAAAGACAATGAATAATATAAACGCAATCAGACCGATTATTGAAGCCCAAAGAGCAAAATATCGTCGGCAACGCTTAAAACAAAATTATGAATTAATTAATGATGACGTTACAGCCATTTTTGAGAAAACTGATGATGATTTAGCCATTGAAGAGCAAAATGTTGTAGATTTGGTTATGGCATCATCTTATAACCGCTTTTCTAGTCGATTTTAGAGCTTTACAGAGGTTTTTTCTGAAAAAATGATACAACATAGCTGAAAAAAGAAAAAACCTCTGTACGCTTAAAAAATAATGTTTTATTTTGATTTGACTTTTTTGATTTTTGTACAAAAGCCTAAATTACAAAATTTTTATAACAGGCCGAAAATAGACTTCAAATCTAAAAGGCTAGGTTATGAAAATTTTATAACAGGCTCAAAAAAGACTTTATATATAAGGCTGAAAATAGACTTGACAAATTTTTGAAAATTCTACAATTTTTGTATAACAATCAAAAAGCGTATTTTTGCCGATTCTACACTTTAGCCCGAAAAAGCGAATCGCAGCCAAATAGAATCGGTAAAAAGCCGATTCGATTCGCGAATCTTTCCGGGATTCGTTCTGTTTTTGTTCTATTATAAAAAGCCGATTCTAAAAATTAAAACAGAACAAAAACAGAACAACAAAAAATTTTTGTAAAAATAACTTATTGAAAAAACGTAATTTTTTTAAAAAAATCAAAAAAATCAAAAAACGGGCTTGCAAAATACAAAAAAAGTGATACGTTCTAAGCATACCGCGGTTGTTGCGGTATGTTACAAAACTCAAACTTAATACCATTTTATGAAACGAGGTAAATATGACAAAAATTTTGAAAAAATCCGAAAACAAAAAAACTGTTAAAATTCAAAAAGTTAGCAAAAAAGCCGCTAAAAAGACGATTGCCGCCGTTGCTCCCGTTGCAGACGTTAACCCGGCCGACAATTACAAACAGTCTATGATTGCCGCATCGCAAGCATACATTGCACGCCGAATCGCCGCCGAAGGTGATAAACTTAGCGCCGCGAAACGCAAAGAGATTGAAGGGTTAAACCTTGCCGGGGCTGTCAATGCAAGTTTTGAAGTTTTGCAAAAAGCAAACGCAACGCCCGACATTTTTAAAGACTTACGCTTAACGGCATATGCGAAAGCTTTGCGGCGTTCGGTTGTTATTCTTAACGCTATTGCAACCGGTAATTATACGGGGCGTTATAATTGTCTTGCGGGTGCGTTGATTGACTTAAAAAGAGCTTGCATAAACGCCGGGTTGTATTCTAAAAAAGAATTATCATTTAGCGCATATTCCGGCGGGCGTACCGGGGGCGCTAGCCCTGCCGCGAGCATGCTCGGTGTGGTACTTGATATTTTTCAGCTCGGCGATTGGGATAATACTTTAAAAGTTGTAAAAGTTAAGCCCCTCGCTGTTGAGTTGATTAGCAAAATGACTATTCAAAGTCCGCTTTTTTATTCTAAGTAATTATAACAATCGGGGCGGGTATATAACAAGCCCGCCCCTACTTATTAACTCTTTTTGCGAGGTTGTAAAAATGTTTGTTAAAAGTTTTATTAAGTCTTTTATATATACTGTAAGTTATATATTCGCTTTAAATATTTTTATTTTATTTTTCTTGTATTAATTGCGAATCGATAAACGAATCGGGGGCGAAGGTTAGGGTTGTCGATTCGTTTTTGTGTCTAAGTTATCGAAGTCTTAGACAAAATTTAAAAACCACGCAGGCCCTTGCCATTCTCCAAACCATATATACACCTCACTTCCTTATATATAAACCGGAACTGTACATATACCCGACTTCCTTATATATACACCCCAGTCACCTATATACCGGACTTCCTTATACATATATTCAAATCGTAGATATATCAGACCTCCTTATATATTCGGATTGTCTATATATATGAACTCCTTATATTATTTAGCGCTTATCAGGTCTTGGTGAAAGATAGCTGAATTTACAGGGGCGTCATTATAATCATCTAGGGTTAATTCTCTGCCTAAATAATGTTCTGTGCATTTTTTGCATAATACATGGGTTTTGCTGACAAAATTATTATTACAAACTTGTTGCCATATTTCGTCTTTAAGCATAAAGTAATCGCCTATTTCTTTAAAGACATCTTTACCGCAATGGTTACAGTGCAGACTGCCATAATGGCGCGGATTGGTTTCATATAAGCTTAAATCGACTTGCGGAACTTCTGCAATAGCCAGATAAGTTTTGCTTGGGATAATAGCAAGCTTAAGATTCCAATTAGTGCCGTTCCATTGCAGAATTTCTACATCTTCATTGCGGATTTTCTCTTTTAATTTCGTATTATGAACGTAATAATAGCGCCATGGGATTAAATTTTTGTGTTCTATATGTTTAATCATCAAGATATTCCCTAAGTTCTATAAGTTCATCGTTTTCGGCTTCTTTTAAACTTTTCATTAAGTGTTTGAAGTTATTACGATTTCTTATAAGTTTATAGGTTTCTTGGTCAGTGTAAATATTACCGATATATTCTATTTTGGTAATTAAATCATCTAAAGCAAAGGCGGTGGGGATTTGACCGAACGTTTTGACACCTAGTGACGAAAATTCTTCAAACCATTTGATATAACCGATATATTCTTGTGAATTATCGGACGTTTCAGACGCTCTGGTGAGCTTTACGATGTCACCCTCGTATAGTAGCCGCTTGCGCTTGTCTCGCTTGCTGGTGGGGCGTAAAATGACACAATTTGACCATTTTACTTGCATAGGGGTTTTGTTGTTTAGAACAAGAATATTGTCTTGAGCTAAACAATTTAAATTTATGACATCATAAATTGCTTGCAGGGGCTTATAGTAAACCTTAAATAAGAAATTTTCGTTAATTTTAGTCATTGTTAGTCACCATTATAATAATTATACTCTGGGTTTGTTGCAATACTTGCATTTTTGTTTGTTTTTACACCAATCATGTTGCCGCCGCCGTCTTGCCAAACACAAACGGTTGGGCCACTGCTTTTATATAAAGGGCAATCGTTTATTGAGCAATTACCGGAATAAATCCATTTGTGTAAACCTAACCAACAAAGTAATTTTCTAATCATTGTCTACCTCAATATCTGGAAGATATGCTGCGTAACATCTGGTTTCGTCATAATTACATTTAATTTGAGCATATAAGCCGGAAATATCAGCATCACAAAGACTTCCTATTGGAATATTGTTTTCTTTAGCCCATGCTAAAAATTGCTCGCAACCCTCTATGAAGCCGTCACAATAAGCTTTGCATAATCTTGGTTCGTCACCGTGCCGACAGGTGAAACATTGGCAGCCCTCTTTAATCATTTGTGTCTATTCCTTGATTCTGTTTTAAAAGACATTTTCGTTTTCATCATAATAGTTTTCGTCAGGTTCTGACCTCCAGCCCCTGAAATCATAAATCGGGGTTAGTATAAAATGTTTTTTACATTTTTCGCAAGTTATTTCTTCTGGCTCGTTTTCATCCCAAGGCATTTCATTAATATCTCTATAATCCGTATTTCCACAATGAGGGCAAGTGGCAACATATTCTTTGGTAATAATTTCGTTGTAGCTCATTTCTCAATCTCCTTTAATGCCTTTTCAGCTATTTCATAGCCGCACGATTTAAATTGTGCAGCAAAGTAATACATATCATAAAGTTCTATGTCTTGCCAATTTTTTCTATTAGCATATTTTTTCAAAGCCTTAACGGCAATCTTTAGCTTTTTCTCAAGCTCAATCTCTCGGTCTGTTTTTTTATTTTGGTTTTTTAATCGCTCATAACAAGCTTTTTCTGCTCTATCAAAATTATTCATTTTATTTTCTTTCAGCAAAACAATCACATTTTTCAATTTGTTTGCTATCTATAAGAACCGTTAAGGCCCAACAAGGTACTAACCCCATTTGAAAGGCAGCATTTTCTCCGGCACACGAACAACTTTCTCTTTTATCATCGTCTGTCGGCGCTTCATAATGAATACAATTTTGACAAATACTCATTTTTTCTCCTTTAATGCTCTTTCAAGCACTTCTTTACAGTTATTAATAATTTTTTCTGCAAATTCAGTTGTTATTTTATCCATATATCTTTTAAAGTTATATTCCCCTTGTTCTTTATACGGGCAATGTTCGCAAACAAAGCTCTGCCCAAAACATACCGGACATCGGGGAGAGCCATAAAGCTTTTTGAGTTCTTTATTATTTGTCATCTTTACATTCTTGTTTTACTATATTCCAAAATTTTTGTACTTGTTCTTCATCAAAAGAACTATCTCCGCTTAAGTTAAGTGTCCATAAATCATATTCTTCAAATTCACTAATTGTTTGAGAATTATAGAATCTATTTTCTAAACTGTCAGCAAATTCTCTATGGACGGCCTCAGCTTTTTCTTGATATTTTAATGCTTTAGTTAATAAAGCCTGTTCGTGTTTGGTTAATCCGTACTTCTTTGACATTAGTTTACTCCAATAATTCGGGGTTTTCGTGAATGTTGCCGATAATTTCACAATCTCCGATAAAACTATCGTAAGGTACTGAATAATATTTGTATTTATCATTCTTATATTTAAATAAAAACTCACCTTTTTTATGCCAATAAACTGAACAATTTTTCATTTTAGATTTTGCCTTATTTGAGAAAGGTCTATCAGTAAATTCTTTTGTTACAATATCCCCCTCATAGATAAGCTTGCCATTCTTATCCCTTAATCCGGTGCATTGCTCAATAACAACATCATTTTGTTCGTAATAATACATATCTTCTCTGTCGCCGTCATAACAGGCATAAGTAATTTCGCCTGATGGTTCGATATAAAGCATATCGGCGCAGTCAACATAGTGTTCGTTTCCCTTATCCCAAACTCTAAACTTAAATCTATCGTTCATTATTCTTCACTTTCACCGAGAGCGGCATTAATACGTTTTAACAACTTTTCGTCGTCTTCATAACCGATAGATGTCATTTCCATACAAAGTAAGACTCTGCCTTTACATTCTCTTAATAAAGCACGGAGGTCTACAATTTTATTGGCTTCTTCGTTAGCTATATCACTAACTCTTTCAAATCTTTCTTTCATAACGTTATAGTTATTTTCAAGACATTGGCACCATTCAATTAATTCAGCTTTATTATATCCGGTATATTTCATTTATATTTCCTCCGAATCTGTCGCTACTTTATCTTCCGGCATATATTTTAAAAAATTTCTTGTCACAGACATTTTAGATGTCCGTGACTATCTCCAAAATCAAAGTCGATTCGATTGTATTTTTCATAATCTGTCATCTCTAATTTCCTTTTTGGCTCGTTTGATTTCTATATAAGCCTTGATGAAAATAGTAATAGGCAAAAAGATTATTACAGCTAAAGCTACAAAGCTCTGTAACACTTTTAATAAGCTATTACCAAATTCGGTTATAATTTCACAAAAATAATTGCAAATAAAACTGAATCCTTCCCAATCTTTGAAAAAGTAATAAACATATTCAAAAATATTCATTTTTGCTATGTTAGAAGAACATTTTCTAACGGGTTGCATAGGGTCGTTTTCTATTGCTTTGCGAATTTCATAGTTACCTACAAAATTTTTACCTCTAATGTATTTCTTCATTGTTAAACTCCTGTATAGCTTCTTTCCAAGTTTTATATTCTTTTTTTAATTTTAGATGAGAACAAAAAGATTTAAAATGAAAGTCGTCAAAAAATATTTCTCCGCAAGAACCGTCTGACCATATACAATAAACACTATATTTTGTTACTTTTGTTATTATTAATGAATGTTGACAAAAAGGAGGAAACTTTGCAACAAAATCATAAACTTGTCCTGCGACCAATTTCATAATTACACCTTATAATTGTTTTTGTCTTATATTTTCTATTAAAGGAAGAAAACAACTGGTTTCATTATTATAATCTTCACTATGTTTTTTCGCTACGGGCTTCCAATGAACTTCGTCGTCATCATCAATATATTCTTTAAATTCCTGCCGATAATATTCATTAAGTAACCTAGCTTGGCATTGATTTTCTAAATCGTCTTCAAATGACATTTAATCCTCCAATTGTTCTAATGTTTGTGAAACGATTTTGTCTAAATGATTTAAATTAAAATTTCGGCTTACATCCCAAATATAACTTTTGATATTTTTTAAACTAGAAATTGCAATGTCTAGTTGTTTTTCTAATTTTTCAACCGTTTGAACACAAATAGCTAATTGAGTAGATTTCTCTATATTTAATGATTCTTCAATTTTATTTCTTAAATATCCGCTACTTTGATATAGCTGTATTGTGTCATTAAAACATTTTGTGGCGATTTCTCTGTCTGTTTCTTCATTCGGCATCATTAATGAATATTTTGTAAAAGTAAAGTTATACAAATTATCAATTTGTTTACACGTTTCTCTTATTTCTTGTATATCGTCTTTTGTTAAATTTATTAACATAATTTACGTCCTTGATAACAATTTGTTAACTATAATGAGTAAAAACGTGTAATGCCGGAGTAAATCCTTCTGCATTTATGTTAAACTCTTTGTTTGCCAAATTTAATAAGGTGTTCATTTGTCTCATAACAGTTTCGTCGACCACAAAGTTAACATCGGTATCACTATCAAATCTATCATCACCAGATTTAAATACTAAAATACCAAAATAACTATATTGTCCGCTCATGCCGTCAGAAATAAGTATTGGTTCACAAATTTTATTTGGTTTATATTCTATATCAACAATATTTTTATATCGTGATTTAACTTCTTCTGATTCATAATCTAAACATTCTTTTCTTTCAAAATCTTCATAGTTGCCTTTATAACCATAAATAGCATATACTTCTCTTGAAACACCCATTAATCTTTCTCCTCTACCTGTTTTGAATCATGATAAGACGGAAAATATTTTAGCCAGCTAGATAAATCTTCTTTATTATCATAAATTTCCCAATTAGTTTGTTCTTCTCTTCCTAATGGAGTTGGATAGAAGAAATCTATACTAGATAAATCTTTTTTATACCTACATTCAATAACTTTTACTCGAAAACAACAAGAAGTAGAATAAAATACAATTTTACCAGAAACAAATTTATTTCTAACATATTGACCACACATTAACGATTGCCCGTCAATAGATTTTTTAGGCAAAATCGTACCAACAAAGTTATCATCTTCTACCCAGCCATAATCACAAACTTTGTTTGTATATTTTTCGACAATATTTGTTTTCTTCATTAAATTATCTTTCATAATGTTTGTTTCAAATTATATTGAAAATTAAGGATTGTCAATGTCTACTTTTAAGTTATCAATATCTACTTTTTATTGATTTTAATTTCAACATTAAATTAGCATTAATTTCTTTCTTTTTCGGAGGTGGGTCTTCGTAATCATAATTAAAATTATCTTCGTGTTTATTGGGCATATCTTCAAATTCACCATAATTAAAATTATCAAATTTATCAATAGATTCGTAAGCTCTTTTGTGCAATTCATCTAATGACAAACGCCTTGTTTCGTCAAATTCGTCAAACAAGCTACTCTCCATAAATAGGATGATTTTGACACATTTCTTGAATTTCTTTAGATAATTCAACATATAATTGATTTAAATAACCAACATCTTGCGCCCAAACATTAATTAAAGTGGCAATTATTGCAGCAATCTTTGCACATTCTGCTTCTTTAAAACCTCTTGTTGTAATTGCCGCAGTTCCTAAACGAATACCAGACGTTTCGGATTTAGGCTTGGGGTCATCTTTAATAGCATTTTTATTAACAACAATACCAATATTAGAAAGTCGGTCTTCTATAAACTTGCCAGAAATGTTTTTATCTTTTAAATCTAACAAGATTAAATGATTATCGGAACCGTCAGACATCATTTTAATACCGGCTGTACGAAAAACCTCTTCCATTGCTTTAATGTTTTTAAGAATTTGTTTTTGATATTGTTTAAACTCTAGGGTTAAAGCTTCTTCAAAACAAATCGCCTTACCGGCAATAATGTGTTCTAATGGACCACCTTGAATGCCGGGAAATACTGCTTTATCGATTCTTTGACCCAAATATGTATTGTTTGATAAAATAATACCCCCTCTTGGACCTCTTAATGTTTTATGAGTTGTTGAGGTAACAACATCAGCATAAGGTAATGGAGATGGATGTAAACCAGTTGCAACTAATCCTGCAATATGAGCCATATCAACCATTAAATAACATTTATGATTTTTTTCGAAATCATCTTTTGTTTCTTCATCAATAAAATTCCAATCTTTATATTTAACAGACATTTTAGGATTGGTATAATTATATTGAATACCATTATCTACAAACCATTGATTATTATACTCATCAACAATTTTTCTAATTCCTTCAAAATCAATAATTCTTGAATATGCAGATGCACCAACAACTAATACTCTTGGATTATGTTTATAAAGTTTTTCTCTGATTTCATCATAGTTAATAATACCATTATCATCTAAACCATAAGAAACAGCGTTATACAATTTACCACTTGCCGAAACTTTTGAGCCATGTGTTAAATGACCACCTGCATTTAAGTCCATACCTAAAATAGTATCGCCCGGTTTGCACAAAGCTAAATAAACAGCTTGATTTGCTTGACTACCGCTATGAGGTTGAACATTTGCCCAATTACATTTAAATAATTCTTTACATTTATCAATTGCATACTGTTCAATTTCATCAATATAACGACAACCACCATAATAACGATGTTCAGGATAACCTTCGGCATATTTGTTGGTTAAAATCGAACCCATGGCTTTCATAACATTTTTAGAAGTATAATTTTCAGAAGCAATCAAACAAACTTCGTTTTCTTGTCTTACTCGCTCTTTTTCGATTAAATCAAATACTTTATTCATAAGTTTTTCCTTTTAATAAATGCGACTGAATAAATTTCATCTGTTGTTTGCAAATCATAAAATAATAATTATCATTTTGCGAATTATAAGAACTAAAAAACAATTTATCTTTTTGCCGAGATAAATATTCATTTAAAGCTATAGCCCTTTGCATAGTACGGCTTTTTAATAATTCTGGCTCTAAAGTTTTTATTTCAACCGATTCTTTCTTGTTTAAATGATTGTTTATAAAAGACAGTCCCCTCATAATCCCAAACATATAAGCATGAAGTTCAGATACACTATTTGAAACGAATCCGTTCATAAAATAAATTTTGCCAGAGTTGTCGGTAATGACATTTCCGACCTTATGTTTTAATTTATAATTTTCTACCGTAACGTATAATTTCATATTTTTCCTTGCTGTGTTATGATTTAAGCAAATACTAAAATGGTAACCAAGATAATTAACATTATTTTATGAATTGTCCAGAATTTTTTCATGTTTTGTCTCCGTCGATTAACAATGTATCGAGTATAATCTCCCAATCACCGGCTTTTATTTCGTCGGCATTGAAAACCCTTATAAAATTTTCTGTAGATTTGTTTATCGGACAATTGGTTTTTCTCATGTTTTCTAAAGCAAAAAAATCAATAATCTTATTACCAATTTTATTTCTTCGTTTCAAACAAGCTTCAGCGTGTTTGTCATAATTAAAACGAATAGCGTACCTTTTATAAAAAGAAGGTACCTTCCACCTTTTTCTGGCATTAACCGTTAGATTTGTCATGTCGACAACGATATGTTTTCCTTCTTGAACAGCAATATTTACATTTTGTTGTATTTGCTTATAAAGGTCTCGAAAATTAACTGTTTTCCAAGCTTCGTTATAAGTAATATTCTGTTTTTTAGCCATATCTTCTATTATGTCATCGGGAGACACAATAAAATATTTATCACTTAAAAACATATTCTTTCTAAAAAAAGTTTTACCGGTCGCAGGAAAACCTACTAAATAAAAAATGTTTTTATTCAATTTACCACCAACTCATATTTATAAAAAAACTTTAGCATCATAACAATTAAATACAAACCGATATGGTACTTGTTCTTCTTTCCAAGCAAGCCACATATTTCTAAATTTTATTTGTTTGGCTATCTCATACGCGTTATAAGTTTTTTCGATTTGAGAATAGATTTCGTTTTTAAATTGAGTTGTATCTTCTTCCTTCATAGTGGGGTGTTGAACAACTAAATAGTTCGTGTCCACGTTTTCTGCATTTATACTTAAATTGGCAAAAACATAAAACTCATATTTATTTTTTACCAAATCAGAATATTTAGTGAATGCAGTAGAAGATGTGTTTTCTTCGTCCACTTTTAATACTAATTTACCTAAATAAAAATATTTTTTACCGTCTTTATTTATGTAAAGTCCACCAACTTTTAAATTTTTAGTCGAAATATTAGCGGCTTTAGCATAAACCGTTTCACTAAGATATTGTTCATGCAAAGGCGTATTTTCAGGAATTAAAATATTTTCTGTTCCTTTTCTTGCCCAAAAACATTTTTCTTGAATTACACCATTTTTAATGGTAGCAGATTGCATTATTTCTAATAAAATATCAATAGAAACTTCTACTATAAAACCGCGTGGGTCAAAAACTCTCATTAATTTATTTTTCGTACGGTATCTTGAAATCACATCTACAAATGTAAATCCAGATAAAGGAGGATTATCTAAATGACACATCTTTTTACTGCCATACCAATTTTTTACTGTATCTATTCTTTTCTTGCTTGCCGCGTCATGAGTATCATAAGTTAAAAATGCAAGCGGGGCTTCATCTATATCTAAATTAAAATCTTTGTGGTAACCAACCACTAATTCTTTCATTTCTTTTAATACAGCCATTTTTATCTCCTATATAGTACCAAAAGTATTATCTATAGTTTTGATTTTGTCGATTTTTAATTCTGATTGTGTGTCATCTTCAATATGAGGAAGCGGTGTTAAATTAGTTAAAATTACTTTACAGTCAACTTTTCTGGGGTTTATAGCTTCACAAATGCAATCTTCTATATCAGATAAAGCATTTTTATCTTTGAAACTAAATTCAGGAGAAACGTTTAAAATACATCTTCCGTTAAGTTGTTTAGCACCAATTTTTATTATATAAGAAACGAAATAGTACATTATAACTCCCCAAAATTATGTTCTTTTAGTTCTTTGTTCAATTTCTTTTGTTTTTCTTCATGTTTCTTATAATTTTCGGCAAACCGTAAACACATTTCTTTATCAAAATGTTCTCTATCTTTCACTAAATCTAAAATGTCAGTTTCTTTTAAAAAAGAACTTTGAAACGTTTTATAATAATCCATTAATGTTAATATGTTTGAAAGCATTTTGATTACCTTGTTAAAAATAAAATATGTTTTTTCTATATCATATATAATAAAAAAGTCAAGATTTAAAAATAATAAAACCAAGGAAAATCCTTGGTTTTGCCGTTTTCTATTATTAACCACAGGTTGTAAATCTCGTTGTTTTATGGTTTTACCCTTTAGTCGGGATAATAGAATTATAGGTCAAAACGGAGTCAACCTTGGGATAAAAAACAACGATATGTTCATACAATGTAAGATAACCATAATTACATTATCTTTATATCATATTTTAAATTATAGTCAATAATGAATTTATATAGGAAATAAAGTTTTATTAATTGACAAATAAAATTTACTTTGTTATATTAATTATCGTTAAGTTACTCTCCGTTAGCTCAATGGTTAGAGCAATCGGCTGTTAACCGATAGGTTCGGGGTTCAAGTCCCTGACGGAGAGCCATTCTACGCATAGA
>UMED01013962.1_pt1 | contig 16420 bp, 22 predicted proteins | sample 1964661 | NCBI WGS metagenome assembly UMED01 (sample SAMEA4836011, study PRJEB28245) | human gut metagenome | biome: gut microbiome; material: fecal sample | place: Denmark | collected 2008
CAACTCCAAGACGCTTAACAGACCTGCTCGGCTCTTTAGCTGACTTAACCTCCGGCTCTGGAGATAAAGGTACTCCGATTATTTACATTCAAGGATACTTTGACAATTATGCAAAATAAAGGCACGAGGTGACAGAAACTGTCATGTGCCTATCGAGGCTGTCACATTGGATACAGATTGAGCGTATTTCATGTGACAGCTTCTTCAAAAATGCTGCAATGGCATTCCTATTTTCACTTCTTTGCAATTCACTATTTTTCACATGATTATATTTATGACAGTATAATATACTTACCCGGACAGCGGTAATTATTATGAGTACATACGAGGACTATATTGCTGCTATTTTATTCGATTTTCCCTCTTTACAAATAGTTTCCAAAACCATTGTATTTTCAAGAAAGCCTTTATTTACAAGGGTTTTAAGCATTGCATAATGTTAAAAATGCGAAAAAGGGGACAAAAAGGGGACAAACATAAATATTATAAGACATTACACTACATAACTACAGCAGAAATTTTTCCAAAGATGATACAATATTTTCCCCGGCTGGCAACCGGGGAAGTATTTTAAACTATAACATTTCCAGAGAATAGCCCCAAAATAAACTCTCTCCCTAGTTGTGTAATTCTTCTATGATAAATTACTCTACCGTTATCAAGGACTTCCTGTTTAATCTCCTCGTATCCTAAGTTACTGTATTTAGAATACATAACCCACGTTCCATTGATATGGTACTGGATTTTCTTTTCTGACAACATTTTATTTAATTGAACCGCAGATTTCATGTTTAATTCTTTTGCAATTTCTGTCATGGTATAGGTTTTGTTTATGTGGGTAAGAATTGCATTTTTCTTTTCTGCCTCTACTCTGGCAGTACGTTCTTCTTTTAATTTTGTCAACAGTTCAATTCCAAAATCCGGATTGTTGAGGATATTGTCTATTACGTTGTCCGTAGCATAGATTCCGTGTTTACGAATGGAAGGAAGCACCTCATCGAATACCCAGGTTTCAAATCTTTCTGCCGATTCTAATTTGCTATGAGTAATCAGGCGGTACATGTCCCCTTCTCCAATGAAATTAACTTCCTGCATTTTACCACTGATAAGGGTACTGTGTTTTACCGTAGCCCTACAATGCTGATTAATTGCATCATTTGGTCTTATATATCCTAATGCTTTCGCTACATCACTCGCCATAAAATATGGCTTCCCTTCCAGTTCTATTGTCCGTATCTGCCCAAATTCCCTGTTATTAAAAATCTGCAATTCTTTCATATTCTGATTTTCCTTTCTGACGTTCACAAAAAATAAATAAGGCACAGCGTTATGCCATGCCTTATTTTAAAAAAACTTATTTCACTCTGATTTTCTGCCCTGTGTAAATTTTGTTTGGGTCTGCAATCCCATTAAGTTGTGCTAAATGCTGATAGTTGGTACCATACTTGGCAGCAATACCAGAAAGAGTATCTCCGGATTTTACTGTATAATACTGCTCTGCCTGGTATGCTCCGCGAATATCTCCGTCATTTACCCAACACAAGTCGGCATCCAGGAGATACGGATTCCTTGCACCGGACTGGATTTTAGTGATTACACCATGGTTTCTTGCCATTTTGCTTGCCTGAATTGCTTTGCTGATTGGGTCTGAAGAACTTGCATAGCAGGTGCTAAACACAATATGCTCTCCAATTTTGTGTTTGTGGGTAGGGGTTGCGGGCTTTGGTGGTTTCGGTGTTGGAGTATTACCTTTGCCTACATATTTATCCCATGCTGCTGCATCTCCATAGAAAATAGAACAGTCCAGATTTCCACCGTGGCCGTCAATACGACCTGCAGACGTCCACTGCCATAAAGCCATAGTTTTCCAATATTTTACAGACGGTGCCGGTCCCGCGCCTGCCATATCCCAGTTATAATCTGGAACACTATCTTTGTACTTCGCACACCAGAGCCCATAATCCGCACCTGCCACAGCAGACCAGTCATATCTGTTCACTACGCTTTCACTCATGTAGATTAAAGGCTTACAGCCATACGCTTTTTCTACAAGCTGCAGCCATTTAAGCGCCCAGGCTACATTTGACGGATCCGTGTCTTCCCAGTCCAAAACGGGAATGGCTTTTCCAATATAGCCCTTTGTGTTCTTGATGAAGAACGCCGCCTCTGCTTCCGGAGTGTTTCCATTGGCATTTCTGGCAAAGTGGTACACTCCCAGCTTCTTCCCCAGTTTCAAGGCTTCCTGAAATTCCCCCTCACAATAAGGATTCACATAAGTACAACCTTCTGTCGCCTTTACAATTAATGCATCAAAACTCATGTTTCCCTGTGCCATATCTCCCTGATGTGATGCTGCGTCAATAACTCTTAAACTCATATTATCTTCCTTTCTGCCGGTTGCGCCGGCGCAACAAAATAGAGAACCTGTTTCCAAGTTCTCTTTGCTTTATCTTCCAATATTCAATTTATTCATCAATGCTTCCTGAAGTACCTGGGAAAAATTCACCCCCATTGCTGTTGCTTCTTCATTCAGCCATTCCGGTATACTCAATGTCTTTTTCACTGCTTTTGAATTATGTTTCCGTAAATATTCCTGCATATCAAACTCCACAATCACAAGCGTTCCATCTTCTTCCTGGATTCTATCTATTTCAGAAGGTACTGGAATTTCCTCTTTCTCTTCTTTTCGATTTACCAGGGCAAGACCCAAAGCCTCTACTGCCATTTCGTATGCCTGCTGCATATCATCTCCTTCAGTCAGACATTCAGGAATATCTGGAAATGAAATCCAGAAACCGCCTTCTTCTGCTTTGTGAAAAATTGCCGGATAAAATAATTTGCCCATACGTAATACCTCCGTTTCTATTTCAGGCGCAGGGCTTATTTCAGCCCCGCTTGTTTGAGTATTGCCTGCTCCAATCCTTTTTTCATGGCTTTGGAGTGATAAGGAACCACCACTGTTTTTCCAGTAGACCGGTTCTTCATGGTAATATGAGAACCGTTTTGCCTGACTTCCTCAAACCCATTTTGCTTGAGATGTTTGACCATCTCTCTTGGTGTCATTGGCATTTTATGTAACTCCTTTCCTTATCATGTTTCTATTTTATCACGTATTCTTACGTATGTCAATATTTTATCACGTATTTTTACGTATCATTCTTTCTTTTTTTAACTGCTTTGCCATCTGGTTCACATAGGTGCTCAATCCCGCCACCAGTACGCCTTGTGTCACTGCTATAAATACCGCCAGAGCGATTTCCTGGGCGTTGCTACACTGGCAGGTAGCGAATACATACACTGCACTGATTACAATGCCAATACCTCCCAGAAGCAGGGGGATATACTTATCATTTACTGTCTGGGACTGTTTTAGCCACATACCGATAAAATAAAGGACAATGGTTACTACAATCAGTTCTGGTTTTACATAAGTCATAATCTGTTCCATATTCATTCCTCCATATCATGTGCTTGTTTGTTTAGGTGTTTTTGTATTCTGTTAATCGCTTCCGTTACCGGCCCATTGCACCCCTTTTCTTGCAAACCTTTCAAACATGCCAGCAATCCATACGTAATCAGGCACTGTTCTTCGTTTATTTTGCGTATATCATCCTCATGCTGTTCTTGCAGCTTCTTTAGTTTTTTCTCTGTTTCATGGGGCTTTTGGTAAAATTTATAGATGGCAACTAAAAGACCACCGATAACACCTATAGCACCTATGAGGCTTGCAAGCTTTAAAATTGTTTCGATATCAATATACATATTTTATTTCCTCTGCTTTGCTTATGATTTCATAAAAATAAGACCCGTTAAGGTCCTGCCCTGATTTCCATATGTTTTTCGCCTACTCTTTCAGCGCTGCTTCCACTTTGTTTCTCCACAATTTCGGTACGTCCTCAATAGTGATGGTACCGTCTTTGATTTTCATGGCATAAAATGCTACCATTACGCTTCACCCCCTACCATTCCTGCCAGATCTAAAATCGCCCCGTCCTGTACTGCCTGCTGCGCTTTAATTTCATCGATTTCTTTTTCCATTTCTGTTTTTTCCCGAATTCCGAATACCGCAATTACTTTCTTTTCCTGTGTGTAGTCCACAGATTTAAACAGGGGCGCTTCCAGTTTCATATCCTTGTAATCTCCGGTTACCTGCTCATTGCTCTTGTACTGTACGGCATCCAGATTTCCTGCTTTTGTAAGCGCTTCCGCTACTGCCTTTAAATCTGCAAAGTCTGGTACAATTACTTTGTTTTCTCCCAGGCTTGCTCCCGGGAGGAGCTCAAATTCTGTCTTGTCTGCAAAAATAATTTTTTCCATAATTTTTCTTTCCTTTCTAAAAAATGATTAGGTATTAGTTTCTCCGTTAAAAGATGATTTGTCCGCGTCAATGTCATACTCAGAGGGCAGCGGAAACGCTAATACAAATGTATTAAATAGTGGTACAAGTGGCATAAATGTGGAAAAATATGCCAGGTTGAAATGACTTTTTCAACAAAGACGATTTTAACCGATTATGCACTACTTTTTTCTGGATTGCCGAAAGCTGCATACAATCAAAACTTCTTTTTCCCTGCAACAGATTCAAACGGTAATTGCAAAAACGGAAATTTAGAGATTGGTGTAACTGGAGAGATCCACGAAAATTGGTACCACAAGCCAACTTCAGGCGTTAATGTTAAAACCGGTTTTACTTATATCACTCAATAATGCCGGGTTGGAGGTGCAAGGATACTTTTTTATATTTTTGCATAAATCCAATGCATAAAAACATTGCTGTTTATCGCAAAATCCAGCCATACCGTATATCCCCCTGTCCCGGCATTTTTATTAAATCCTTTGCAGCGTAGTTTAACATTACCAGATACTTCCTGCATATATACGGCAAGCATTTCGTAACCGGACGGAATGGTTATATATCCGTAGGATTCACCATTCCCGCCGTCCTTGAAAGAGATATTTCCGGATTCGCTTACTATTTTCGCGGACAAACCATCTTTTAACTGCTTAACAGTCCTGGCATCTGCAACATATCCAGCCGTATTTGTCGTGAAGTTATTTGCCACTCCCTGAGATGCTGCACTACCTAATTTAGGCTTATTAGTAAGATTGTTGTAATTTTGCAGTGTTTCCGTGTTTTTTCCACCTACTGTAGCAGCATTTCCTCCCTCCGCAGGCAAAGAGGCAGGTTTATTCGTTAAATCGTTGTAACTTCCACTTGTCGCAACCGCCTTTAACGCCGGTCTGTTTGAAAGGTCGTTATAGTTTCCGGTAAAAGCTACTGTTTTGAATTTTTTTTCAGCAACCAGCATATCAATGCCCTCAATCGCTGTTCCATTAATCCTTACGCGGCAAAACGGCTTCTGTGATACAAACACCCCTGTTCTGATATCCGTATTCTGATAAACCGGGTCCTCAGGGTTTGAAGATGCAGGAAGCCCGTTCACCACTTCAAAAGCTACCTCCTCAACTCCTGTTTCTTCATTCCTGGTATATTTTACTACTACGATATCTCTTCGCTGCATGCCCTGCGTTCCGGACTGTATGGTAATATTTTCAGATTCCCCGTATCCAATATATACCTCTCTTCCGTCAAAAACCGCCACCCCGTCTTTGACTGTAATCTGGTTCGCGGTCTGGATTGCCACCGCCATTTTATTTCCTACCGGCAGAATAGCTGCTTCCCCAAAAATACCACGGTTAAAGTCTGCCCACTGTTCTGCAGTGATATGGTCCCGGCCTTTATATCCGGTTACCAAATTCAGTGCCATTCTAACTCTCTCCTTCCACCTTATATTCTATTGTCAGAGTTTCATTTTCCACTTTTACAATCTTTTGCACAACCGGCTTTTGCAGATATACACCTGTTTCGTAATCCCGTCCGGCAATGATATCCCCAATCTGCAGGTCGGCCTCCTGAACACTCATACCCATGGTCTTTTTGCCCATCAGCTCCTGCAGTTTTTCCGTACCATTTTCAATTAAGTCCTCCATTCCTTCTGCACTACTGTAATCGTAAACAGCCGTACGCTCCAAAAGCCCGTTATAATATTTCTTATCCTGCCGTATACTGCCGTCCAACTGAGCGTACAGATGCGCCACCTGTCTGTCCTTCAGTTCTCCTTTTCCTAAGCAAATCAGGTGATTGATTCCCCGTCTGGATTCTTTGAGATTGATTGCAATTTTACTATCCTGTGAATATTCAATCTCGCTGGATAAATTCCGGATAGGCACAGCAGAAAGTACAACAGAAAACGGCTCATTTGAGCCGCCTTGCTTTATCTCTATATGAATCCTGGCATTTCTCCTTAGAAGCATCTTCGTGAAGCCGGTGAGCGCATCTGTATAGCGGTCAAACTGGTAAGTGCCTACATCTACGCCACTGGGTTCTTCCGGAATGGTAAACAGACCGTCAAAGGCACCATTCAGCACCTGTCGCATAACGTCATGAGCGTCCCCTTTGACAATCCTATAATCCTGTCCTGCCGGCGGTTCAATGATAAATTCCTGTAAGAACCTTCGGAAAGAATTCCCCAGCCACTTTTCTTCTGCCTCATTTGTCCAGGAGTCCGTTTCCTCTATTAAAGCGCCGTATTCTGTCCCGGGACATATCAGATACATGCCAAAATCCAAAAGCCCTTTTTCACAGGTAATTTCCACGTCATTGGTATCCCCTATGTCAAAGTCAAGTATAGCGGAATCCGAAATCCTTCCTTTTTCCATTTTATCTGCTGAACAGATTATAAACTCCATTTCGGTTCACTCCTTTCATCGTAAAGTATAATATCTACCCCGTAAGTTCCCGGCCAGCTAACCGTCTGTACTCCCGGAGGTATTTTTCGAAATACGGAATAGTCTTTTCTTCTGGCGTTATACAGGTTTGTTTCTTCTCCCAAGCGTCCGATTTTCTTTACCGTTCCGGCTGCGCTGTCGATAATCAGCCGCTCCCCTTCGTAAATTGTTGCATATACGGTATACGGGTGTCCTGCAATCTGGATATTAGGATTATCCACAAATCCATAGATGATCATGACGAAATCCGTGTCTGTAAAAGCCTCGTTATTTAGTGTCCTTCTTCCATGCGTCCCAACCAAATCAAACGGAAACCCAAACAGGGGATATGTGATTTTTAGATTAGATGGCTTCAAAAAATCAAATGGGAAATCTTTTACCACAGCTCCATGCCCGAGCAGTTCCCCTTCCAGTTTTTCCCCTGAAATATCTGGATTTTGGACGTCCCCTTCTACTGGTTTCTGTTGTGGAAGATAACGATGAGTAGTTTCCCTTCTCCAAAATGAATTTGCTTCTATAATTCCCAGAGTGTTATCCATGGAATTGCAGCCGTATTCCCATTCTGTCTTTTCACTGGTATAGACGAAGCAAGAAAGGTAATACTCTCCAAAATAAAGCCTTCCTGGGGTATTCTTCAAAACATCTCTTTCAAAAGCCTGATGCAGCGTATTTATATTATGGGCGTATTCTTCCTCTGTCTTTCCGAAAACAGTAATGGTAAATTCTTTTTCCTGGACTGTTTTTCGTAGTTTCCCGATATGCCTACCTGATATTTCATACTCCCAGACATAATCCAAGAAATCCCCTGTCTGCATCCAGTAAGGGGGCTGGTCTAAATTTATAATCTCACTGCCTGTTCCAGTTTTATAATAAATCCTCACTTCTTAACCTCCCTTACTGCTCGTCCAAATTCCCGGGTGCCTACCACAAACTTAAATTCTTCCATGCGGTCATTCACAACATCAGCGACAGCTTTTCCGATTGCCTGGATTTCTCTGTCTGACAGCCTGTCACTTTGCTGTTTTTCATATTTTTCTGCATTCACCGCAAATGCCGTCCTTGCGAAAATCTCTCCCCGCCTGGAAACTGCTTCATTTATAAATCCCACAGCTTCTTGTATTTCTTCTGAATTCATTCCAAGGTTAAATTCCGGAAATTCCACAGAATCAAGAGCCGCTTTCGCAAGATTTTCAGAAGCCTTCTCAGCCATTTTTTCTTTATCTTCAATGCCCAGAGCAAAGCCTTCACTAAAATACTGTCCTACTTTTCTCGTCTTTCTTGATGGAGAATGTTCATCCAACCATCTTTTTGCCGCATTGAAGGCTTTTGAAGCCAAACTTGTTGCTGCATCTACAGCGTCTGAAAACCAATCTCTTATTCCTGAAGTGAAGCCTGAACCAAAATCCGAACCGGGTCCATAACCGTCATAAGACCGTGCGCCGGAATCGGCATTTTCCGCCAATGACGCTCCCGCCGCATTTGCTCCCCGATCGTTGCTTTCTACACCGGAAACGTACTCTCCGCCTTGACTCTCACCTGTAGCCCTTGTATTAGAAGAACCCATTCCTGCATTTGCTGTATCTGAAAGCCATCGGGAAGTGGAATCTATGCCCCAGCGATTACTTCCCAACCCATTATCATACTCAGAACCTTTTCTTCGCCCGGTATATCCTGTATCTGCACTTCCGAGTAAGCTATCAGAGGAATCGGCAATAGCCTTTGATGTAAGGTCTATGCTGCTTTTATTGCTTCCAACTCCTAAATCATACTCTTTGGTTTTTCGGCTTCCTGTGCCCTGAGTATCTGCAGAGCCAAGCTTTTCGTTAGAGGAATCGGCAATATTTTTCGAAGTCCGCTCAATCTTTCCTTTATTACTGGCAACCCCATTATCGTATTCATCAGTTTTTCTCTCGCCAGTTTTTTTAGTATCTGCGCTGCCAAGCTGTTTATTGGAAGAATCTGCAATCTCCTTTGAGGTCTTATCAATATCAGCTTTCTTACTGGATAACCCCTGATTCACGGCTTCTCCAGAATCTTCTCCCGTCTTCTCAAATTCTCCAGATTTTGAATCTAATGTATCCATTGCCGACTGTGCCAGGTTTTCCATAACCTCTATCATATGAGGGGTTGTTCCTGCAATTCCCTGTGCGGCGCTGTTTCCGGCTTTTTCAGTGGATTCCTTTGCCTTCTGCTGAAGCTTGTCCAGTTCTGCCTTAGACTTATCCACCATATGTTTTGCAGAATCTACCATCTCCTGCGTAACACCCGGAGTCCCGTCTTCTACAGCCTTTTTCATAGCCTTATAATGGTCTTCCGTATTTTTGACTTGTTTTTTAAGGCTTTTTTCTGTCCCGGTTTCAGCAGTGATAAAGCTATTCTGGATATTCTGCATTGCTTCATTAATCTTTGCGGCATCGCCGGAAATAATTGCACTGGATAAACCTTCATAATTCTGAATTGTCGCATTATATCCAACATAAGTTTCTTCTGCTTCTTTAAGAGTTTTCTTTGTTTCATCATATGCCGCCTTTGCCTCATCTGCAGCCTCATAAATTTCCCGGCTGGCAAGTTGATGAGCAGCTGCGGCTTCCGGTGAATTCTTTAAAATCTCCTGGTACTCTTCCTGAGCTTTTGTTGCCGCTTCCTGTGCATCGTTGTATTTTTTCTGTGCTGCTTCGTATTCAGATAACTTGTCCGTGTAGCTTTTAAGCGCACTGTCTTTCTGCTTAATTGCTTCTGCATATGCCTCTTCATTGGCAGTCAAAAGGGCTTCTGCTTTTTTCTTTTCGATAATCTGGTCTATGGAATCGCCCAAACTTCCATTGGCCTGAATGATTTCCCAGACTTTTTCTTTTTCAATGCCAAGAGCCTCCGACAACTGATTGACAATAAAATTTGCCCTGTCTTCATATCCGGCTTTTACCTGTCCGTTGGAATCTATCAACCCTTTCAGCTCATCGTTTAACTCTGTAAGATAACCATATTCGGCATCGATGCTTTCCATTGATTCTTTTCTTGCAGAATCCAGTTCCTTGTAAGCCTCATACTGTTTATGGATTTCTTTGTTGGCTTTCTTCTGTTCTTCGGTTAAGGCGTATTGGGATTCTTTGGAATCATCTGTAGCCAGTTTATAAACTGTCAATCCAGCCACCAACGCTCCGACCGCCGTAATCACAAGCCCTATAGGATTCGCTGCCATAATAGCGTTCCAGGCTGTTTGTGCTACGGTTGCCAGTTTAATCTTGCCGGTAAGAAGCGCTACGGCTATATCTTTTGCTTTCACAGCCCCTGTAGAGGCCAACTGTGCAACCGTTCCCGTCTTTTCTGCTTCTGCCAACAGTTCAACTGCCTTCGCAGACGCTTTGATTGAACCTGTCACACCGTCTACTACCTTGTACCCCTCAAATGCGGCGGCTCCTGCTGCCACCAGAGGAATTAAGATATCCAGGTTATCAGCTGTCTTATCTACTATTTTTATAAATGGTGGCAATACCGTTTTTGTTACTTTGGCCACTACCTCAAACCCATTCTCAAAAATATTAGAAAAGGTCTTTACCCCGTTTCGGATACCGCCCCCGGTAATGCTGTCTACCAGACTGTCCATGGCATCTTCTACAGGCTCCTGAAGTTCTTTTGGAAGTAAATTCACAACTGCACCGCACAAAGCTTTTGTAAGTTCTTTCCCTGCATTGGCAAGCTTTCTTTTATTCTTCTGTAATCCTTTTACTGTATTATCTATAAAGTTCACCGCCACATCTACCATTTCCGGCGCCTGTTCGGCAGCATTCGTAGCTATATCAGCAAAAATTTCTCCAGCCTCTTCTACTAACCCTTTGACTCCTTGGGTTTCATACGCATTTGCCAGCTCATCAATGTATCCAATTGCTGCTTCTGTAGCATTAGAAATTGCAGGCATGATATTTTCCGAAATAGGAAGTAAGAGAGAAACCTCCGCTTTCCTTTTCAAAGCTTCCAGGGCACTTCCGACATCATCATACTTTACTCGGTTAATTTCTTCCATGGTGCCTTTTACGTCATCATATGCCCCTTCCATCACAGCAAGCTGCTCAACCACACCAGGACCAAGATCTTCCCACATGGTTCCAAAAAGATTTACGCCTGCAATGTTCTGAGCCTGCTTATCGTCCATTTCGGCAAGACCTTTTACAACCTGCTTGTAAGTTTCGGTAGCCGTTTCTCCGCCTTCTGACATTTTCTTTGCAACTTCGTCTGCGTTCATGCCAATCATTTCCAAGCCTTCTGCGGTTGTCTTAGAACCATCTACCAGACGGATATTTAATTCCTTTACGGCATCTCCTACCTTATCCAGATTCCAGGCTCCTGCTTCGTATCCTGATGCCATGATATTGAACATCTGCTCTGCTGACAGTCCGGCTTTAGAAAACTGCGGTGCATATTCTATGATAGAATCCAGCATTTCTCCCGAAAAGTCTAACCCCTTCTGTGCGCCTTTCGCCATTAAATCATAAGCATGTTCCGCATCTGTACCAAAGGTTTTCATAAGCATGCTTGCAGCTCTTGTAGATTCAGAGATATCATAGCCAAAGGTATCACGGAAACCAAAAGCAGCCTCTGTAGCCTTTTGAATTTCCTGGTCTGTACCCCCAAGACTTTTTTTCACAGTAGCAACTGCTTGCGCAACCTCGTTCATGTCCTCTCCGAAATTTCCGGTATAGACATTTTTCATAACCTCCGAGAGCCCTTCCATCTCTTCTTTAGTCGCTCCCGTAGAAGTCTGTATAGTATTTGAGGCTTGCTTATATTCTGTTCCGAATTTGGCAGAAACACCAGCTGCGGTTCCCATGGCAGCGAATAAAATCCCTGTGACTACCGTCGCGCCTTTCACTGCCGTTTTTGCCACATTCCCCCATGACAGGAAGCTTTCTCTTGACTGTTCTAATTTCTGTCTGGTTTCTTCTGTCTTTTCCCCCAATTCCTCCTGGTTTTTTCCTGTTTCCCTGGACTGCCTTCCAAATTCCCTTTCAGAATCTTTTAACCCCTCTGTGCTATCTTTTGTGTTGTCTATGGCCTTCTTTAGGTCTTCTATCTCCTCAGAAGTTTCCTTAGACGCTTTTTTCATATCATCGGATACTTTTTCAAAATCCTGTCCGGCTCCTTTTGTAGCTGCTCCGGTTTCCTCCATAACAGATGCCAGCTGACTAACTGCCGAAACCGTTGTTTTCGTCCCAGCCTTTGCTTTTTTCTCTAAGGCATCAAAATCCTTCGAAAGCCCGTCCATGTTCAAAGAAACATCTATTTCTACTTTATGTTTCGACACGTCTGTTCACCTCCTGGAAGCGCTTCTGCACATAGTCCTTCATGCGCTGATTTCTTTGAGCAAGAGAAATCTTTGCGCTGCATGACAATTCATCTTCTAGTTTGTAGTATTTCCGAAGTTCATTGATGCGCTGTACCTCTTTCCTGCTCATTCCTGCTGTGTCACAGGTCCTCCAGTACATAATCTTCTTAATCTTGCTATTTTCTGAAAGAGAATCAAACAAAGCGTTGAATTCCCACCAATGAAGTTCCTCACTCTCAATCCTCCGAAGATTTATTTTATATTCCCTCAAAAAATCGGCATAAATATAAGGTGCGTCCTGTTCAAAGCTATAAGAAGTTTTATGTCTTTTAAACTCCTGTTTGGTGTGGTTTTTTTCACATTGCTCTTTCTGCGGCTCTCTTCCGCAGTTATAGAACCATACAGCTTTCTTAATTGCTTCTCCCGTTTCCTGTGGAATAACAGGATAATACATGTGTAGCATCTGTATTAATTTCTCTTTGTCATTCAATGTACTCCGAATCATAGCTTCAAACAAAATAGAGGTTCGGAAATCAGAACGTATCTGATATTCCTTACCTCCAATTTCTACTCTGTCCGGAAGCCGGTTCAGGATAATATTAGCGTTCATTCAGACGGGCTCTTCTGTACTTTTCTGCCCGTTCATTAATAGCCGGTGTTACCACATCGGAGTACAGACTAACATATTCGTCAAAGGCATCTAAACACCGGAAAATATTAGTCCTTTCCCCCAGTACTTTTTTGGTATCCTCTTCTCCAAACATGTCTTCAAATGTATCAATCACTGCCTGGCACTGTTTCCGGATTCCTTCTGACCCTACCGTTTCTTCTCCTGCATCTACAATCTCAATTAAGGCTCTTGCGATTCCGTCTTCATACTTTTTAGCAATATCCGGATTTGCAAGTTCTTCTACGTTCATGTTCAGCGTTACGCCTAATAATTTTACTTTCATATGCCTCTCCTACTCCTTTGCATTAGCTCTGACGGCTGCTCTTGCATTATCCGGAGTGTATGTATATTCTGTAGGTAAAGAACCGGATTTTTTCAGTTCAATATCGACCGCAGAGGATTCTCCAGCATTGCCAGAGCCATCACTATTTACAATAATGGACACCTTTCCCTTTTCGCCTTTTCCATTCAGCAGGCAAAAATAAACGTAATCTGTCACAACGCCGTTTCCGGTTCCATATTTCATATTGTGAGCCAGCATGAAATCCTGAGCCTTATCCCCGATATATCTATCGCCGGACACCTTAAAGCTTCTCTGGGTTCCTGTTTTCATGGTGGACTGTCCGGCACGGATATAGGTTTTATCCTGTGTAATCGGGTTCATCTGGGAATCCAACCCGGAAACCCCAAGTTCTACAACCTCAAAGTCATTTTCAGAGGTTGATTCTCCCGCATCGATTGCCAGAACGTAATCGTCATTAGTTGCAAATCCTTCATAATCCGTTTCTGGTTTGTAGTTTCCCATTAATTCTTTTAATTTCATTCTGTTTTCTCCTCTCAATAAATTTCAAAGTTGATAATGCTGGAATAAACAACCTGTCCATCTTCCATTCTTCCTGTCTTATGAGGACCAGACTGTACACTTATTCCTTTTACTCTGTAGGTGAGCCCTTTCAGTTTTTGCTTGTTTTTTTTCATATAATCGCATATCCTGCTCAATACACGGATACTTTCCGGCTCATCAGTGCCTTTGCACATAAGCAGAACAGGGGCATGTATTTCCCTGATTGACATGCGAATATACCTCTTTTCCGTGGCTGCCCCAAGTTCTGCATATAAGCCTCCCTTTTCCGGAAGTTCTGCCAGATTGAGTTCTTCTTTCAGGTCTTCCCCACATTTTTTCTTTATATTCAACATAAGCTCTTCCAACGGTTCCATTTCATCACCCCAATCTTTGTTCTATTCCTTTTCCCACTGCAAGAACCCAATCTTCTCCATGTTTTTGTTCTGCATATTTTTCCCATTCTGCTTTCGCAGCTTCGCTGGTGTATTTTAGCTTCTCCGGCCCATAAGTACGGGTAGGTCCTGGCCTTCCTTTCATGACTTCGCCCTTGTTTTGATACTGGGCATAAGGAGTATCCCAACGGATAGTAAGTTTTCCTTTATGGGCAGTTTGGTCAGAGTGCATTCTGGCAGAGCTTTGTAGTCCTCCTCCACCTCCATTTTGAGGTTTTCCGCCTTGCACCGGAACATATTGGTTGATGTCATCAATGATATCATCTCTGACATCACTTAATGCCTCATCGCCAGCCATTTTGATGTTCGCCGCCTCTGCCGCCTTGTCTATTTTGATTATCACTTTTGCCGGCATATCGCACCATTCCTATCTCACAATGATGAAGTTTTTTATTATCATATAATGGTTCTATGGAAACAATCCTGTGTTTCAGCCCGTGAAAATCCACTATCTGGTCTTCTTTGAACTCAAAGTCCCTTGGAGAACTATTCCTGCAATCAAAAAACATGACCGCCAAAAGCTGCCATTCCACATTATTTTTATCCCGTACAAGCTTACTGGACGGTTCTATGCGGATACGTTTCAGTTCAGCAATTATTTCAAGGCTCTCCGCTCCCCATTCTCCTGGAACTTCCTGCAACAGTATGGCTTCATGTATCAGGAAACTTTTCGGTATCGCCCTCATACGCTTCCGCCTCCCCTGTATAAAAGCCCAGTAGGCGCCAGAAGCCTCCTTGCTCTTGGTGCATAAAGGCTCTGCTCGCTGCTACCTTCTGAAGAAGTCTTTGTAAAACTGAATTTTCCCAGTCCGGCGCTTTGCAGGTCAGCCCCATTGTCCATCTCAGAACCTCCGTTAGCGTCCAGGTACTCTATTTCTGCACAGACAGCTTTTTTGATAAGCATCTGTATCCTTTCGCTGTAGCTTGTGAAGTTTTCAGGGTTTATCCGGTACCTGCACATCTCTTCTATCAGCTCAGCAGCCCTTTCTTCAAGGGCAGGGAAATCAGCCTCCTGGACTGGTTCCCCACGAAAAATATTTAAGTAAAATTCTTCATCTACATAAAGCATTTTGCTTCCCTCTTACGCAGTTTTGATGTCCCCTGCTTTAACGGTATAATATCCTACGGCTGTTACCTTGGAGCTTACCAGATTTACAACTTCCAGGATATCTCCCTCTTTTACGTCGATTTCTGTAGTTCCACTGGTTAAATCTGTTCCGGCATATGTCGTTTTAGTTGTTCCATAGGTCACTCTTTCTGCCGGATTCTTTTTGTATGCATAAGTGGTTCCGGAATTGCCGGACACTACTGTAAGCTTGGTCTTTCCTGCAGTTGTGCCCTGTGCAGCGCCAAGAACTAAGCCATTCGGGGAATATACAGCGCGGATTGCAACAGATCGTAAAACCTTATGATCATACACCTTACGTCCCTGCACCGCAGAAGCCCCGATATACTTGCCAGAACCGCTTAAATCCTGCAAATGGATATCTACTGCAAAATCCATGGCTCTGGTAGCAAAACGGGGGTGTCCGGCTAAAAGCTGCAGGTTTGCAGTGGTGTCATTCCACTCAATGACCAAAAATCCGGCAATCTTTCCAACTGCTCCGGTGACTTTTACTTCATCACCCAGAGAAGAGGCTGAGATAAATTCCGGAGATTTTAAAATCAAAGCCATTGCGTCAGGAAGAGCCAGCAGATAACGTTTTCCATCGTTTGGGATATTCGCCTTGTTCATTCTGGTACGGATATCTACAATCTTTTCATAGATATTGTCTTTGGTTAATGCGGTTTCATTGTCTGTTGTTGCTGCTGCCAATAAAGTAGTGCCACCGTCAGCATCAATCTGTTTTGCCATACTGTAAGCCGCAGAATCCAGACGGTCTGCCACCAGATTATCCGGAACTGCTTCTGCATCGTATCCGTCAATGATTTCATTTACTGCCTTATCCTTGGTAATCGGCATATTTGTGTAAGCAGTGGAACCATGCGTGCCGTCAATTCCATTGGCTTTGTCATAGTCGCTGACCTTTACCTCCTCATCTCTTACCGGGATTTTTACAATCCCTGCTGCCGGTGAGCCTTCGTAATCGTTGTTAAATACTACCCCGTCTTTTAACACCAGTTCATTTCTGAGTTTGGCCAGCACCAGCTTAGACCATCTTTCCTGGTGTTCATGTGCAAATAACTGTAATAATAAGATTTTAAATTTCATGTTCTACCTCCTAAATTTTAAGTCCCGGATTTTTCTTAAGGAAAGCAGCTTCCACTCCGGAAACTGTGGTTCTCTTTCCCCTCTGTCTTTCTCCCCATGATTTCCCTCTTGTTTCATCTTCTGATTCTTCGGA
>UMED01010806.1_pt1 | contig 16175 bp, 12 predicted proteins | sample 1964661 | NCBI WGS metagenome assembly UMED01 (sample SAMEA4836011, study PRJEB28245) | human gut metagenome | biome: gut microbiome; material: fecal sample | place: Denmark | collected 2008
ATTGGGGGAAACCATAGAACTTTCATTGGGAGAGAAAACAATTTCTGTAACCATATCAGGATTTTTTGATGGGGGAAAAACAATTTTTGCCAGTGGACATGGCCCAATCGGAGTGGATGGACCAATGATGTTTTTGTCGGAAGAACTGTTTCAGGAATTAATACCAGATGTAACTAATTTTGATTACTCCTGGGACATTGTCTGCGATCCGGAGAAATCCGAAAAAGTGGGAAAGGCTTTGGAGAATCTTGTTGTTTCCCATACCGATATTGGCCTGGATACCTTTGAGGATAAGGTAGATAGTTATGAGTATATGAATGTAGCATATGGTGTAATGCAGGTGATTTCATGGTTTATCTTTTTGTTTGGTGTGATTAATCTTATCAATACAACACTTTCCAATCAATATTCCCGCAGACAGGAAAATAGCGTGCTGCGTTCGATTGGGTTAGCGCCGAAACAATTAGCGCAAATGACGGTATGGGAAGGAATGGGGTATGTGGTTAGCAGTATTTTGCTTATGCTTGCCATTGGACTTCCAATTACGCTTCTGGTATGGAGAAAATTCAGTATCACTGCTTATGCCGGACGAATCCTTCCTTATGAATTTCCAGTGTTGCAGATGGGAGCATATGTAGCAGTCATTGTTGCAGTAGAACTTATTTTGTCCATTTGGACAATCCGCAGACAGAAAAAACAATCCCTGATTGAACAAATGCGGGCAATGGAATAACCGTTTTTTAACATAACGAATTTGTCAAATATGGAGGTGATACAACCATGACCCTGCCTTTTGAGAATGATACAAGAGCTGTTGTAAAACGTCTATCCAATAGAAATATAACAGCAAATCGAAAAAGAAATATCTTTACTATTTTGACCATTGCCCTTGCCAGTGCATTATTATCTGCCATTGTCCTTTATGGCTTTGATGTGCCACAGAAAACACAAAAACTGAATCAAAAGACAGCGCAGATTGTATATCACGCGATTTCTGAACAACAGGGGCAGGAACTATATCATCAAGAAGAAATTGCATGGATTGGAGAATTTTTTAATGCATTTTCTGAGGAAATAAACCATTCAACCGTTCATTTTACTTATGCAAATGCAGCCATGTTAAAATCCCAGAGTATGCCCTATTCGGGAGATTTACCGGTTTCGGAAGATGAAATTGTAGTACAGGAAGCCTTTTTGGATGATTTGGGATATTCCAATAAATTGGGGCAGACTATTCAAATCCCCTTTTCTGACGGAACGATTCATGAGTTCAAATTAACGGGAATCTTAGATGTGAAAACAGGAGATATTGGACGTTATACAGCCATTATATCAAAAGAGCTGGCAGAGCAGCAGTCTGGAAATAATATGGTGATGGATTACTATATTGGCTTGAAGAACGCCAAAAATATGAGTGAAGAAGAAGCAACCAGCTATGCAAACACTCTGGCACAGCAATTAGAAATTTCCGATGACAATGTGATTGTCCGTTCTACTTATTTCAATTTAAAGGACGAAAATCGTGGAAGTGATATGCTGTTTTACCTCCTGATTGGTTTTATAACTTTCGTTGGTTCCGGCATTGTGATTTATTCGATTTTTTATATTTCAGTAGCCAGTAGTATTCGGAATTATGGACAGCTTCGCACCATTGGAACAACAAAGCGGCAGATTAAAAAAATGGTTTATCGTGAGGGAAAACTGCTGGCTGCCATTGGTATTCCTATAGGGCTGGTGATTGGAAATGTAATCGGCTATTTTCTGGTTCCCGATGGCTGGTATTGGCTGACTACTTTCGGCGTAACAGTTGGAGTTGGACTTTTTGCATTTATTATAGTGATGCTTTCCATTCGTACACCTGTAAAAAAAGCGGCGGCAGTCTCTCCCATGGAAGCCTTGCGGTATTTTGATTATCAGGGAAAGATGAAAGAAAGTTCTGTGCTTCACCGTAACATAACCCCTGCTTCACTTGCCAAAATGAATCTGTCCAGACAAAAGACAAAATCCATTTTAACAATACTTTCCCTTTCACTGGGCGGCGTGTTAGTTGTACTGATTTCCACTATGTTGATTTCTTATGATGGCGTTGCAGAGACGCGGGGAAAGGAGTTTCCTGTTGGTGAATTTAATATTCAGCTTAACGCAAATCAATCGTGGGATACTGCCGATGTTTCTTTAGCCGGATTACAGCAAAAGGATTTACTAAATGCTGATTTTGAAAATGCAATAGAGTCTATGGATGGCGTTACAGGAACCAAGCGGTGGTATTACACGGACGCAGAATATCGTGTCAATGATTATGATGACAACTGGATTTACGGACTTGCCAAAGAAGATGTTTCTGCGTTGAAGGAAAACTTGATTGCCGGAACAGTTGACTACCATGAATTAGTATCAAAAAATGGCATCATTCTCATACAAGATACAGCGGAAAACCTATCTCTGTCCGCACAACTTGGTGATAGTGTTGAAGTTGATTTTTTAACGAAATCAGGAAAGACGATAACCAAAAGCTATACGATTATGGGAATTGTCAGCAATTTCAGTCATCCGGCATTTAATATGTGTTTTGCTATGCCCGAAGAACTTATGAATGAAGCGTGCGAAATGGATTGTTCTGGAACGATATCGGTAATAACGGAAGCAGAAAAAGCTGATACGGTTGAGGCTTCATTAAACAAGCTAATAGATGGAAACAGTGATTTGGTTATGGATACCATAGAAGAAAGTATCACTTATTACAGTAGGAATCAGCAGCTTCCCTTTGGAGCATTGCTGATTGTAGCCATCATTGTTGTGTGCTTTTCTTTCATCAACCTTGTAAATACGACAATTACGAACTTTCTATCACGAAGGCAGGAAATAGGAATGTTACAGGCCATCGGGTTGAGCAAAAAACAACTAATCAGAATGTTGTGTTATGAAGGATTGATTTATTCTGCTTTTGCTACACTTGTAACCCTGCTTTTGGGAGCTGGACTTGGTTTTCTATGCGTACAGGCAGTTAAAACAATGAATCCATATTTCTATTATTCATTCCCGTGGCTGGTGGCATGGATCTATTTAGGGCTTCTGTTAATCGTGCAGTTTATTTTAATTTCTTACACAACGGGAAATCTGAAAAAACAATCTCTTGTTGAACAAATAAGAACAACGGAATAAGACAAATTGGGGCAGGGAAACTTGCTCCAATTTTAGCTGCATTATGTTATAATGCAGTTTAGGAGGATTGTTATGAACACAGAAATTTTAATTATTGAAGATGATCCGGTGATTCGGAAAGAACTGCAAACCATACTGGAGGGAAATAAATATTACACCTCTGTTATTGAAGAGTTTTCTCATGTAACAGAACAGGTACGAAAAATAAATCCACATCTGATTTTACTGGATATTAAATTGCCGCAGGAAAACGGGTTTACCATTTGTTCTGGCATTCGGAGCTTTTCCCAGGCTCCGATTATCTTTGTTACCAGCTGCAATACGGATATGGATGAATTGAACAGTATTATGCTGGGAGGAGATGCTTTTATCACAAAGCCCTATCACACAGCCATTTTACTGGCAAAAATTGCTTCCTTGCTGAAACGCGCTTATCCTGATTCACAAAGCAGGCATTTGACGTATCAGGGAGTTTCTCTGTCTTTGGAGACTGGTACAATAGAAGCAGAAGGAAAACAAACAGAACTTACCAAAAATGAATTGAAGATTATGTACTATCTATTTGAACATGCCGGAACTATCTGCACAAGAGCAGATTTAATTGAATATTTATGGGACAATCAACTCTATGTAGACGATAATGCATTGAGTGTAAATATTGGGCGCATCAGAGAAAAACTGTCAAAGATTGGTGTTAAGGACTTTATTAAAACAAAACACCGTCAGGGGTACACATTATGAATGGAAAACAGTATTGGAAAGACAAAATTCCCCTTTTGATTATCAATATCGTCTGTATGGTATTGTTATCGGTTTTTTTGTTCTTTGTAGGAAATAATGTAGATAGTATTGTAGTGATTCTTATTATCTGGATATTGTTACTGGCTGGTATACTGGCATTTACCTATTATCAAAGAAAAAGGAGATTAAATAAATTAGTAAAGATGGCGGAAGGTCTGGAAGAAAAATACTTGTTGTCAGAGATGCTGCCAGAACCGGAAGGTGCGGAAGAACAGGTTTATTTTCAACTTTTAAAAATGGCTTCCAAATCTATGCTGGAACAGATTGGAACAGTAGCAAGGGAGAGACAGGAGTACAGGGAATATATTGAGCAGTGGATTCATGAAATCAAAACACCGATTACTGCAATGAAGCTGTTGTGTGAAAATCATAAAGAACCTTTTACCAGAGAATTGATGAGGGAACTGGAAAAAACCAATCACTTTACAGAGCAGGCGCTTTATTATGCCCGCAGTGAATATACGGAAAAGGATTATTCTGTTCAGGAAATCCGGTTATTTGATGTGGTGCATCAGGCAATCGCAGATAACAAGTATCTTTTATTGCAGAATCAGGTTTCCTTAGAGATGGAAGGGAGTGAACTGACGGTTTATTCGGATGAAAAATGGCTCCGGTTTATTCTGGATCAGTTGATTGTCAATGCTGTAAAATACAGTCGGGAGCATCCTGTATTGCGTTTTTATACCAGGGTGCAGGGAGATCAGATTTTTCTCTTTGTAGAAGATCATGGAATAGGAATCAGTGCAAATGATCTGCCACGTATTTTTGAGAAAGGGTTTACCGGGCAAAATGGACGTATCCGGCAAAGTGCAACCGGTATCGGGCTTTATCTTTGCAAAAGACTTTGTGATAAGCTGGGAATAGGAATTGCCGCTAAGTCGGGAGAAACAGGAACAACGATGAGCCTGTCCTTTCAAATCAATCATTTTATTCATCAGGTGCAGGGCTGAGAAAAGCCCTGCATTTCTTACATTTTTGTTAGAATTTTGTTAGAAAACCTGATACAAACACAGGCAAAAATCCGTTACAATCAGAATATCAAAAGACGAGGTGAATATCATGAAAGAAATTTTAAAATTAGACCATATTCAAAAATTTTATGGAAATGAAGGCAATGTAACAAAAGCGATTCAGGATATTGATTTTTCTGTGCAGGAAGGTGAATTTCTAGGTATTATGGGCGCGTCAGGCTCTGGAAAGACAACGATGCTAAACTGTATTTCTACCATAGACACAGTAAGCGCAGGGCATATTTATCTGGATGGTACAGATGTAACAGAGATTAAAGAAAAGGCCATTGCAAAGTTTCGGAGAGAAAATCTGGGATTTATTTTTCAAGATTTTAACCTGCTGGATACGTTGACCATAAGTGAGAATATTGCGCTGGCGCTGACTATTAACCACATTCCGGTCAGGGAAATAGAGCCGAGAGTGGAGGAGATTGCCAAAAGTCTGAATATTGCTGATATTTTGGATAAATATCCCTATCAGGTTTCCGGTGGACAGAAGCAGAGATGTGCCTGTGCCAGAGCAATCATCAATCATCCGAAGCTGATTCTAGCCGATGAACCAACAGGGGCTTTAGACAGCCATTCCTCTCAGATGCTATTATCCACCATGCAGAGTATGAATGAAAATCTGGGTGCAACCATTCTGATGGTAACACATGATGCGTTTTCGGCAAGCTATGCCAATCGGATTCTATTTTTACGTGACGGTGTAATTTTTACAGAAATCTTAAAAGGCAGGGACACCCGGAAGGTATTTTTTGATAAAATCCTGAATGTTCTTACCATGATGGGAGGCGGGGTAAGTGATGTACTTTAGATTGGCATTTCAAAATGTAAAACGTTCTATAAAAGATTATTTGATTTATATTATGACACTAACTGCCTGCATCTCCTTATTTTACGCATTTTTGTCGATTACCAGCCGGTATTATAAACCTGATATCGGTGCAGAGTTTAATCTGGAGGTATTAGGAGACGGAATGTTGCTGGTAATTCTATTAATTACCATGCTTTTAGTCTTTCTGGTGCAGTATGTCAATCGGTTTATGATAAGGAATCAGCAAAAGGAATTTGCAGTGCAGAGCATCATGGGAATGGAGCAATCAATGATTGCTGGTCTTTTCTTTATAGAAACATTGGTGATGGGACTTTTTTCATTGGTGCTTGGAATTGCATTAGGAGTTATTTTCTCACAATTTATTACTGCCATGTTGCTGCAGATTTTTCAGAAGCCATTTGCATTTTCGTTTATGTTGTTTCCAGATACTGTATTTCTGACTATTTCCTTTTTTTGCACTTGTTTTGCAATCGTAGGATTGTTTCAGATTCGAACGATCAGAAAGATTAAAATTATTGATATGCTTCATGCGAATCGGAAAAATGAAGCATTTTCTACAACTCATAAATGGGTGGAGAAGGTTTTAAAAGTTAATTGTATTTTGTTCTTTCTGATGGGGATTTATAGTATCAGAACATTGACTTATTATCTTACAGAGGAGTTTCAAACAGCGATTCAAATATTGGTTTAATCAGTATTGTAATACCTTTTGTTATGGTAGGTTTGGGAATTGCTGAAAAGAAGATCAGAAAATCTTGCAGCCATGTAAAATATCTGCTTATGGTTGGATTGGTCGGATTTGCAGAAACGATAACCGTAAGTCTGCTTCCTGTCTGGAAAATGTATTTTGCTCTTCCGATGGATAAAGGAGCCTTTAATTTATATCTGGCATTTATCGTCTGGTGTCTGATATTTCTTGTCAGTGTATTTTTTGTTGTCTTTAGTGAAGGACTTCTGGTATTAAAAGATCGTAGTCTGCGAGTAAAGTATAAAGAAGAAAATCTGTTTTTCTTCGGACAGGTTTTATCAAAATTAGGATCCAATACTCTTTCAATGACGTTGATCTGTTTGACTTTGACATTATCGATTTCTCTGTTTTTACTTACTCCATTCCTGGTAGAATGGGCACAGGGATTTTTGGATAAGAGAGTAGTATATGATATTCAAATTGATTCCGACTATAGAGCAGCAGAGAATGAAGAACTGCTGCCTGAAACAGACTATGAATTTTTGGATTCATTTTTTGAAGAAAAACACATTACTTTGAAAGATGACTGTATTTTTCCAACATACTTTTTAAAAGCATCCGATCTTCAGGAGCAAGATGCAATTACAGCTATTTCCTTGTCAGACTATAACCGCTTGATGAAGATGTGTGGATATGAGAAAATTTCTCTTGCTGAAAATGAATTTTCGACACAGTGGTTATCCATCACACCGAAAAGTATGATGGAAACCTTTCAAACCAAACATACCAGGATTGTTACAGATAATGGAGAACTGACCCTTTCTGCCAGTGAACCAAAAACAGAAGAACTGGGAGAAGTGATATACAGTGGACAAAATGTTGTTCTGATTCTACCGGATTCGCAGTGTGATAAACTGACGGTTGCAAATTCTTATCGGTATATTATGACGGAAAATCCTCTTTCTTATGCAGATGCGGAACAATTAACGGATTATTTCCATGAACATGTTCCAATGGACGGGCAGGAGGTTTATTCTGTCACTACAAAAACAATGGAAAGGAATGATACTTCTGCATTGATTTTTATTGTACAGACGGGATTGATCTATAGTGCAATTATTTTATTTGTTATCTGTTTTACAATCCTATCTCTGCAGCAATTATCTGATTCTGGGAAGTATCGGTATCGTTTTCAAGTTTTAAGAAATATGGGAGTGGAGGAAAACCACATCCGAAGATTGGTAGTGAAACAATTAGGGATTTGGTTTGGAGTACCTGTCATGGTGGCACTTCTGATATCCAGTGCATTTATATTGCTTTTATTCATTGGATTCTCCCTACAGATTAAAACATATATCGGTGCATGGAAATTGTTACAACAAGTAGGAACTATTTTACTTATTTTATTTGCTTTATTGCTCTGTTATTTCACCAGTACCTGGATATTATTCCGAAAGTCCATTTCACAAAGGTAGGAGGGAAAACGTAATGTATACAAAACTGGCAACACAAAATATGAAAAAAAGCATACGAAATTATGTGATTTATTTTGTTACCATTACTCTGACTGCTGCTATGATGTATTCCTTTCTTGCACTTGGGTTTTCAAAAGAGGTTCTCTCCATGTCTGAAAATATGTCCATGCTGACATCAGGCATATTGGGAATGTCCGTTCTTGTAGCATTGATTGCATCTTTTGTAATCAGCTATGCAGTACACTTTATGCTGGAACAAAGGAAAAAGGAATTTGCCACCTATGAATTACTTGGAATGGAAACTTCAAATATTCAAAAATTGTTTTTTATTGAAAACGGTGTGATTGGCATGGCAGCATTTTTTATAGGAACTTTTTTGGGGACTGGACTTTCAGGAGTGCTGGTACAGATTATTAACCATATTTTTGAGATGCCACATACCTATCGTATTTCTTTTTCCTTAAAGGGGTTTGCAACAGCTTTTGTACTTTTTATGTGTATGTACGGTATCGGAATACTACGTGCGGCAAAGGTGATCCGCAGACGTAAAATTGTAGATATGCTCTACGATCATCAAAAAAACGAAAACGGAAAAAAGCATTCCCTAAGATTTCATATGATGCTGATTATCTTGTCAATCTTATGCATCTTTACCGGAGGCTGTCTGTTGGCCAAGGGAATGTCGGTTCAAACAAATCTATTCTACGTTTGGATGATTGGCGCTGTCATTTTAACAGCAACAGGAATATACGAAATGTATCGTAATTTACCCATATTGCTGTTAAGACTTTTGCATAAAAGTAAGCACAGAAAATATAAGGACATCAACCTATTTTATTTTGGACAGATTGGCAGAAAAGTAGATTCTGCCGGAAAGCTTATGGCGGTTATCGCAATCCTTTTAACAATATCTCTGAGTACCATGTTTGCAGGTCTTTCTACGGGAGCAGGATATAAGGCAAACATGGAGGCGTATTATCCTTATGATGTGGGTGTTGCTCTGAATGCTCCACTGACCAAAGAATCCATGAAACCAATCATAGAATTTACCAGGCAGCAATGTAAGGTAGAAGATGAACTGATTTATTATCTTTATGGAACAGATGCTTATCCGGTGGAAGCCTTAGCCTTGTCAGATTATAATCATCTACGTTGTATACTTGGATTAAAACCTGTAAGCTTGTCTGAAAATGAATTTTTTATTCACTGTGATACATGGAATTATGTAGAGAAGATTCAAAAAGCATTAGAGCAAAAAAGCGAAATTACATTAGCCGGAAATGTTCTTGAAATTGCAGAAACAGCAATTCATACAGAACCCATGGAACAATATCAAATGGCAGGTACAAGAGGATATGTTCTGGTGGTGCCTGACCAGGTGGCAAACCTGCTTTCCGGTGAAAAAATTCGTTTAGTTATGAAATTGGAAAATGGAGGATATGCGGAATTAAAACAAGAGCTGAAGCAGTTTTTGCATGACCCCAATGCATGGAGACCAGTACTTCAGGATGAAAAAAATTTGCCGGAACAGGTAACTATGGGCGTAACCGTAAAGGCATGGGGCGTTGAAAACTCTTTGACCGGATTTACGGCAATTTCTTTTTGCGGCTTATATTTAAGCATTATTTTCATTATTTTGTCCTCTACAATATTGGCTTTTGAACAACTTTCAAAAATAGACTACAACCGACGGAATTATCAGATTCTGGATAAAATGGGAGTGGCACAAAAAACAAGAAAAGGTCTTATAAAAAAAGAAGTAGGGGTTCTGTTTTTCATTCCGGCGATTCTTCCCATGATTATGATGATTTTTCTGATTGTAGGAGCAAATCAAATATTTGGAGAAGCAATCTTGCAGGAAAATTTATTCCTGTCATATGGAATTGTTACATTGGCAGTCTTTGGTGGGATATATTTGCTGTATTATTGGGCGACAACCTCCGTTTTTCAATATGCAGTCTTGAAAAAAGAACTTTATAAATAACATTAAAAACACCCGAGAACAGTATTCGATATAAGATTTATGGGCAGGCACAGGCAAGCTTTTTTTTATTGGTAATCGAAACCAAATCTAAATCATTCTATGATAAAATGTTATTGACAATAAACAATTAGGTGGTGCTTACATGAAGGAACATATATTAATCATTGAAGATGAAAAAGCGATTCAGTCCGTTTTATACGAATTACTGATAGAAGCCGGATATCTGGTTACTTTGGCAGATGATGGGTTAGAGGGGCTTTCACAATTTAGAAAGCAGACCTTTTCACTGGTGTTACTGGATATTATGATGCCTAAAATTGACGGATATGCAGTGTGTGAAATCATACGCAGAACATCCGATATTCCCATTATTATGCTTACAGCCATGGACGAAGAAGAAGCCCAGGTCAAAGCATTTGAATTACAGGCTGACGATTATATTACCAAACCATTTTCCCTGAAACTGGTCTTAATGAGAATCGAAGCTGTTCTCAGGCGTACAAAGGCAAAGTCAGAAAATCATACCACATTGATTTCTCATGGCATTAAGCTGGATACTGCTGAACATACGGTTAAAGTAAATGGTACAGAAATCTATCTTACACAACTGGAATTCGACATTCTGGAAGTATTTATGAAAAATCCCAATCGGGTTTTAACAAGAGATACCCTGATCAACCAGGTGTGGGGATATGATTTTACAGGAGACGAAAAGGCAGTTAATATTCATGTTATGAATCTGCGGCGGAAACTTAGTGTTGACTGTATTCAAACAGTACGAGGGGTGGGATATAAATTTGAAGGTGAAGCTTAAAGACAGCCTGAATATAAAAGTTTTTCTGTGGATTTTCGGCGCATTGGTTGTATGCTGTCTGGTTATCTATGGAAGCATCATGCTTTTTTTGCCAAAGAGTTATGAAATGATTTTATCTGCCCGCATGGAATCAGAAATCGAAAAACTTTCGAAAGTTCTTGCAAAGACGAAATTTGAGGATGTAGAAACTGTTCTTGAAGATTTTTGCAAAAAGAATCAAATGCTGGTTTCTTTTGAAGAAAATGGAACCGTCCATCAGTATGGTGATGCAGATAAAATGAAAACCAATACAGACAAAATATCGTCCTTGTCACAGGAAATGATGTTTTCTGACAGACCGCAATCGTATCTGTTTACCATTGTTTCTCTGACTTCTTCCAATCAGGAGCTTATAGGCGCTTTGCTGAAATTATTGCCCTTTGTACTGATTTTGATTTTGCTGATTTCTCTTTTGGTTGCCTGGATTTGCAGCCGTATTATTGTAAAACCTGTTACAGAAATAAGTGAAGTTTCCAGACGAATGGCAAAACTGGATATGACATGGGAGTGCAGGATAAATCGTACAGACGAAATCGGGATTTTGGCACATAGTCTTAATACCATGTCGAAAAACTTATCAGAATCCATGCACGAACTGGAAGCAGCGAATGAACAACTGAAACAGGATATGGAGCGTATAGACGAACTGAATAAACAGCATCAATATTTCTTTGCAACAGCTTCCCACGAATTAAAAACCCCCATTACGATTATTAAGGGACAAGTGGAAAGTATGATTCTGGGAATTGGAAGATACAAAGATACCAGGGAGGTACTTCCGGAAACATTAAAAGAAATAGAACGTATGGAGCAGCTGGTAAAAGAAATCCTTGCTATCTCAAAACAAGAAATGAATCCTATTCATCACATGGAGCTTCTTTCCCTTACGGATATTTTGAAGTGTGTGTGCCAATGTCTTGCTCCCCTTGCAAAAGATAAAAATATTCAGGTCCAAAAGAAGATTTCAGCAGATGTGATGCTTATGGGAAATGAACAGCTCTTACAAAAGGCAGTCCACAATATTATCAGCAATGCAATCCGGCATTCGCCCACTGGCGGTGAGATAAACATAGACTTATCTTCTCAATGCCTGTCTGTTATAAACAGCGGTGTCAATATCCCGGAGGAAGATTTGGACAAGCTGTTCACACCCTTTTATCGTGTGGAGAAATCACATAACAGATTAACCGGAGGAAGTGGATTGGGCTTGTATCTTGTAAAAATTATTTTGGAACAACATGATTTATCTTTTTCCATAAGAAATATCCATGACAGCGTTTGTTTTAAAATCACATTAAATTCGCAAAATCTAAATCAAAATTAAATGGAATCGAAATGGAACCCAAACCGTCCTTTTGTATACTGTTGGTATCAAGAAAGGACGGTGTTTTTATTATGAACTTAGAAAAGCGGGCATTTCTCTATCTGACCCGCAAAAAAGGAAAAAATCTATTGCCTGCCATAGTATTCCTATTGATTTCATTCTCTTTACTGACAGGAAGTTCGGTGTATCTGGGAATCCGGCAAATCGCAAAAGAGTTACGCTCCAGTATCGGTGCGTCTTTCGCTATTCGACCCTATGAACAGTTTCACATGGATGATGGGCAGGTTTCCAGCAGCGGAACGCCGGCTATAGACGAACATGCGATTCAACGTGTTATTTCTACAGTTGGAAAAGAATTGAAATGTTATAATACGGAACATTCGGGCTATGTAAAAGGAGAAAACCTTGCGTTCCTGGCAGGAGCAGGACACAGTGAAGAAAGCAATATGGGAATGGTAAAAGCAGTACGTGATTCCAGTTTATGCCAGGCATTTTTAGATGAAGAATACGAGCTGATAGAGGGCGAACACATCAAGCCAGAGGATAAAGATAAAATCCTTATCAGCAAAGCCCTTGCACAGGAGAATCATCTTTCTATTGGAGATAAGATTGTGCTTACCCATGCAAAGCTGGGTTCAGATAAGGGTGTATATACAGATTTGATAAAAGAAAAAAGTGCTTATGAAACTGTGGAAGTAAAAGGGATTTATCGTATAAAAAACAACTCTGACAATACCTTGAACCCAACAGCAAAAAAGGCGGAAAATCTTCTTTTCTCAGACAGTCAACTGCTGATACATCTACAGGAGCAGAAGCAAGGTATCTATGAGGGAGAAATTTCCTTTTTCATAGCTGACCCATTGCATCTTGATAAAATGGTAAAAGAAGTAAAAAATATGGATTCCATTGACTGGAAAAATCATGTCATCAATAGCAATGACTTTAAGTATTCCCAAATTGCAGAACAGCTTCAAGGTATGCAAAAGGCTGTTATCGCATTGACTATGATTACTTCAGGCTTAGGACTTGTGGTACTTATGCTGATACTGACATTAAGGATGCGTGGAAGAATACAGGAAGCGGGCATTTTACTTGCCATAGGAAAGTCGAAACAGGAGATTATGGGACAATTCTTATTAGAAGCACTGGTTTTACTGTTGCTTGGATTCTGGCTTTCCGTCATCATTTTTCTTCCCCTTGCAGATATATTAAATTCATTTCTGTTTGATTCCATAGCACAGACAGAGATTCATAAGAATTACTTACAGCCGGATTTCCTGCATTTTATTGTTTTGTTCCTGCTAGAAAGTCTTGGCGTTTTTATGACAGTTCTTGTATGCAGTGGAGCAATTTTAAGATTAAAGCCAAAAGAGATTTTAACAAAAATGAGTTAGGAGGATATTACCATGAATTTTTTAAAACGGGCTGTAAAATACTGTGCGAGACAGAAGTTACGCAGTCTAGTGCTGTTTTTCAACTTTACTTTGCTTTCTACAACAGTTTTGATTGCATATTCCAGTGAGAGAGCTGTTCAACAGGGAACAAAACAAATAAAGGAGACGGTAGGCGCTTCTGTTCGTATGGAACTTGATACAAATAATCAAAATAATTTTGGCGCAGCCGAAGACTTCGGGAATGGCGCTTCCGGATATACCTATCAGGGGGATTTTATTACAGAAAAAATCATAGATGCCATTTCAAAACTTCCTGGCGTGGTAAGTTACAATGCAAAAAGCTCAGAAGGATACTGGGGAATACCAAAAGATTTTGAAATATTTCCTGCAATGGTAAATGCTCCAGATTTAGCAACCCCATACCCTGCAGTATTAGACTCTTCCCTTGATATTAAATTTTTAAATGGAACGTATAAGCTGGAGGAAGGACGCCATATCCAGCCGGAGGATTCCTATGTTGCGCTGATTCCCAAAGAACTGGCAGATAAAAACAGCCTGTCCGTAGGAGACAAAATCACCTTTCAGGATAGTGTAGAGGAAGCCGGCACAAGTACATTTGAAATTATTGGTCTTTTTGGCGGCACAGAGGGTACAACAAAGCAGGCAATTACCCCAGATGGTATTCCTGCAAACTGCGGATATATTGATATAAATAGTCTTGATAAGATTTATGGTCTGACAGGATATGATTATCTGGATATTTATACCCATTCTCCAGAGGAAGCTAAAGAACTAATGGAAACCATTAAGAATCTCCCGGAAGTGAAAGGAAAAACCTTTATTTTTAACCTGAACACAGAGGATTTTGATATGGTATCTACTCCGCTTTCTTCTTTTGGAAGCATGGTTGATACAGCGGTATGGACAATAACAGTTATTGGTACGCTTATTATTGTACTGTTTCTTGTTTTATGGACAAGAAGCCGGAAAAAAGAAATTGCGATTTTACTTGCAGTTGGTCGAAGTAAAGCAGAAATTGTGGGACAATTCCTAACAGAAAATATTCTGATTGCGATTTTATCTATGCTTGCATCAATAGCATTATCTTTTGGACTGGCGAATCAAATCGGCTCCTTTATTATCGGAAAAGCGGGAGAAGATATTGCTAATCTGAATATTCAGATTGCCACATCAGATATGATAAAAGTATTTGGAACTGGCTTTATATTAATCTGTCTTGCAGTGGTCATTGCTTCTTATACAGTTATTCGTTTACAGCCAAAAGATATTTTAACCAAAATGGAATAGGAGGAATTTACATATGAGCATATTATCATTTAAAGATTTATCTTACAGTTATAATCAGAAAAATACTGTATTGAAAGGTCTAAGTGCAGAATTGGAGCTTGGGAAAATTTATGCTATTCTGGGCTCCTCCGGCTGCGGAAAAACAACGCTTTTGTCTTTGCTTGGCGGGTTAGACAGTCCGACAAAGGGAACCATCTTTTTTCATGGAGAAGATATTGCGAAGAAAGGACTTGCCTACCACAGGCGCAATCATGTGGCCTTTATTTTTCAGGCGTATAATCTGATTGATTATCTGACTCCGAAAGAAAATGTGGCATTGACAAGCAAGCTGCCGCCTATGCCAATTTTAGAAAAAATGGGTCTGACAAAGGAAGAAGCAAAAAGAAATGTATTGCAATTATCCGGTGGGCAGCAGCAGAGGGTAGCCATTGCCCGTGCATTGGCTACAGAAGCGCCTGTTATTCTGGCGGACGAGCCAACCGGAAGCCTTGACGAAGATACCGCAATGGCAATTATGGACATTCTGGAAGAAAACGTACACAAGATGAACAAGTGTGCTGTTATTGTCACCCATTCTAATGAGATTGCAAAAAGAGCTGACGTTATCTTTCGTTTGAAACGCGGTGAATTGAAAACTGCTCCGTAAAGTGGCAGGCTGAAGCAACCTTTTCTTTTTCTCCACATATAGTAATGAAAAAGGGAAGTTTGTCATGGAGAAAGTAAAAAAAGCGGTTACCTATTGTCAGAATACGGCAAAGAACGAACTCTATACCGGAAAAGGCGTCGGTGTGGCAATTCTGGATACCGGCGCCTGCCCGCATCTGGATTTTGGAAGCCGCATCCTTGCCTTCAGGGATTATGTCAGAGGGTGGACCATGCCTTATGATGATAATGGTCATGGAACTCATGTGGCAGGGATTATCGGAGGCAATGGCAGAGCCAGCAGAGGAAGGTACTGCGGCATTGCCCCTGGATGTAGCCTCATTCCGATAAAAGTGTTAGATGAAAAAGGGAACGGAAAAAAGGAATCTGTGATTCATGCCATGGACTGGATTGAAAAAAACAGAGAAAAGTATAATATCCGTGTCGTGAATATTTCTGTTGGCAGTACCACCCAGGGAGAAAATCAGGATTTGATTGAAGCAGTGGAGCATATCTGGGATATCGGTCTGGTGGTGGTGGCGGCAGCGGGAAATCTGGGACCCAAAAGAGGAAGTATCACTGCACCGGGCTGCAGCCGGAAGGTGATTACAGTGGGAGCCTCAGATATGGTCATGGAGAATCAGGGGATTTCCGGCCGAGGGCCAACCAGGGAATGTATCAGCAAACCGGATATTG
>UMED01018826.1_pt1 | contig 16156 bp, 20 predicted proteins | sample 1964661 | NCBI WGS metagenome assembly UMED01 (sample SAMEA4836011, study PRJEB28245) | human gut metagenome | biome: gut microbiome; material: fecal sample | place: Denmark | collected 2008
AATTCTGGTTCGATTAGCTTTTTCAGCACTGTATTAAGCTCTCCGGATACGGTCTTGTAGTTACTTCCAGATGGAGGGCTAATAACCTTCGTGTTCATGCGCCCCCGCCATGTATAACCTTTTAATTCTACGTAATCTAGGGTAGTATCTGTTAACACAGATCCTATAATTCCGCCATACTCTGTATCTGGTACATATACCAGATTTCCATAGGTCATATCTTCTGTCCAGTTGCACCTAGCGATTTTAATCGAGAACTCCCGTTCCTTGTTGGCATCGAACGTACAATTCGCATCTAACAGCGGGTTCGTCCCTATCTCTTTTTTTCTCGTGGCTAGAATTACCATGCTGCCTCCTTCCTCTTCAGAAATACATACAGATCTATTCCGAAGTCTCCGGTCCAATTTACTGATATCAATCCGGATGGAATTTTCTCAAATACGGAGTAATCGTACCCTCGAACATCAAAGAGATTCATCGTCGTCCCATTAGACAGATATTTCACTATCGTCTGTTCCGATGTATTAAGTATCAGATATTCATTACTTTCCAACGTAGTAAGGACCTCGTAAGGATAACCATTAATCAACACTTTTGGATTAACGCATGGTCCATAAATTATCATTTCAAAATCCGATGGAATAATATGATCAATTTCAAATTCTGCCGATCCTCTTTTCTCATTCATAAAATCAAATGAAAAGTCGGTTGGAAAATCCAATCCGCTCTCTGTGACCGGTTCTATTTGTGGACAAAATCTTTTGCTTAAAGCAGTAATCCAAGATAACTCCGGTGCAAGAAAAGTCAGTTCAACTTCCGTATATACATACCCTTTCCATCCGGTCTTCTTTGTTTTGTAGATCTGACATGGCAGAAACGTATCATTCACGTATAGCCGTCCATAATTTCCTGTTTCCGAATCCACTGAAATGACTTTATACAATCTTTCCATATTCTGGATAAACTCACTTCTCTTTCCAAAAACATCTATTGTTATTGTCTTCTCATACCCGCCGTCTTTCTCTTCCCACGTACTGTCAAACCAGTCTGCCTCAACAGTACGAAAAGGTGCCTTGGTAAGCCAAAGCACCTCCCCTCTGCTATTTTTGTAATATGCTTTTACCATACCGGTACTGCTCCTTTCGGTAACGGTTCATCAATTCTCTTTGTTCCAAGATAAATCGGGCGCTTAGATAATTTATCTGCTGCTTTCATCTGGATTCTTTCTAATCGGTCGTAATCAATATCTTTACCTCCGTCAAATCCCGGATAGCTTTTCACTCTTCCAACCGTCTTATCTGCAGTTTTCGCCGATAATGCAAGATCTACGGATCTCTGTAATCCAGATACTGCTCTCTGTACTCCTACATTCATGGACTTGATTGGAATATTCTTTTCGAATCCGATTCCCATACCAAGAGCCATCATCTTACCTACCTGGTCGCGGAATACTCGAGATGGTGAATGAATTCCCAGTGCGCTCTTAGCTGCGTCCAATGCGCTTTTAGCTGCACTCTTGGCTGCTTTTACAATAACTCCTCCAGCATTTGCCAATCCACTTGCAATACCCTTTACGATATTCATTCCAACACTGCCCCAGTTCACACTGGTAAATGCATTCCTGATCTGGCTTACCATACTTGGGATCTTTCCGATCAGGGCCGGTATTCCTCTCACCAGACCAACAGCAAGCTTACTTACGATCTGTACTCCGGCAGTCAGGATTTTAGGAAGATTTGTTATAATTGTCGATGCAAGCTTTCCTATGATAATCGGTGCTTTGGCTGCCACTATCGAAATCGAATTGGCAATTCCGCTTGCAAGACCTTTCATTAACTTAAGGCCAGACTGTATCAGCTTTGGCAAGTTGCCCGCTAAAGAGCTTACCAGCGTCATAATCATCCGCACTGCACAAGGAATTAACTGCGGTAGTTGTGCCCCTAAGCTTCCTGCTAATGTAGATATGATACTCACTCCGGCGCTGACTAATGCCGGCAGATTCACCGTAATTGCATTTAGGATTCCCATGATCAGCGTTGCACCCTGAGCAACCAATCCAGGTAATGCTGCAGTAATTCCATTTGCGAAATTCGTGATTACTTCCGGTCCTTTTGTCTGCACAAGTAATAACAGCTGATCAATCTGTGTACCGAACTGACTGTAGATCAATCCCATACCGGCAACGATGATTGCTGCTCCTGCACCAATATTGATCAACTTGAAAAATGTTGGCGCAAAGGACGCTACTCTTGATAAAATCGGTGTAAACGCATCCCCGATAAAGCCGGCGTATTCGGATATCTTTGTTCCGACTTTTCCCAGAACTTTGGAAATCTTCGCTGAAACGGCTGACATCTTTGTGCCAAGCTCTGCAAATTTCTTTGTTATTCCAGGGAACTTTTCAGCAAGCTTAGGACCAATTTGTCCAATAGCTCCACCTATCTTTTTAATAGTATCAGTTACAGCTCCAGTAATCTTTCCTCCCGGACCATTTGTCCAGGACTCAGCCATAAATCCACCAAGATCTTTCAGTCGGGGAGCTATTTTTTCTCCCAAATCCTGGAATGGAAGCGCGATGCTTTCACCGAGATATTTGAACTCGCTGCCTATCTTTTTAAATGTGGCACTGGCACTCTTTGCCCCTTTAGGTACTTTACCTATAGATGTGACAACTCCGTCTATAATGCCATTAAATCCATCGGTCGCAGTTTTTACATTTTCAATCCCTTTTCCAAATATGGACAGCGCTGGAGCTGATCCGGCAATTACCACTGCCATTTTTCCAAGATTCAACAGTTGATCACTGTTCATTCCCTTTAGCTCATTTGCTAATTTGGAAATACTATCAGTAAAACCTTTTACTTGTGGAACAGCGCCGCCGATTTTCCCGGCAAGTGCGCTGACAACATCCATCCCCGTTTTTCCTAATCTTGGGATGATCTGTCCTAAATTTGTAAAAATATTCTGCGCTGCAGTCCAGAATGTCTCTACAAGGTCATTTGCGCTTATAACTCCAGCTTCAAAGTTTTCCCAAGCTGCTTTGGCAGAATTCACAGAACCTTCAATTGTAGTCGCTGCTTCTTTCGAAGTAGTCCCTGTGATTCCCATCTGCTTTTGGACAACACTAATAGCATTTACAATATTTCCGAAGGACAAGCTGCTTGCATCGACTGTAACACCAAGTTCTTTCTGGACATCAGTCATCTTTGACGCATCAGAAATGAGACGTTTCATCTCTTCCTGAGTACCGCCATACCCAAGCTTTAAGTTATCAAGCATGGTGTAATTCTGTTTCGCAAAACCCTGATAAGCATTCTGGATGTCACGCATATTCGTGCCCATCTTATTTGCGTTATCAGACATATCTACAATAGCACGATCTGCGTAAGATGCCGCTTTCGCAGTATCTCCTCCTAGGCTCTGCAACAATGATGCTGAAAAGCTTGTCACTGTTTCCATGTAATTGTTTGCGGACATTCCCGCAGTCTTGTATGCCTTATTTGCGTTTTCTATGACTGTATTCGCACTGTCCTTGAATAGAGTCTCTACACCACCTACCTGTTGCTCCATGTTGGCAACTACGCCGAGTGACTGTTTAATAATCACACCCGCTACGGAACTTGATAATGCTGTAAAAATCCCGTTAGCTTTGCTGGCTATGCCGGCAATAGATCCAACTCCTTTACCAGCTAATCCACATAATTTATTTATGCCATCATTGAAGCCTTTTTCATTTATCTTGGTATCAAAATTTAAATAGCCGTCTGCCATACTATCATCCTTTCTGATAGCACGGCTCAACGGCTCACATGTGCTTTATATCTTTATTTTTACTTCTCTTTTACACTCCCGACAGTTAATATATACCCCTTCACATTTGGCGGTATTATCGTATATTAATAACTTCTTACCGCAATAAGGACACCGGAACCACTTTCTTTCTGTCGGGATCTTAATCATATGCTCCATCACTCAAACATTTCTCCAATCTCATAATCTGTCATTTTTCTCCGATTCTTCTTTTTCAGCGCAACTATCTCCTGTATCTTTTTAATTCTCTTACGCTCGTCCTTATCTTTAATTGTCCGGAGATCTATGCTCCGGTACATAATTCTCTGTTTGATCTCTGTCTTTTCCGGAAGGCCAGCAAACAATGTCTGGAACTCCCACCAGTGCATATACGGAATCGTCTGCAGATTAATTCCATACACCTCTCGGAATGCACTGTAAATACACTCTGCATCTTGTTCAAAAGAATACAATTGCTTCGGTGCAGATCCGGTAATACTCTCATCCTCTTCTGCGTTTTCTGTTTTCATTGCCAGAAAATCACCCAATGCATAAACTGCTGTTTCCAGATCATCCGGAATTCCATCTATGTACCACTGCAACAACAGTCGGCACTTAATTTGCCAAGGGACTTTGGCATCATCAATCAATTGTATAAAACGGATCCATTCTCTAAAATCGGTTTCAACTAAGAATCTTTCTCCATTTACTCTGACTGTTTTCGGAAATTCTTCGAATAAAATATTCATAACATTTTACCCTTTGTAATGCTGCTTCTTTTTCTTTCCCTGCTGTTTGTTGTAATAACGTCTCTGCTGTCTGTTTCCATGTTCCTGCACGTTATATCGATCATATTTTTCGAAGAACTCTTCCGTCTGAGTATTTTCACACTCTGAAAGTTTCTCTCCTGCTTCTATACATAATTTATAACTTGTTCTCCCTTGGAACATAGCTTCATGCGTTCCTTCCCCGAAAAGATAATCGAAAAAGTTAAAATAGCACTGACACTGAGCTCTAAACAATTCTGCTGTTTTCCCTGTCTTTGGAACTTTAGCTGCATCTTCCGACAGCTTCTCTTGTGCATATTCCAAGTCCGTCAAAAAATCAGCATCTGTAAAATCCACTTCCGTTTCAAAATCTCCAAATTTAAAAAGGCTCATCGGCTCACTCTCCTATCTTTACTCTGCTGTAAATGTACATGTCTGCCAGCTATCTGTTGTTGTGGCAGTTCCTTTAATGATTTCCCCGGCTGCTTTCAAGCTTCCCTTGTAGATCAGTGCATCCGTTCCGTCACCTTCCGTATCCGGGATCACGCTCCAGTCACGCTTTCTTGCAGTACAAGTATTTCCCTCATCTGCTTTTGTTTCAAACAGATCTACAACCACCACTGTTACCTGAGCGTCTGATCCAAGAAGTTCATCGTCCGTGATCATTGCAAGTTTTTTCTGTACTGCATCGTTCGTGTATAAGTCAAACTCATAGTCCATAGATGGTGCATATCCTACCACATCAGATCTTTCACTTGCTTCATCTACGTACTGCCTACTGTATTCTGTAGAATTCTTTCCATCAGACAGCGATGTAAAACCCGTCATTCTGGTGTATGTCTTTCCATCACCCGCAACATCCATAAACGCAACACGCTTATGTCTGCCTACTAATTTCTTTTTGTTTGTATCTCCTGCCATGATACAACCTCCTATCTGTATATTACTCTGCAAATCATCTGATACCGCCCCAGATCAGCCTCTGCACTAAACAAATAGCCGGACTGCAGCACGTCTACTCTGGTAGCATCGTGCCCGTCCAGCTCTGGGAGAATATCATTCATATTGTTACTTTCAACCCATTCCTCAAAAGCCTGATAAAAGCCACTGTTTGTAATACCGGTTCTGGCATCACCGTCATACGCTTCCTTGCTCGTGAATGCGAATTGAAACTGTTTCAAACAGGTCCCATCTGTATACCTCTTATAGACAGGATCTGCTCCGATCGGATCAATGGAATACTCCATTCCATTACCCAAATAATCAATATTTATCTTCCGATCATCAATATCCGGATTCAGCATAACATAATCCCGGATACTCTGAATAATCGGTTTTTTACTCTCTTGCAATCCTCTCTGCTCCTTTCAGGATTGGTTCCTTGTGGCTTGCTTTCATGGTTTCAAACCATCTTGGCTTACTTTTGTTCTCATAATATTGCCGGCGGGCATATGGTGCCAGGTACTCAATGGATCCAGAACCGATCACTGTTCCAAGTGTTCCTGATTTAATTAGAAATCCTGTTCGTCTTGGCGTAAGCGGATTCATATACCTCAGGCATTCTGAATCAACAAACTGTTGCGCTTTTGAAAAGCTCTCAGCCTTTCGCTGCGCAAATCCTGGTGCCCACTCTATTTTTGCCGTTACGCTTCCATTCGCATCAGCTGAAGTAAACACACTTCCACGAGGGGTTGTAATTCGAAATTCCTTTTTCTGTGCCATTTACTCACCTTCAATTCTCCAATGTGGCAACCCGCCGAACCGGTTATCCGACCAGGACAACACTTTGCAATGTCTCAACCGTACGTCTTTCAGATCAGCTGATCTTTCAATCTCCTGATCATACTCACCGAGCACAATCTGATCATCTGTCTGAATAGTCCAGTGTTCTTCCGGATCTTTCAACTTCGCATATTCCTCCGGTGGAAGATACTGATCCGCATTCTCCACATCGGTAGGAATACGGATCTTATATACTTCTGCACTGTTTAGTCCGGAATCACCGGCGGATGCTTTGTGATCAACATATACATGCACATTCTCAATAATGGTTCTATGCCAGGTATCGAAATGGGTGAGTGAATCGTACCTATGGTTATAGATAGTTATCGTTGCATTCGTTAACACAACAGCATCCCACCTTTCTTGATAGCCATCCTGTTGGAAGTAAGTATGTAGATGCTGCTTCATAAGCTTTCTTCCTGATCAGTTCTTCTATCGTCTGTCCATCTGATTGCTCAACAGCATACGAAACGCTGTATCCATCGTTATTTTCAGACTTAATTACGCCTGTTTCCTGCTTCTTTTTACACGAATGATACACATCAGCCACTGCACATACCGCATCTTTTACTGCAATATTCTCAACTGTAAAAATATCTCCTCTGACATAGGTCAGCTTCCTGATATATGCTTCCGCCTTACGTTCAGCAGCCGGATACTCCTTTTCAGGAATATCCCCGCCGTACTGATCCATGTAATAAGAATAATCTACATACATAAGTTACTCCTTCCTACTCTCCCGCTTTCAGGATTGAGAACGGACATCTTTTTGTCTTATCTTTTGCAAGCGCATTGATAGGATTTGGGATCTCCCAGCCCATACGCATAACTGCACGAAGCGCAACCATGTCATTCTGCATCAGGTTGTATGCAATAGATCCGTCTGTATTCTGTACAACGCCTTCTGTAAACAGCTTAAATGTAATATCCTGTCTGATGGAATACACAAGCTGTGAGAAATCTCCAGAAATCATAAGCGCTTTCGATTTATCAAATGCTCCATTGTTAGGAAAGTTCATTGGCGAACCATCCAGTGCATACTGTGTTGTTCCCTGTAAATCCTGCTTAAACAGTGGATCTCCATTCGTATTTTTCAGACCTCTGAGTTTCGCACGCATTGAAATATCTGCCATATGACCATTCACAAAATATCCACAATTTTCAACTTTTGCAATCACACCATCTTCTGCCATGATTTTATCATACAGACTGTCTGAAGCTCCCAGTGTTACAACTGCACTTGCTTTTGTTGCTGTAGTAACTACATCTTCTCTCCATGTAGACGGTTTATTATCACCAAATAACACTGCGCCATCAATTACTTTTCCAAAAGCCTCTGTCACCCTTGGTTTTACTTCTGCCCAGATATCATACTCCGAATCATCCAGAACTGCTTCTGGAATAGGAACAATAACTGCAATCTCTTCCGCTGTAATAAACTTCTTATCCCATGCCTGCTTTGTCGTTTTCTTTGCCCCTGTATCGCCATTCACAAAATAAGCAATCGGAAGCATATCAAGCACCGGCATTTTATACTGCTTGCTTGTCATGTTTGCAAGCTTACGACCTCTTGACAGTACTGCCGACTGTGCAATCGTTCCCTGGATGATCTCATTTGCTTCCTGAGTTGGAATCAGAGATTCAGCCCCGCTACGATCAATGATATTTGCATCTGCTTCAAATAATCTTAAATTCATTCTGTTTTTATTCATCTTCTACCTCCGTTATCTTCTCGCTGCAGCACGGATACGATCATTGATGGAAGCGTTCATGTTTCCACCAGAACCTTCTGAAGAATTTCCAGAAGATGTGGAAATGCGATAGGAGCCGGCACTTCCCGTAAATTTCGGATTCTCCTTCAAGAATTTGTCTGCAGCTTTTTCAAATGTTGTTTTATCATCTACAAGTTTCGATACCTTGAACATGACATAATCCAGATCCTCTGATCTAACACCTTTACCAGATAAAGTCTTCTCGTTCTCCATCTGCTGTACTTTCGCCAGCGCATCATCAAGATCTTTCTGCAGTTTTGTAGCATTCGGCTGATTAGCTGCACGTTCTGCTTTGAAATTATTGATTGCCTGTGTTACCTCAGATTCTGTCATGCCCTGATTTCTAAAAAAATTGGCAAGAGCTGTCCTCTCAGACCTCTCTACTCGCGCACCTGCAATCTCTTCCAACTGTTCATAGGTATATGTTCCGGTCCCATGTGCTCCGGATGCCCTCCCAGCGGATCCCTGGCCGCCGTTCCCAGTCCCAGCGTTTCCACCCTGATTACCAGAGCCAGCTCCGCCGCCGTCTTCAAAGAGCTGTAAATTCATTCTGTATCTCATGTTTCTACCTCCGTTTCGCCTCGACAGGCTCCCGAGCTTTTATATCGTCTTCACGTTTTGGACATAATAAAAACACCCTCTCGGATGTTTATTTTTGAAATTCTATGCAGTTGTATTCCCGGTTGACATCTGTAAGTCCCAGGAACCATGAATCTACCAGAAGTTTCCCGCCATCTGATAAATTCTCCCATCTGATTACTGTCATTCCGCTTTCCGCCATTGCTTGAACTCTGTCGTGTGTAAGATCTTGTAACGAATTGATCAAGCTGCAAGTAAGTGCCGATACTGCAGCGCATGCCCGGTCAATACCATCTGAAGCTTTTCTGCAAGCATGGCCAGATAAACGAATACTACGCTCTGTTATTTCTACATTTATCATACTTTCTCCTAAAATTACGTACAAAAATACCACCGGTCATTTTCGACTGGTGGTAACTACATGGATAATATTTCTATATCCTCCCATAATTTATTTAATGGTATGTTGTTTATTTTGTGCTTATCGAGCATCTCCTGAGCATCAGAATAAAACTCAGCTTCTCCTTCAGGGCACTCACATATAAATGGTTTATCATCTCTCCATGAAATATTATATCTTTTCTCAGAGAGAGCGAGCTCAATATCCAATCCTGCCTCTATAGCTTCTGTCAACTCAGATAGATTCTCAAATTTTGCATATTTTTTGTACTCAATCATATTCTGATCACCTCTTCTCAAGAATATCCTTATTGGCAATTTCATGCCCTAATTTAAGTGGATTATCATGCTTTGCTTCACGTTTCAAATTGCCTTTTTCATCAAGATACCAGTTATGATAATGCGGTACAACCGGATGTTCTTTTGAATTTCCGTGATCCGTCATATCTATATCTAATCTTGGTCTTCCATCATTTCCATAATATCTACGTCTCTGCAAGACACCGTCTTTGTAGTTATCAAACACGCTATTCGGAGTTCCTTTATACGGGATAGAATGGACTTCTCCTATTTGTTTTTTCTTTAGTGCTTGATTCTGCCATTTTACATCTGTAAATGCTTCACTGATAGCTTTCCATTTCTCATTATCATTATATTTCATCTGACCAAAATTAACAAGCGAACCAACAGAATCTCCCAGAACTTCTTTATACCGCTTATACTGAGTTACATCTTTCGAAGCATTCTTAATCATTTCCGGTGGGAACAATGCGTTCTGTCGTTTACTATTTGTTGCCACCCGTCCTTTCGTATCCAGATAAATACGCTCTCGCTCTTCTGTGAGGCTCATCTTCCTGCAAAATCTGGAATACTCATTTAATTGTCCCTGATACTTTGCCTTATGTAGCAGAATCTCATCCGGATCAGCCTTACCTTTCTGGAGCAGACGAACCTTTTCTCTCTGTGCCCGCATTGCTACTTCCATCTGTCGTTGTCTCTGCTTAGCCTCATACAGGGTATATTCCTTATCCCTAAATTTCTTCGGCTTACTCTCTTCCAGGTTCTTGGCATCCAACCATTTATCCGTCCAGTTACGTTCGGATAATCCTGGAAAGAACAGATGATAAGTATGGTAGCAGTTAGCTCCCAGAAGTCCGGTCACGGTACCTAGCCCACAGACTGAATACAACTGCTCTTTCGACCAGACACGCCCCTGCCACACTGCATGAGTCGGACGTGCTCCCGCATGCCACTCCACTTCAAAATACTCTGTTCCAAGCTTCTGTGCGTTGTACTCAGATATCTTTCCGGTAATTTGACTGACTGCAGTCATGACCGCTCTTCTTGCAGCCACATCAACCCGGTTAGCTCTCCCGGAAGAATAATCAATCTGCCGAAGTCCGCTGTTGGTAAGTTGTGTCACAACTCTACGCAACACACTGTTATAATCAAATGCTCCGGTCACGATATCATAACACGCTGCATCAAGGTATTTAGTATACACTTGAGAAAGTGGCGTCAATACCTTCTTACCATTGCCGTAGTCCAGATAGAAGCCAAGGGAGTTGGTCACATTTTCCAAATCATCAAAACTCTGGTCAATGATTGCTTCTGTAATCTGCTTGATCTGTCCGTTCCCTTCGAATGGTATGTACTCGGCGTTGAGCTGTTCATATATATCCTTATTCCGGACATATTCCCAGTTGATCACCTTGTCATATAGTTCGAACATCTCTGGATAAGAAGCGTTGAGCGCCTTCTTGATTTCTTTTTCGATATCCTCTGAGGAATATCCCAGAATCCGAAGCCGGTTGATCTGCCAGTCTGCGGTGCTGGTTATCTCACCAGCTTTCACAATCCTCCGGACAATATCCTGCATGATACGCTCTTCCAAATCCTGATACCTCGCAGCGATCTTACTTGCAAGCTTATTCTTGTAATCATCTTTCATATTACTCCATCACCTGATTTTGTTCTGGGAGATTCTTAGCAGCATCTTCTTCTGATTCTCCATACCATTTAGCACGGTACTCTGCCAGACTCATGGCTCCCATACTGACATCTTGTCGGTCTCTGCTCCGCTCTGTCTCTTTGTCCTCAATGATCGAATCATCAAAATCAATGGTGATTTCACATTCAGGATTCAGTGGCTCGTTCAATACCATTCCCAAACGAATGATAATCCGAATCAGTTGCTCTAATGCATCCTCAAGCAATATCTCATGTTTCTTAATCATACGATACATATCCGAATTTTCCGAAATAATCTCTGTTGCTGTCTTTGCTCCTGTTGCTCCGAATTGATATCGATCTGTGCCGAATCCACATTTAAGTGAAAGGTAATTTAGATCGTCATTGATTGCTTTGCTATGTTGATCAGCACGAAGCGACATGTCGATTTCTTTCAACAGCCCCTCTCCATTGGCATCATCTTCCGGAAGCGCATAGAACACACTATCATCCGGATCGAACGCCGGAGAGCCGTCTTCGTTCGTCAGCATTTCCGGTCTAACAAATATCCGTTTCCTGCCAAGTTCAAATTCATTACAATACGAATCATATTCTGTATCCAGCTTCTTGAGCGTATCAATCGCATTTGCGAATATAGCAACACCCATTGGATTATTCTGATCTGCATTATTCGTAATATTCAAGCGATCAATAACGAATTGTGGCTCCGCCGAACCAGTTCTTACTTCTTTTGCAAGTGTTTTGAATGGTTTTAATAATTTCCATTCCTCTTCTGTCAGTTCCGTTCCTTCCTGACTTCCAGATTCGCACCGCAATACAGTATTACTGATCACGTACTCCCCATTTTCCAAAAGATGAGATTGCAACTGGACATATTTTTTTCTTGAAATCGTATGTGGAAATGCAAAAATGCATTCCGTTACCCTTCCATTATTCCATGTTACCGGGTATATATTTGGTGCATCCACGTAATTGATACAAATTCTTCCAGAGAGAACTTCTCCATCCTCTGTAATCTCCACATCTTCCAAATATGGGATGTACGCCACTGTACCAGTAAAGGCTTTTCGCTCCTGGTAATCATTTCCCATCACAAGGAAACGGTTGTCATCCAAAACCTGCTGCACATATTCATCCGTTTGATCATCATCAAGAGTAATTGTCACCCGTTCATTCAAAAGGAGATCCGCAATATCTTCACTCAGCTTCTTCGCCATTCCCATACTCTTTCGCCTGCAGCGTTTGTATGTTCCACGTCCACTGTATACCTTGTAGAAAGAGAAGTTTCGGACATTTCCCTCATACCAGGATATCCATTCCGCTATCTTTCGGTAAAAGGATGGATCCACAGTATCAATCCCCTTCTTTTTGAAATAATTAAAGATATTCATCGTCCTCTACCTCCTTCCTGCTAATATCACATACATCTATTTCTTCCGTTTCGTCTTTCGGCAACCAGTATTTTAACCTCTTCCAGGCTCCCATAACACAATATCGGATTGCGTCCATACAATGGTCATCTTCTTTTACAGGTACTTCCTTGCCTTTTTCAATGGATTTCTTGTCATACTCATAAGTTCCAAATTCACTTACTGCATATTCCTGTTTTGGGGCTACGCTCATAATGTCAAAACATAACACTTTCTGCACACGGCTGATTCCAAGTGCCACATCATTTTCAGCATCTCTTAGCAGTACCTGGTAATCCAGGCTCACTGCCCTGGTTGCCCGCCTTACTTCCTCAGCAAGACCTTTTGCAGATGGGTCGAGGAAAATATAAAAGACTCGGTTGTCATACTGTTCATGCAAATCATTCATGAACTCAACCAAGTCTTTCGCATATTCTGACGGACTCCTCTGCTTTCCGCTTTCTCGTCCACTGTGGTAATATTCTCCAAGTCCCGGAAATTTCTTCCGGTATGCGTCAAATCCAAATGCTTCAAATGTCGTTGCGTTCTGTTGTCCGTAGTCGCCGCCGATATAAATACGATCATATCGCCTATCCGGATCCGGCTTCTGTCTGTGTCGATCACTAAACATATAATAGATCAGTTCGTCCACACCAACAGCCTGTCCGAGCCATACCCACCGATACATTTTTTCATCCACGAGCTTCATAGCTTCTGCAGATGCAATCAACGCTTGCCCCAACCAGCTGACCGGAACATCTCTGTAATCCGTGTGAATATGAATGCAGTCATCACGCTTTTCCATCTTTTTGCACCATTGGTTGATCGGTGCATTTGGATTCTTGGGCGGATTATACAGATAGATCATCTGGAAATCACTGTCATTTCCTCGAACGAATGTTGCTTCGATATTGCTCAGCTCATCTTCGCCTTCACCATCATCGAAGAACTCAGTCAGCTCATCCAACACCACCAGCTTGATTGGCTTATCCTCATCGATAATACCTTTCGTATCGTCGATGCCGTCTGATCCGGAGAAATAAATGGTCGTACCGTATTTTTTGTAAGTGATTTCCATCGGGGATTTCGTGATCGTGAATTTGTTCTTCGAAATTCCCAACCGGTTAATCCCTCTGATCATTTCCTTGTACACTGTCTTCCGGAGCTTGTTATGATGCTTGCGAAGAACTACTGCAGAACCATGCGGATCTGATACAATCTGGTAATCGGTTCGAATAGCAGCATAACTGGACTTTGTTCCGGCACGACCGGAAGTCAGGATAATGTGTTTAACTGTCCTGTTGTTGAATATCGGCAGGTACTTCGGTATCACTATGTCTGATATCTTCACCTGTTGGCGCATCGTTGACAATCACCACACCATCCTCTCCGTCATCATTGCCACTGGATTTCATTCTTTCCGTATTGGCTTTGATCTGCAGGATTCTTGCTTTCTGCTCATCTGTAGCAAGATCCCAGTTCTTATGCAGCAGATCTTCATACCGGTTAATCATGCCTTCCAGCGTCTTCTGTGCTCTGGCTTGAGCCGATAAGAAGTTGGCCTGTTTATCCCACGCCTGCTGCACTTCCCATTTTTCAGAACAAATATTTCCAGAGCTGTCGGCAATCTTTGTCGTTGTCACATCTTCCTGATCACGAACATACATAATCTTCTGCGCCCGGATAATGGCAGCATATGCAATCTGAATCTGGTCCCACAGAACATCAAGCGGATCTTCCGGCATTTCCTGAATGATGGATAACGTCTCTTCCGGAAGATGTTTGGAAAAGAACCCGAACTTCTCCGCATGTTTATTCCCCGGCGGACCGGTTGCATTCTTGTTACCTGGTTGTCCGCCCCGTTTCCTTTTTCCGGGTACGACAGAGGGTGCACCCTCTGCTTTAGAAGGTGCACCCTGTTCTTTCTTCAACTTGGACCAGCCATACCGTTTGATCCAGCTCTTTATTGTATTCAAACTGGTGTCATATTCCTCTGATAGTTTCTTCGGAGGGACACCTGACAGGTAATCATTTTTAATCTGTTCTTTTACATCCGCCACTTCACCACCTTCAATTCTGGTTTATTTTTGCATTAGAAAAGCACCCCGGAGGGTGCCTAAAATTATTTGTTATTCTGTTCTTTCAATCTTTTATTTAATTCTTTTATTTCATCTTCACTTTTTTGGTTTTTATATTCTTTTCTATTATCCTTTTTCTTATCTCCCACCAATAACTTTAACATTATACCGAGATATTTATATGAACCAAATATAAAAACAAGTAAAAAGAATAACCCCAACGTACTTACTATCTTAAACACAATCATTTGGACTTTATCTTGTAAAAACATAAAGCATATGCATCCTATGCCACCAAAGCCACTAACCAAAATATTTTTTATGCTTTTTGTGAAATATGAAATATCCGCATTTTTCTTAAAATACTCTATCAAATCACTCTTTCCTGTAAATACTGTAGGAATCATGATGCCAAATATGCTAATAATAATTGACACAAAAGTAATTAAGGCAGATAACATATAATTATAATATTCAGCCTCCCAAAAACGAATTTTGAATTTATAAAAGAAACCTACTATAAATGCATCAATTATTATAGCTAACGGATACTGCCATTTTTCTAAGATTTTCTCCTTGCACTTCGTTGCTATTTTACCCATTTCAATTTCCCTACTCTCTTAAAATCGAATAAATCTTAGCCCTACTACCCTTTTCATCGTATTTTTCAATCATGCTATCTTTCATTGTTTTAAATCCCAACTCTCCTCGAGCTGGCACTGTAAAATCAATTTTGTCATCATATATATTATCAATCAAATCAAAGACATTAGATTTTTGATCATCCGACAAAGTAAGCCTTGCGGCCGAAACTGCATCCTTGTTTGCCGGATCCTTTACCACTCTTACTGCTTCAACTATTGTGTCCTTTTTTAATTCCTCTCCCTTATTATGACCAAGTCCAAACTCAAAATGTGCTGTATAACACTCCATTTGATTGCATGCGTCTATAATCTTAGCAAACAACCGAGAATTTTTAACATTGACCTGTCTCGTATTTGCAAAACGAACATCTAGTTTCAATGCAGGAGCATCATTTAAAACCTTTTCTGGTAATTCATATGATATCGGTCGGATATAGCACAATTCATCACTATCATTAAACGAATTAATATAACTTTCTATTCCAGATACCCCATAGCTGCCTCTATTGCATTGTAGCATTAGAACTGAATATTTAGGATCATAAATTGCTACTGTGTTTTTTCCAATATATTCATTTTCTTCCAAGTCTACATGCTTTGCTCTCTTATCCGGTTTTACAATATATGTATTACTCAATACATCTAATCTCATGAAATTAAGCGCATACATTGTATCATTTAGAACTGGCTCTACAATCTCTAACCTTCCTTCAATTCCAGATATTTCACGTTTTCTTTCTTTCAAGGAAAGATTTGTCACTTTTTCTATCCATCCAATAAGATCATATAGATCTTCCGTATAACTATCGCCATCGAATGTGCAAAGCTGATAATACTGAAATCTTATCGATACTCTCTTTTTATCATTCATTTTTTTAATTCCTCCTCATAACCTAAAAACCTACTCCCATAATATCCCATTTCTCGACATTACGCAACGAAAAAGACACCCGGCATCACCAGGTG
>UMED01020233.1_pt1 | contig 15940 bp, 25 predicted proteins | sample 1964661 | NCBI WGS metagenome assembly UMED01 (sample SAMEA4836011, study PRJEB28245) | human gut metagenome | biome: gut microbiome; material: fecal sample | place: Denmark | collected 2008
CATATTTCTATGGAGATTAACAAGAAACAAAGCGCACATCCTGAACAATCAGCATACCGATTTTTTTCAGCTGATTTCCCAGTTCCTTAATGTCATAGCAGACCAGACGGTTATTGATGTCCACATTCGTCCTGTGGTTAAACAGCTTCAGAGAACCTTTTACATAGATTTCCAGAGCCGTTGCCACATGATGGGCTTCCTTTTCCTCCTGCTTCAGAAGGGCATTATACAGATCCTCCAGAATCGGCATATTCTCAGGTACGGGATGGTCGAAGTACCGCTGATAAATCTGATGCACACAGCGGTCAATGACCGTCTTTTCAATAGGCTGCAAACCGTCTTTGCCGCCCATGATCAGCTCACAGAGGGAAAGGATAAAGTCCGCCTTCAAAGCCACCGGATTATCGTCCTCAGAGTAGTTGGTGTTAATGTCCATCGGGTTGATATAATTGGTGCTGGAAGAACTGATCTTGATCACCTGACCGTCAAATTTGTGAACCAGGGCGGCGTACTCGGCTTCGGGATCACAAATGATAATGTCATCATCCGTTACAAGGAAGGCATTCGTGATTTCACGCTTTGCGGAAAAGGACTTGCCGGAGCCGGGAGTACCGAGGATCAGTCCGTTAGGGTTTTTCAGCTTCTTTCGGTCTACCATGATCAGATTGTTGGAAAGAGCGTTCAAGCCGTAATAAAGCGTTTCCCCGCCGCTCTGGAACAGCTCCTGCGTGGTAAATGGCACAAAAATAGCCGTAGAACTCGTTGTCATTCCACGGCGTATTTCAATGAGATTCTGTGCCAGCGGCAGGCTGCTCATCAATCCCTGTTCCTGTTGAAAGTCCAGCCTGCGGAGATTGCAGTTATGCTTCTGTGCAATGCTCTGTGCCTGAAACACATTATTCTCCAGTTCCTGCTCGGTGCGGCCGGTGTTCATCACAAGAAAGGTCAGCATAAACATCCGCTCATTTTGGCTCTGCAATTCCTTCAGAAGTGCCTTGGCATCCTTCCCATAAGTGGCAAGGTCACTGGGGATGATGTCGATGTCATATCCGGAACGGACGGCTTTTTTCTGTTCCTCGATTTTGGAACGGTCAAGCTCTGTAATGGTGTGCTTGATGGTCTTAATTGCCGCCGTCTGATCCACGGACTGAATGTGCATGGTTACAATCTGCGTAGACTCCATATCCAGAAAATCTGCAAGCATACGGTCACTCAGATCCGAAGCTGTGATTTGCAGATAAGACATGGAACCGAAGATATTTCCCATCTGGAAGGTTCTGCTTGTCTGAAATGCAAATGCCGTAGGAGCGATAAAATCTTTCACGGACAGACCGGACTCCACAAGATACTTCCAGTCAAAGAAAAATTTATCCGGATCGCCCATGTGGAACATGGAGTGCATAAGATGAAGCCGCTCCTTGCCGTTCAGCGTCGCCGCATTTACGCCCAGGCGGCGGAAATTGTTGAGCAGATCATTTTCAATGTGGTTCAGTCTGGGTTTTGCCTGCCGCATGGACTCTGCTTCAATCCCAAAGGTCAGGTACTTGGTCTTTGTCAGACCGTTGTTGCCCTGAGAGAGCTGCTTTTTCAGAATCTGGCTGTACTCAGCACGGGAAGAATTGAACGCATCCTTCCGAAACGGAATACGGATACTCTTTTCAAAACTCTCCGCATCGGTACTCAGGTTCATAAAAGACAGCTCAAAGTGAACGGAGCTGTCGAAAAAGTTCAGGAAGCTGCACCATTCCTCAAAGATTGCCGTTTTATCTTCCTGCTGTGCAAGCTGGTAGTTAATGTCCTGAAACTGAATAGTTTTGGTATAATAGCTGTCCGTAACCCGGCAGATCCCGTCCTGGAACATTCTCTGGAAGGGGATGGACTGCTGGGCGGTCTGCGGCACGCCTTTGTCTTTCTTTGCCCGTTCCACAACTGCCTTAATTTCTTTCTGCTGTCTGCGGTTCAGATTTGCAGGCATTCCGACTTCTCTTGTCTGCTTTTTCTTCTGGAAAAACAATCGTTTCTACCTCCTTCTCAAGTTGATACTGACGCAGGAGAGCGTCATAATAATTGTCCGTCTGGTAAGGGCGAATCTTTGGACGGATGAATTTTGACTGGATAAAATGCCCTGCGATGACTTCCAGCGGCTGACCGTCCTTCTCGTACATTGCCAAAAAGAACAGAGGGAGCATGACGAGAATCATCATCAGCGACGCAAGGCTTACATTCCCGAAGCTTTTTACCCAGAAGAACAACGGCAGCCCCAGAAGGGCCGCCGCACCGAAACAGATCAACTGTCTTTTTGTCAGATTAAAGAATACCTTTGTTTTTACCCGTGTCAGGTCACGGGGAACCGGAATATATGCTGCCAACTATACCACCTCCATTTCCGGCAGTTCTATGCTGTCAGGGGCTTCATTTCCCCAGACATCCCAGCCATCTGTTTTCTGTCTGGCAAACAGTTCAATGCGGGGAACATCTCCCATAAGCTCCACAATCCGATCCCTGGTTATATCCGGCTTCTTGCTGTGCTGTTCGATGGGAGAAATGATAAACTGATGCACCGAAGCAGAGCGGCGGCTGGGCTTTCCTTTCTTTGCCAGCAGGCATATTTCTGCATTTCCTCTTGTCCAGAATCCAAGACCATAAAACCAGGAAGGGCTTTTTTTATTCTGCTTAAGCCAGACAAATGCCACCGTCTTATACTCGAATCCCCATGCCTCCATGAGTTTGAACGCTTCCGGCAGCATGGGAAAAGTAACCCACATAAACAGGACACAATCCTTATCTGCCAAATCTGCCACCGGCAAAGCACACATCTCCTTGATACCCATAGTCGGATAATGCTTTTCAGCTGCTCCCTGAAGGCGTTTCTGCTCATACCTCCACGGCGGATCAGCATAAATGATGTTGTATTTTTTCATGCCGACCTCCTTTAATGTGCTGAGAATACGCTCTTGGCAAGCGTCCCTGTCTTAAACAGGGTAAAACACAGCAGAACGGTATAGCCCATGACGCTCCAGATCGAAGCGATAATATCATCAGAAAATGCCACCGACTGAATCAACACCGCATAAATGCCCACACAGATCATGATCAGGAACCCCTGAAAACCAAGGGCAAACAAAGAGCGTAAATAATTTTGTCCGATATTGCTCTGTTCCCGGTTTCCAAAGGTGGAAAAGGGGATTGGTGCAAGACTCACCGCCAAATAAATTTCTATCATTCTTCCATAAACGATGATAAAAATAATGATTGCCAGTGCCGCCATTGTGACCTGAACAATAAAGGACTGCAAAAACAGTCCCAATAAAGGTCCCAGATCCATTGCCATCAGCGTATCTTCCATTGCTTCCAATGCAGACGCATCAATCGCCGTGTCCCCGGAGATGATTCCTGCACTGGCGTTTACTACATGCTGAGCGACATCGAAAACTGCCATTGTGATATTGAATGTGTTTGTGATGAGCATGACTGCAACAAAAGTCTTAAACACCCAACGGAAAAATACCCATGTTTCAAAATTCGACAGATTGTTGTGGTCAATGATCATCTGAATCAGTTCATAGCAGGCGATAAAGGTAAGAATCAGACCTGCTATCGGGATAATCACTGATTCGGAGATGTTTCGTACCATAGCAAAGACCTCCGGCGAAAAACTCGCCGGAGTCTTGCCAACGGAGGTTGCGATCTCTCCAACCTGGTTGTTGACGGACTCAAACATCCCCGACAGGTTCCCCATAATGGCTGATACAAGCATTTCTTTCAGCCACTCTGTAATCTGCTGGAGTATGCTGTCCAAAGGCAATTACCTCCTTTTTCAATTATCCGAAAAGACCGGAGAGCAGCGGAACAAGGGTTGTGCCGATCAGGGCAACGCCGCCGCCTGCCATCAACTGCTTCATGCCCTGGCTTTTCGCACCTGGGTTATCATTTCCATAGCCTTCCAGCAGATTGACGGCTCCCCAGATACCAAGACCTGCACCGAGAGCTACCACGAGTGTCTGAAGAACGGTTACTGCACTGTCAAAAAATTCCATACGGTTTTCCTCCTTGAAAGTAAAATAGTAGTTGAATGCCTCTTTCCGGCTGTACACACCTGGAAAATAGGGCATAAAAATAGCCAACACTCTGGTGATCAGGCAGAGGTCTGGCTATGTAAGGGCGGAGGAACCGCCGTTTATTTACTTGTTACTGGCTTTTTTTCTCAGTTTGCGGATTGCACGGGAAATAATCTGCCTCATTCTTTGATCAGAGGTTTCATACATTTCTGCAAGCTGCTTTCTGCTGACACGATCACGATAGTGCATGAGAAGCACTGAACGCTCACGCTCTGTCAAATATTCAAAATCCAAATCTTTTAGTGTAAGACCTTCCATATTGACCTGATGGAGCAGGTTATCGGGATACATTCTTCTGGCTGCCATAATTCATTTCCTTTCGGTTTTTTCATATAGAGAACTATATGTAATGGCGGCTTACCGCCGCCACCAGGGATGACCATGCTGGTCCCCTGAGATTTTTTCTTAACCAAACAGTCCCGTCAGAAGCGGAACAAGGGTTGTACCGATCAGGGCAACACCGCCGCCTGCCATCAACTGCTTCATGCCCTGAGATTTTGCACCTGGGTTATCATTTCCATAGCCTTCCAGAAGATTGATTGCACCCCAGATACCAAGACCTGCACCAAGAGCTACCACAAGTGTCTGAAGAACGGTTACTGCGTTGTTGAAAAATTCCATACGGTTTTCCTCCTGATAATTGAAAAATGGTTGATTGAAATGAAAAAAGCTCCGGCAAAGATTACACTTTACTCAGAGCATATTTCCGATAAACCAATTCAGTTTTACGCCGGTTTCTGCTGACATTTTCCGAAGGTGCAAGTTCCGGATAAGTTGCCTGTACTTTCTGTCGGCTTCTGCGTACCGTTTCAAAGCCGGGAAGATTACACTGATCCAGTTCTTCCAGAAGTGCCGGAACGGTCATGGCATTCACATCCATTCCTTTCAGACTGGAATAATGCTCCAGTACCTTCAGATACAGATAGTTGTCGGTATTTCTCGCTTTGGTATCCTCTGTCAAAATATCCTTTACAAGACCGGATACCGTGTTCAGATGCTTCAAAAGCCGTCCTCCTTTACTCTCCATCAACAAGAACATATTCGTCATTTGCCTTTAATTTCAGCCTGTGGCTTAGAAACTGTTCTATATTGAACTCGTTCTTTTTGTCATAGTCCGCAGTATATTTATAGTTCGGATGCTGTGTTAAATCGTACTTGTCCGACTTAAACGGACGCACGCCACGAAGCTGCAAAATACACTTGCTTCCATCCAGAACTGCCAGCTCATCGACTGTAGCAAGGTCTTTTCCCAGCTTCTGATAATTCATTCCATAAGAGGGACTGTTTCCCCTGGTGTTGGAAGTGTTATAGGTGTCGATGGTTTCTTTGCCAAGTGCCTGATTCAGTTCTTTCAGGGTAGTAGGTTCGGAACCGCCAAGAAAAATGCGGGCATCCATGTTTCCGATGATCGTATCCGCATTGTCCTTATAGATTGCCTTTAGCTGTGACTGTGCCTGAAGCACCAGACAGGCTGAAATCTCACGGCTTCGAATGGTGGCAACCAGTTTTTCCAGATTAGGAATCTGACCGATATTTGCCGCCTCGTCAATCAGACACCGCACATGAACCGGAAGTCTGCCGCCGTATACATCATCCGCTTTTTCACAGAGCAGATTGAACAACTGCGTATAGATCATGGAAATCAGGAAATTGAAGGTGGCATCAGTATCGGACATGATCAAAAACAGTGCCGTTTTCTTATCTCCAAGAGTATCCAACTGCAATTCGTCATAGGCAGTGACATCCCTGACTTCCTGAATATCAAATGGAGCTAACCTTGCACCACAGCTAATTAAAATACTTTTTGCTGTTTTTCCGGCAGCTAAGAGATATTTTTTATACTGGCGGACTGCAAAATGATTTGGGTTCTTTTTCTCCAGTGCTTCAAACATCAGATCCACCGGATTCTGAAAATCTTCATCATCTTCACGGACTTCCATAGCGTTTAAAAACTCAATCAGCGTAGAAAAGTTCTGTTCCTCAACAGGTGCTTCGTAATGGATATATCCGATCAAAGCACAATAGAGCAGTGTTTCGGCTTTGGTCCAGAACTCATCGCCGGCTTTTCCGTCACCTTTGGTGTTTGCGATCAATGCAGTTACCAGCTTCAAAATATCTTTCTCAGAATGGATATAGGCGAACGGGTTATAGTGCATAGACTTTTTGAAGTTAATGGTATTGAAGATTTTTATGTTGTAGCCAAAGTGTAAAAGTGCATTACCGCACTCAACTACAATGCTCCCTTTTGGATCGGTAATTACAAGAGAAACTGGAAATTTTTTTGAATTACATTGGAGCAGATTGGGCTTCAACCAAAAGCGTGTCTTGCCTGAACCGGAGCCGCCAACAATCAGAACATTCTTATTTCTGGCATTCGCCGGGTTCTTGGGACGGTTGCTCATCATCAGCCGTTCCGTTTTTGTGAGAATGATGTTGTCCTCAAAGTCGGGAGCCATAAATGGCTCAATATCTTTGGCGGTTCCCCAGCGGGCAGATCCGTATTCCTCATTGTGCCGGTATTTTTTTGCATTTTTTCCTTTCAGATAAACTGCAAGGCGAAGTCCTGCACCACAGGCAACACCGATGAAAAGATCCATCGGATAAAAACTCGGCAAGGGATTGTTTAACGCCATCGGCAGGGTATTAAAAAAACCGAGGAGTTTTGCAGACATATCTGCCCCCTCGGCTAGCCGCCATGCTTCTCCCAGATTCGTTGCAAATAATCCCATCAGAATATAAGGGATATTCAGAATCAGGAGTTTTTTCAATTTCACTTTGTCCATTACAGATCACGCTCCTGTTTCTTTTCACGAACCTGTTTGGGAATTGCTGCCACAAGTTCTTTGAACTTTTTCAACTGAGCCAGAACGCTCGGTTTCTTATCTTTTGTGAGAGATCTCGCCTGATGCTCCTTGCAGATAGCATCTAACGCATCTGCGTCTTTGGAACGGACAAACACAAGATAGCGGGACGGATCTACCGATTTGTCTTTTCTTACGGCAAAATCTACGCCATATTTTTTTGCAAGCCGTTCAAAGTCTTTGATTCCTTCCTTATCAATCTCTGTATTGGTCGCACCCTGATTCTGAGAAAGCAGTTTCTTGACAGACTGCTTTCCATGAACGGCTGAGTTCCGAACTCCTTTTTTCGCCTTAACTTTTTCACGATGCTGCAAATACCGGCGAATACCAGAAACAATACTCCGGGCGGTCAGTTTTGTGGTGCTGATTGCCAGGTTGACGGTTCTGTTTTCTACTTCTTCCTGCATTTTCACCGCCTCCTTTCTGTGAAGTTTACATTTCTTTCTAAAGCGGGACTGTCAGACGCCAGAGAAGGTACATTATTATCGTTCCATTGCATGGCTCTTTTTCTTTACCGGCTTTTTATCAGGCAAATTCCATTCTTTCTTAAATTCTGCCACACCTTTCGGATCAAACTCCTTTAACTTCTCCAGATCAAAGGCAACAACCGAGTATTTCCCATAGCCAGATTTTACTTGATAGGGAAGCACTTTCCCTAATTTATTCTCTTTGATAAATTGCAGTAAGTCCTTGCTGGTGTCACCGGAAATAAACGCTTCTCCAGGTTCCAGAGAATACCCCGGAAGATTTACCGTCATGTCTGCAAAAGGTTCTGATCCATCTTCCGTGTGAGTGGTCATGCCAATATAAAGCCGCTCATTATTCGCATACATTCCAAGATGCAGCGATATGGTTTCTTCCCCAAATTCCCACTTGAATGGTACTTTCTTTTCTTCATTCATATCTGATCACTCCTATCGAATCTGTTCTCTGCTGTCATAGAATAAATTTCCGTTTCTGACCTTTGCATGGCTGAGAATCTTGATATGCCCCAGTTCCTGGTTCTTCAGAGATTTCTGATAACCTTCTTCATTCAGATAGACTCTGGTGCGTTCGCCTTTCCATCCAATGGGAGAATCATCGGTCAGCACATCAAAAATAAGCATATGGCGGGTATCGTCTGCAAAACGGTTCAGATCCATATAAGAGTGACCAGCATATTCCTTTGCTCCTGCTTTCTGCCTCATTTCTTCCATCAGTTCGCCAATCGTCTTTTTTCCTTCCATAAAGCCCTCCTTATAAAACCTCTCTGTCATGGCTGTTTTTATGAAGAACCGCTCCATCTTTAACCGGAGAATCCGGCTGTTTCACTTTGTCATCCGGTAAGGGGAGTGCCATCATTCCCCGTCCCAGCCGCACAAATGTTTCCGGCTGATGAAAGTGTTCTTCAAACTGTCTGATTAAATCTGGAGAAAGAGAACAGAAATCTTCTTCGCCCAAACCGACTACAAGAAAATCTCCAGCTATAATGTCATACATTTCTCCATTTACTTCATCACGCAATGCCCGGTTAAGACCTTTCCCAGACACTTTTCCATTCCCATCCATAATCAGGGCAACCGGTTCATTGAACGGGTAGATGGCTTCAATCTCGCCGCCTACCGCATTCTGCAAATCTTCCAGTTCACAGCCGATCTTTACTGCCTGGGGATACATATTTGGTTTTACCAGAAGCACATCCATTTTCATCAGGCTGTCCATATCAATGGTTTTTTCGCCTTCCACCGTAAACTCTGTGCTGACAAGCGTAACCGGATCAAAGTCATACACCGAATCAGAATAGGACTTTTGGACTTTTTCCTGTGCTTCACTTAAATTTTCTGCCCTTACCGTTACTGTTTTTTCAATGGTTTCTGTGATTTTAATGTCATATTCTTTCAAATATTGCTACCTCCGTTTCCGGGAAATAAAAACAGCCATCTGTGAACCATTACAGTTCATAAATAGCTGCTTCGCACTCCCAGATTTTTTCCTGAGCCTGATCGAATACCTTTAAAATATCTTCAATCTCGCAAAATAAATCTTCTTTGGTTTCGACAATCCCTACCAGACTGCGGTATGCCGTATCATACACCGCATCATCATCGTGCTGTGTGTTGAGGCAGTGGACTACGGCGAAGGTTCCGTCCTCCAGCAGCCAGAGTTCGTTGTCATAGCAGATCCTGATATTATCGTGAAATGTGCTGCCTTCATTTTCGGAACACAGCAAAATAGCTCCCTCTCTGAACAGTTCCTTTCCACGATAATTTACACCTTTGGAATACTCTGTATCCATACGGTACTGATACACTGTTTCTGCCTGATCCCTCAGAACCATAGCAATATCAGGGAAATAATAATCGTTCACATCCACCGATTCGCCATCTTCATCCTCATAGTCATCCAGATCAAACAGATCTAAAAGCCATTCCAGTGCTGTAACCATTTCATTTTTTCTAAACATTGATTTCCTCCTTAGCGTTCCATTGATTTTTCTCGTTTTTTCTGCCACTGCTCCAAAAGCTGGATGATTTTGTCCTCCATCTGCTTATTGGTGTAGGACTTTGGAAAATATTTCCTTAGTACATCGGTCTTAAGAGTAACCCGTTCCAGCTCGCCCTTTTTGACCTCATTCATAATCTCGCACATCGCTTCCAGGGAACATTCGCCCTCCTGTGCCAGCTTTTTGATCCGCTGTGCCTGGGAGAGAGAAGGGGCAGCCTGTGCATAATCCATGGCTGTAAGAAAATCTCTCTGTTCTTCATGTGCCAGATAAGATAATTCTACCGCTGGATTAAATTTAATCTGACCGGTATCGACCATATCCAGAAGTTCGGGAATCAGCTCGGTCAGACGGATATATCGTTTGACCTGTGTCTGGCTGTCATTGGCTTCTTCCGCTACTTTTTGTGCCGCAGTCAACTTCGGACCAACTTGGTCCGAAGTTAAATCAGACCGTATTCCCTGATGTTTGATGGCGTCCAGCTTCATCTTATAGGCATAAGCCCGTTCGCTTGGAAGTATGGTTTCTCTCTGCAAATTTGCGTCTACCATCAGAATAATAGCGGAGTCATCATCCAGATCACGGACAATAACCGGCATGGTTTCTTTGCCGGCAAGCTCTGACGCACGATGCCGTCTGTGACCGGAAATAATTTCATAACCGCCATCCGGATCTGGACGCACAATCGCCGGAGTGAAAACACCAAATGTTTTGACGCTTTCCGCTGTTTTCATCATATCCTCATCATCAACCACCCGGAACGGATGCCCTTCAAACGGATGCAGTTCGGAAAGGGGAATTTCCTGAACTCGTTCCTGTTCCGCTTCTGCCCGTGACTGCTCTGTGGAGAAAATATCATCGTATCCCTTCAAGCTGATGTTTCCGCCTTTTTTCGGCATTATTTAACACCTCCTTCGTCAAAACCCGATATGCTTCCGCCACCTTTCCTTTGGGATCATGCTGAAAGATACTGGCTCCCTCGGCACTGATTTCTTCTGCACGGACAGAACGGGGAATATCCGTCTTATACACTTTCAGCTTCCCTCCATAGCTCTCACGGATCAGATTGCTGATTTCCTTTGAATAATTTGTCCTGCTGTCTACCATCGTCAGAAGAATGCCCTCGATTTTCAGTTTCGGATTGATCTGCCGCCGGACCTTATTGATGGTTTCAAGGAGCTGCTCCAAACCTTTTGCCGGAAGATAAGCAGCCTGAACGGGGATCAGCACATTGTCTGCGGCGGCTAAAGCATTGATTGTCAGCATTCCAAGTGAAGGCATACAGTCCAGCAAAATAAAATCGTAATTCTGCTTTACTGTATCCAGATATTGGCGAAGAACCGTTTCACGGCTGATCGCATTTACCAGAGAAACCTCCAGTCCCGATAACTCGATATTGGCAGGCATTAGATCGACACCTTCGGCGTGGTGCAAAATTCCTTCTCCCGGAGCAATGGGTTTCTCCATGATAATTTTACCCATCATATCGGAAAGGGTAGGGGACAGGCTATCAGGATAGGGGTTCCCCAGACTGACCGTTAAAGACGCCTGCGGATCGGTATCAACCAGAAGCACCCGTTTTCCCTCCAGAGCCAGACCAACACCTAAATTCTCACAAGTAGTAGTCTTTCCGGTTCCGCCTTTTTGGTTGACTACCGCAATGATCGTTGCTTTTTTCGGCATTACGAAACATCACCTCGTTTCTTACTTGCATATTTCTTCAAATTTCCACCTCCATAATTCAAATTTTTCCCATTGCCCGGTCATGCTGATACAACGCAGAATAGTAAGGACCGATGGTTAATGGGGCATTGTAGATCGAAGCAAGCAGATACTGTTTGGGATTGCGGACTTCTGTTGTGTTATTCCGAAAACCGTCCATGACAAACCGGATATGTTCGGCATTCAGCTTCATAAAACTGCTTTTCACAATTTCAATGGGCTTATCGTCACTGGCAATCCGGATCTGCTTTCGTTTGCTGCACATAACCTCGACAATCAAACGCAGAATCACTTCCAGCGTTTCCACATCATAGGGAAATTCCTTTTTTAGAAATTCCATTTCAAGCTGGTCGTAAAAATACTCATAGTATTGGGAAAATTCGTCCGTCCCCTCAGATTCCTTTCCATAACATACGGAAGGAAAGATAAGATCAGTATCACTATAATCAGTTTCTTTTATATCAGTATTATTACCGTGTCCTTTTGACATTCCCAGAGTTTCCATTTCCACACTTCCAGAAATGTGATTTTCACATTTTAAGAAATGTCCCTCCCCATTACCTGCCGCAGCCGTAAATTTCTTCAGATAAATCAGATTGGGCTTCCCCAGTCCCTGCTTCTTTCTCAAAATCAGGTTTGCCTTATTTTCCAATTCAGAAAGAAGCTGGACTGCTTTCTTATTTCCGCAGCCAAGAGATTCCATGATGTTCTCTACGGTGTAGATAATATAAACCCGTCCCTGTTCGTCGATCCAGCCGTTTCTCTGGGACAAAGCCATACGGTCAAGAAACAGACCATACAGCATTTTGGCATCTGTTGAGAGATTCTGAAATCGCTTAGAAGTAAACAAAAGCTTCGGCACCCGGTAAAACGCATACTGCTCTGATTCCTCAATGCCAAAAAAGTCATCATACATTGCTCAAAGTCACCACCTCTTTTCCGTATCCGTTCCTTTCTTTTTCTCTAAAACCTTCTTCATGCACCAGCCAATGCAGGGGGACGCCCGACCATACGGGCAGTCATCACACTCGCTGGTTTCCGTTTTCTCAACTTTCCGATAATAGCAATTCTCTTTGCCAAGCTCACAGCCAACCCTGTTGTTTCTCCAGAAGTAGCAGTTTCGGCAGTCCTTTGGCTTATCTTCGGTAAAACTGTTTCCACTCAAAGAAGATACCTCCAATCATTTAGACTTACCCTGAATTTTGGGCATAAAAATAGAGCGTCTATCCAGCCCGATAAAGGGGCGAATAAACGCTCTATGTAATCCTTATGAAATTTTCATACACCTCCCGTCATAATATGTGGGAATTGTTTCTAACCCAAACAATCCCCGGAACCTGTCAAAATCAAGGCTTCTTAGTCCTCCCTTTGACTTATTCCTATTATGACACCAGCGTCCTTATGTACCGTAGACTTGGAAATTCCAAACCGTCTGGCTGTCTGGCGCACGGTAGCGTTGTGGTCGATAATGTAATTCGCAATAGCAATGGCCCGTTCTTCAATATATTCCTTCATGGTATTTCACCCTGAGAACGTTTTTACCATCATATTACAAGCTGTGGTATTTTATGCATTGGGGAGATAGCCAAAAGCAGAAGGTTGTCATATACTTGTTCCATGGAAATTAAAAGTATACAGAAGTATTTACTTTAACCTCAAGATGCTGAGATCAAAAATATGAATGACGGAGGGGAGCTGACGATGTTGAATGATATAAAAATAAAAAATACCGATGAACTGGAATTTGCTGTTTTCTGCATTGAAAATATTGCAATGAGTCTGAAAAAATGGTATCGAGCTTTGACAGAAAAGAGCGATATTTTAAACAGTTATGTTATACCGGAGTATGAGATGCTTCATACCCAGAGCAAAGAATATATTGTGGACGATATTATTAATCTTATAGAAGAAATGGATATCCAATTATGATTTTATATCATGGTTCATATTTGGAAGTTCAAACTCCGGATTTAGTACATTCCAGAGAGAATCTTGATTTTGGGCGTGGTTTTTATACAACACCACTTTATGAACAGGCAATAAAGTGGTGTGAAAGATTTAAGCGGCGCGGGAAAAGAGGAATTGTTTCTCACTACAGTTTTGACGAATCAGCTTATCAGAGACTTAAAATTCTGAAATGCAGAAGGGGAATGATGCAACCGATTACGATATAGTGATTGGCGGTGCTGCAAATGATAAAGTATTTAATACTGTTGAACTTTACTTTGATAATTTAATTGATAAGAAGGAAGCGATTCACCGATTGCGTTATGAAAAACTAAACCTGCAGATGTGCCTGCGTACACAAACGGTTCTTGATGAGTATCTGCATTATGAAGGGAGTGAACAGATTTGACAGCCAATCCGATTTTGCTGCAAAAAAATATGCCTGGATCATTGAGCGATTTTCGAAAAAGAAAAATCTGTCTTTCGATGAAGCCCTGAAATTTTTCTATTGTTCTGCTCTTTATCCTTTGCTCTGTGAAGGGGTATCAGATTTACATTGTATGAGCGATGAGTATTTGACAGAAGAACTGATTTTTGAGTATGAAGAAACATGATATACAAATGAACAGAGCGTCTATTTATCTTATAGAGGGTGGATAGACGCTCTGTATTTTTGGTTTAATTCCCCTACCACAGGCTGAAAACTGATCGTCAGGATATCCTTCATGCGGTTTATGCTGGCTGTCATACCGTTGGAAATCCATTTCCGGTTTTTGTACAGCATATGAGTTTTCTTTAACATAATCGTCACCTTTCCAATTTGATTTTATTTTTACTTATAGATTTTCTGGAGAGGTAAAAAGCTTCAGCAGTATACCTATAATACCATTACCAACGTCCCGGCCCCAATAAGAATACACCCTATGAGCGACTTTGCGGTAAAATCTTCATGGAGAAAGACAAAAGCAAGGATCAGCGTCATCACAACGCTGAGTTTATCCACAGGAACAACTTTTGAGGCGTCTCCCAGCTGTAATGCACGGTAGTAGCAGAGCCAGGAGGCGCCGGTGGCAAGGCCGGACAGGATGAGAAAAATCCAGCTTTTTCTTCCAAGCGAAAAAATTCCGTTTTGAGCATGGGTAAGAAATACCATTCCCCAGGCCATCACTACGACTACAACGATCCGGATGGCGGTTGCCAGATTTGAATTTACTCCATCGATTCCAAGTTTTGCCAAAATGGAAGTAAGGGCCGCAAAGAGAGCGGACAGCAGCGCGAAAAACAGCCACATATAAGTGTATCCTCCATTCCTTTTATAAATAAAAGCTCTCCGGAAATTCCCCATGCTCCATCAGATATTCATATATTTCCATCAGAGATTTCCTCAGTGAAATTCCCTGACTCAAAGCCGTTTTGTACTCCCGTACCCAGTAATTTTTAAGATCATAGAAAAACATATGGCTCAGCAGTACGTAATATAAGATCTCTTTATCCGGTTCCAGATACTTTTCCTTAAAATCCCTGATCCCCTCCTCATATTCGCACAGAGAGAAATGGATCATCAGAATCAGAGTGGTTAAGCTGTTTTTCTGTTCACGGTCGGAATAACGTATGCTGACAATTTTCTGTCTCAGTTTTTTTGCCTCTGCAATCGCAGTTTCCTTCATATCTGCAGTCTTTAAATTTGCAGCAAGGACAGAAAGAAGGGATTCGGAAAGCATATCATAGCTTAATCCGCTTAATGTGGAAATTTCTTCCATTTTGCAGATGCGTTCACTGGTGACTCCGCAGGCAAAACTTTTTTTGATCACAAGATCCAGAAGTTCATTCTGCCTCATTCCGATGGACTGGAAAGGATCGGTTGTACTGAAAATATAATAGCAGCAGCCGTAACACAGCATACGGTACAGCTTTTCCAGAAGAAGGGCCGCAGTCTCAGCCTCCTCCCCTTCTGTATAATGATCCCGAAGGGTTTTAATATAGTTTTTCACCTTAAAACGCCATTTGGGCCTCTCATGCTTTGGAACGAAGCGGTTTGGGGCAAAATAATTCTGTGCATAGGCATTTTCAAGAAAAAGTTCAATCTCTGATTCCAGGGCTCCAAGATCCGGGGCTTTTTTTACTTTAGAGGGGGAAGAGGCCTTGCCTGTTCCATTTTCTTTGAAATGCTCCGGAACAGACAGAACCAGGGGGTCAATGTCCTTTTCCTCTTTTATTTTCTTCGGGATCGCTTTGTACAGTTCTGCGGTCAGATAGCGCAGCTCTTCTATGGAATATGTTTCTATTTGTTTTCTGAACTCAGGAAGTTTCATCGATAAAGTCCTTTCTGCAATTCCTCCAAAAAACAAGGTCCCGTTTTGAGGATTTAGCACTATTTTTGTTATGTTAAATACCGCTTTGCATACCTAATAAATCATTTCATTTCGCCTTTCTAAAAGCTTTTATGACTAAATTCTATGACTAAGTTTAACTTACTTTTAGCTATAACTCAAGTATTCAAATACAAAAAGCATCCCACGCATTTTTACGCAGGATGCTCTTTGATTACTTTTTCTTCGGCAGCATTTGATGCTATTCTTCCCAAAACCGAGTTTCAATTACCTGCGTTCCCTTTTGTATCTCATAACAGATACAGGGGATGATGGTTTTGGGAACCATCAGGTTTGTGTTCGGAGATGCGTTAATGCACATGGCGGCCGGATCGTCTTTAACGGCAGCGGCGCAGTATGTCCGTCCATCCGGAGCCTGAACGCGAATACAGCTCTGTTCCTGAGAAACTGTATAGGTATCGGGAAATGCAAAGCTGCAGT
>UMED01004524.1_pt1 | contig 15829 bp, 13 predicted proteins | sample 1964661 | NCBI WGS metagenome assembly UMED01 (sample SAMEA4836011, study PRJEB28245) | human gut metagenome | biome: gut microbiome; material: fecal sample | place: Denmark | collected 2008
CTGGTAAGTGTTTTTCAAGACCTTCCATATCCCATGGACAGTTTAATAAGAATGTGCCACCGTCAACTAATTCCTGAACCATGTTATATTTATTAACATAGGAAGGATTGTGACAAGCAACAAAGTTAGCCTGTTTGATCAGGTATGTAGATTTAATTGGGCTCTTACCAAAACGAAGGTGAGACATTGTAACACCACCGGATTTTTTAGAGTCGTAATCAAAATATGCCTGAGCATACATATCTGTATTATCACCGATAATCTTGATGGAGTTCTTGTTTGCACCAACAGTACCGTCAGCACCTAATCCCCAGAATTTGCAGTTGATTGTTCCTTCTGGTGTTGTAACAAGAGGAGCACCAACTTCAAGAGATAAGTTAGTAACATCATCAACAATACCGATTGTGAATTTTTCTTTTGTTGTGTTTTCGTATACAGCAACGATCTGAGCCGGAGTTGTATCTTTAGAACCTAATCCGTAACGTCCGCTGAAGATTGGTGTATCGTTGAATTTTGTACCTTTTAATGCAGCAACAACGTCTAAGTATAATGGTTCGCCAAGAGCGCCCGGTTCTTTTGTTCTGTCTAATACAGAAATCTGTTTTACAGTCTCCGGAATAGCGTTTACTAATGCTTCAGCGCAGAATGGTCTGTAAAGACGAACTGTAACAAGACCAACTTTTTTGCCTGCTGCCATTAAGTAATCGATTGTTTCTTCGATTGTTTCACATGCAGAACCCATAGCGATAATAACGTGTTCAGCATCTTCAGCACCGTAGTAGTTGAATAATTTGTAGTTTGTGCCGATTTTTTCATTTACTTTATCCATGTATTCCTGTACTAATGCCGGTAAAGCATCGTAGTATGGGTTACATGCTTCTCTTGCCTGGAAGAAGATATCAGGGTTCTGAGCAGAACCTCTCTGACATGGATGATTTGGGTTTAATGCGTGTTTACGGAATTCGTCAACAGCGTCCATATCTACCATATCTTTTAAATCTTCGTAATCCCATGTTTCAATTTTCTGAATTTCATGAGATGTACGGAAACCGTCAAAGAAGTTAATGAATGGAACTTTACCTTTGATTGCAGAGCAATGAGCAACCGGTGTTAAGTCCATAACTTCCTGTACGGAAGACTCACATAACATTGCGCATCCTGTCTGACGACATGCGTATACGTCAGAATGGTCACCGAAGATTGACAGTGCATGGCTTGCTAATGCACGAGCAGAAACGTTGATAACACCCGGTAACTGCTCTCCGGCAATTTTGTAAAGGTTTGGAATCATTAACAGAAGTCCCTGAGATGCTGTATATGTTGTAGTCAGAGCACCTGCTGCCAGAGAACCGTGAACTGCACCTGCTGCACCTGCTTCAGACTGCATTTCAGTAACCTGTACTTCCTGTCCGAAAATGTTCTTTCTTCCCTGTGTTGCCCATTCGTCTGTTGCCTCTGCCATTACAGATGACGGGGTGATAGGATAGATAGCCGCTACATCAGAATACGCATAAGAAGCATGAGCTGCTGCATGGTTACCATCCATGGTTTTCATCTTTCTAGCCATTTGATTTTCCTCCTTGAAAATTGTTTTCAACAATATTTCACTTCGCTCCCGAAGTCTATATTAAATTATAGCACGATTTCAAGGGCATGTCTATTTCTAAAACCAAAGAAAGCATAATGTTTTTCTAAAAAAACAAATCCGATTTTCTATTCCTTTTCCAGTCCGATAATTTCCGCAATGGAATGTGCTTTTAATTCTGTCAATAAAATCTGCTGCACTCTTGCCAGCTCTCTATGCACGGCACACCCGCAATCCGATTGATTATGCGTACAGGGCTTTTGCGGGTTCATACATTCAATCATATAAAACTCCGGGTCTACTGCCAGATAAATATCCAGCAAAGTCAGCTCCTTTACAGAGCTTTTCAAAGCATAGCCCCCGTTGCTTCCACGAAAAGATTTTACAATTTCCTTCTTTTCCAGCTTTTTTAAGATTTTATAGACAAAGGCAGGTGTTAAATCCTCCTGCTCGCATATCTGATGCACACACATTTTATCTCCATTGGCCAGCGCTCGAATAATACGCACGCCATAGTCACATTCTCTTGTAATTAACATGGAATATTTCCCCTCTTTATCTTTGTATTTCTTTATTATAATTAGATAATTACTCTTATTCAGAGCATTATTATATCAATCTGTACTCCTTTAATCAAGTATTTTTCGTAAGAAACACTTGCAAATTCCCTGTTTTCAGGTACAATAAAAGAGATTACGCAGAAATCATAAAAATTGTTTTATAAAATAAGTGAGGGAAAATTAGAACATGATTGCAGCAAATAATGTTACTTTACGAATTGGAAAGAAAGCACTGTTTGAAGATGTTAATATTAAATTTACAGAAGGCAACTGTTATGGTTTGATAGGTGCTAACGGTGCAGGTAAATCTACCTTTTTGAAAATCCTTTCAGGACAGCTGGAAACCACAAATGGTAACATTACCATTACTCCCGGACAGCGTTTGTCCTTTTTACAGCAGGACCACTTTAAATATGACTCCTATCCTGTTCTGGATACTGTTATTATGGGAAATCAGCGTCTTTATGATATTATGAAGGAAAAAGAAGCGATTTATTCAAAAGAAGATTTCACAGACGAAGACGGTATCCGTGCCAGTGAATTAGAGGGTGAATTTGCAGAAATGAACGGCTGGGAAGCAGAGTCCGATGCGGCTATGCTTTTAAACGGTCTGGGTATTGATACAGATTTACACTATTCCCTGATGTCTGACTTAAAGGGAAGCGAGAAAGTTAAGGTTCTCCTTGCTCAGGCGCTTTTCGGTAATCCTGACATCCTGCTCCTTGACGAGCCTACCAACCACTTGGATTTAGATGCTATTGAATGGCTTGAGGAATTCTTAATTAACTTTGAAAACACCGTTATCGTAGTATCTCATGACCGTTACTTCTTAAACAAGGTTTGTACACATACTGCAGATATCGACTACGGTAAAATCCAGCTCTATGCCGGAAACTATGACTTCTGGTATGAGTCCAGCCAGCTTTTAATCAAACAGATGAAGGAAGCTAACCGTAAGAAGGAAGAAAAGATTAAAGAGCTTCAGGAATTTATTTCCCGATTTTCTGCTAACGCTTCCAAATCAAAACAGGCTACTTCCAGAAAACGTGCTTTGGAAAAAATTCAGTTAGATGATATGCGTCCGTCCAGCCGTAAATATCCTTACATTGACTTCCGTCCAAACCGTGAAATCGGAAATGAAGTCTTGATGGTAGAAGGACTTTCAAAAACCATCGATGGTGTAAAAGTTTTAGATAATATTACTTTCACCTTAGGGCATGATGATAAAGTAGCTTTTGTCGGCGGAAATGAACGTGCCAAAACTGTATTATTCCAAATTTTAATGGGTGAAATGGAGCCGGATGAAGGTACTTACAAATGGGGCGTTACTACTTCTCAGGCATATTTCCCAAAAGACAGTACAAAAGAATTTGATAACGATTTAACTATTGCAGACTGGCTCACCGGTTATTCTGAAATTAAGGATGCTACTTATGTACGTGGTTTCCTTGGACGTATGCTCTTCCCCGGTGAAGACGGTGTGAAAAAAGTCCGTGTACTTTCCGGTGGTGAAAAAGTAAGATGTCTCCTTTCCAAAATGATGATTTCCGGTGCGAATATCTTAATCTTAGATGAGCCTACCAACCATCTGGATATGGAGTCTATTACAGCTTTGAACAACGGTATGATTAAGTTCCCGGGCGTTCTGCTCTTTGCTTCTCATGACCACCAGATTGTTCAGACAACCGCAAACCGTATTATGGAAATTCTTCCAAACGGTGTTTTAATCGACAAGATTACCACTTATGACGAATATCTGGCAAGCGATGAAATGGCAAGAAAACGTCAGGTATACACTATGACAGAGGAAGATAACTAATCATTAAAAGCTAAATACAAAATAAAAGACCGCCACATTAAGAAGCATTACACAGCTTCCTAATGAGGCGGTTTCTTTTATACTTCTATCAGTACGATTTCACTGTTGCTTCCAATTCTCATGGGCATTTGAAAATACCCTGTTCCCGCAGATACAATACTCTGGGTTTCCTCTCTTTTCGCATATCCGTAAAAGTCTTTCTTTCCATAGGCAAGTCTTGTAAAAAAAGTTGCCGGAAAAAACTGGCCTTTATGGGTATGTCCGCACAAAACAAGCGTGACTTTATTTTCTATGGCTTCCTCTATACCACCGGGATTATGGTCTAACAAAATTTCCGGTTTCCTGCCTCTTTTCTTCGGAAGTATTTCTGCAAGACTTTTTCTGTCAGGACAGGAAGTCACATCCTCACGGCCTATAATATAAAAATCCTGTGTTTCTGCACATTTATCTGTCAGCAGACAAATACCTGACTTTTCAAAAAACTCTCTCACATTCTTTTCCGAAGAAAGTGGATCATGATTTCCAAGACTTGCATATACCCCTTCTTTAGAACGAAGCCTTCTGAATATTTCTTCCAGTTTTGGAAGGTTACAGCATTCAAAAGCCTTGACGTCAAAAGTGTCCCCTGCAATGAAAATCAAATCTGCATTTAACTCATTCACTTTTTCTATGATTTTCTCCAGATGCTTTTCATTGACGAAGGAGCCTGTGTGAATATCACTTAATAGAACCAACCTTTTGTTCAGCTTCTTTTCTCCCAACTGAATTTGGTATTTTTTCACGGTTAAATGTCTGGCATGAAAAAATCCGTATGCAGACAACAGCACTCCTGCCGCTGTGGGTATCAAACACCATCCTGCTTTTTCAAAGGGCACAAAAATATTTAAAAAATCAAACACCAGAAAACACATGGTAAGATTTAAAAGCACACACAGCACAACACCGCAGACTTCATACAAATTTTTTGCCCTTTTTTCTGCTTTTTTACTGCTGAAGTAGCAAAGCATATAAAACATCAAAACAGCTAAAACAACAAAAACAGCAGAATAGATATCCACGGAAAAAACATATTCCGCAACACTTCCGATTTTTACTGTCAGATAAAACATCAATAATACGGAAACCAAATAAAACAATATGGAAAATCCTTTTCCTCTGATAAATTTTCCAAATCCATGATACATTTTTCACACCTCTTACCCATAATATTCTTTTTTATACGAATTGATTGTAATACAGAAACAAAGCTTTTTCAACATCCACAATGCTTCCGTAATTTTGTATTTTTTTCAATATTTTTATCATACTAACTGTAAAGTACGCAAAAAGAGAGGAACACAGATTATGGAAATGACAATGCGATGGTATGGCAAAAAACACGATACCGTTACGTTAGAGCAAATTCATCAGATTTGTTATGTAAAAGGCATTATTACCACACTTTATGAAAAACTCCCCGGTGAAGTCTGGACCTTGGATGAAATTCTGACTATGAAAAATGAAATTGAGGATGCCGGTCTGCATCTGGCAGGTATTGAAAGCGTCAACGTCAGCGATGCCATTAAAACCGGCTCGCCTGACAGAGACAGAGATATTGAGAATTATATAAAAACACTGGAAAATCTGGGAAAAGCAGACATTCATACAGTCTGCTATAATTTCATGCCTGTATTTGACTGGACAAGAACAGAGCTTGACAGAAAACGAGAAGACGGTACTACGGTTCTGGCTTACAGCCAAAAACAAATCGATGAATTAGAGCCTGAGAAAATGTTTGAAACTATCAAAAATAATATGAATGGCTCTGTCATGCCCGGCTGGGAACCGGAGCGCATGGAAAAGGTAAAGGAGCTCTTTACCCTGTATAAAGGCTTTGACGAAGACCGTCTGTTCGCCAATTTAAAATATTTTCTGGAAGCCATTATGCCTGCTTGTGACAAATATGACATTAACATGGCAATTCATCCCGATGACCCCTCTTGGAGTGTCTTCGGACTTCCCCGTATTATTTCCACACAGGAAAATTTAAAACGTATGATGGATACGGTTCCTAATAAGCACAACGGAATTACCTTTTGTACCGGCTCTTACGGAACAAACCTGAATAATGATTTGATTGATACTATTCACATGCTGAAGGGCAGAATTCACTTTGCTCATGTGAGAAATCTCCGTTTTAATGACGGTATGCGTGATTTTGAGGAAAGCGCTCATTTAAGCTCTGACGGAGCTTTTGACATATACAAAATTCTGAAAGCCCTTCATGATGCAGGCTTTGACGGCCCAATCCGTCCGGATCACGGCAGAATGATGTGGGGTGAAAAAGCCATGCCCGGATACGGACTATACGACAGAGCGCTGGGTTCTGCCTATCTGTGCGGTCTGTGGGAAGCCATTGAAAAAGAGGAGAAATAAGCTATGCAATTAACATTAAACGGTATTCAGAAAAAAGAGGATTGGAAGGCTGCAAACATTGCGCTTCCTACCTACGATATAGAAAAAATCAGAAAAAACACAAAAGAAAATCCTGTATGGGTACACTTTGGTGCAGGCAATATCTTCCGAATTTTCATGGGCGGTCTGGCTGACACTCTGCTGTCTGCGGGGGAAATGCAGACAGGAATTGCCTGTGTGGAAACCTTTGATTTTGATGTTATTGATAAAATCTATAAGCCCTTTGACAATCTGGTGCTGGCTGTCACTTTAAAATCAAATGGTTCTATGGATAAAAAGGTGCTGGGCTCGCTTGCGGAGGCTTACAAAGCAAGCCCTGATTTTCCGGAAGATTGGAAGCGTTTAGAAGAAATTTTTATCAATCCTTCCTTGCAGATGGTTTCTTTTACCATTACAGAAAAAGGGTATGCCCTAAAAGGTTCAAGCTCTGCCATATCCCTTGTATGCGCCTTGCTTTACAAACGTTACAAAGCCAATCAGGCGCCCCTCGCCCTTGTATCTATGGATAACTGTTCCCATAACGGTGAAAAACTGCAAAAAGCTGTTTTAGATACGGCAAAAGAATGGCAGGAAAAGGGTTCTGTAAAGGAAGGATTTCTGTCCTATCTTTCGGATGAGAAGCGAGTTTCCTTCCCTTGGACCATGATTGATAAAATCACGCCAAGACCTGCTGACTCCGTCTGTAAGACTTTGGAAAGAAGCGGTGTAGAAAATATGAAGCCTGTGATTACTTCTAAAAAAACTTACATTGCTCCCTTTGTAAATGCAGAAGCTCCGCAATATCTGGTAATCGAAGACAGTTTTCCAAACGGCCGACCTCCTTTGGAAAAAGCAGGTGTTTATCTCACAGACAGAGACACTGTAAATAAGGTGGAGCGAATGAAGGTAACCACCTGTCTGAACCCTCTCCATACAGCCTTAGCTGTATATGGCTGCCTTCTGGGTTATACCTCGATTGCAGATGAAATGAAGGACTGCGAGCTGAGCAAATTCGTGCATGAAATCGGATTAACTGAAGGCATGCCTGTGGTTACAGACCCCGGTATCTTATCTCCCTCTGCCTTTGCAGATGAGGTTATCAATGTCCGGTTTCCCAATCCTTTTATGCCGGATACCCCGCAGCGTATCGCAACCGATACTTCACAAAAAGTAGGAATTCGCTACGGTGAAACCATCAAGGCCTACGTTGAAAAATACGGAACTGCAAGCAAACTAACAGCTATTCCTCTTGCCATTGCAGGATGGTGCAGATACCTTATAGGTGTAGATGATAAAGGAAATCCCTTTGAACTTTCTCCCGACCCTATGCTTCCCATGCTGACGCAATCACTCAGAGGCATCGAGATAGGAAATCCAAAGTCTTATTGCGGTCAATTAAAACCCATTCTTTCAGATGCTTCCATTTTCGGAGTAGATTTATATAAAGCAGGAATTGGAGAAAAAATCGAAGAAATGTTTATAGAAGAAATTGCTTCCCCGGGAGGCGTCAGAAACACATTAAAGAAGTATCTAAACACTGAAAAATCACTGTAAACAGCCAAAAGACTGCCGCATCGGAAATGATATCCCATACGGCAGTCTTATCTAATTAATATGTATTTAATTTGGCATTTGTTTGTCTATAATTTTAAATTCTTTCCACATAAACCAAGCAGAAAATACTGCTGCAATTCCGTCCGCTACGGGAGCAGAATACATAACACCGTCAATTCCCATGAAAATCGGAAGGATAATCAACAAAGGCAGCAGAAAAATAATCTGTCTTGTAAGAGAAAGAAACACGCCTTTTCCCGATTTTCCGATGGATGTAAAGGTATTTGCAGTAATCGGCTGTATTCCGTTAATAAAGGTGAAAAACAAATAAATACGGAAAAATTTCTCTGCAAAAGTAAAATATTCTTCGCTTCCCGAACCGAAAATAGAGATAATTTCTCTCGGAAAAATTTGAAACAAAAGAAACGCTGCCGTAGAAATAAGAATGGCCGCCGTGAGCGCTTTTTTATAAGTTTCTTTTACTCGTTTTCCGTTTCCCGCACCATAATTAAAGCTGATAATCGGCTGTATTCCCTGAGAAATCCCAATAACAATCGCAAAGAAAATCATACCTACTTTTGATATAATTCCCGCACATGCCATGGGAATTTCGCTTCCATAAGAGGATTGTCCGCCATAATAAGTTAAGGTGTTATTCATGACAATCTGCACAATCATCATTGCCATCTGATTAAAAAACGGAGCAATTCCAAGAGTTAAAATCGGAAGCCATGACGCCTTAGAAGGCAGCAGCGCTTTCAGCGGAATGTGCACTGTTTTAAACTTTGCCAGATAGCCCAAAACCATAATTCCTGAAACTACCTGTCCGATAATGGTTGCCCATGCCGCACCTGCCATTCCCATATCAAAGGTGAAGATAAATAACGGGTCTAAAATTGTATTGATAATCGCTCCTGCCAATGTACAAATCATGGAATATTTTGGACTTCCGTCTGCCCTGATAAGGTTACTTCCACCTGTGGTTACAATAAGAAAAGGAAATCCCAAAGAGGTAATTCCTGTATAAGTCAGTGCATAATCCAACACATTATCGGTTGCTCCAAAAGCAAGCATCATAGGTTTTAAAAACAGCGTTACCACAATCGTAAGAACCACACCTGCCAGAAGCATCATGCCAATGGCTCCTCCTGCAAAAGAAACCGCTTTTTCCTTCTCCTTCCTTCCCATTGCAAGGTTAAAATTAGCTGCGCCTCCAATTCCGCACAGAAGCGCCAATGCAGTACAGGTAATGGTAAGAGGAAAGGCTACGTTTGTAGCTGCGTTTCCCAACATTCCCACGCTTCGTCCAATAAAAAACTGGTCTACAATATTGTAAAGGGAGCTGACCAGCATTGCAATAATACTGGGGATTGCAAACTTCATCAGTAAGCTTCTGATTTTCTCTGTTCCCAGAGGATTTGTATTTTTATTTTCCATACTCACACGCCTTTCTTTTCTTCTATGTCTTTTAAAACATCTTCTGACTGTACTGCCATTTTCTCAAGGCTTGACAGCAAAATGTCCTTTTCTTCTCCTGTTAAACACTGGGTTACCTGACTCCACCACTGAAACAAAAACGTTCTCAGCTTTGGAACGGTGTCTGCCCCCTTTTCTGTCAGATGGATTTCGTAACATCTTCCGTTTTTTTCCGATTTTTTGCGGATAATAAAACCTGTCTCTTCCAGCCGTTTCATTGTTCTGACTGCCAGAGCCTCATCCACTGCCAACGCTTCACACATTTCCTTCTGACTGCTTCCTGAATGAATTTCCAAGTAAAGCAGAAAATTATAACCGGAATAACCTATTCCCAGCTCTTTCATTTTTGAAATCATATATTTCTGTTCTCTGCGATGCAAAATCGCAATGCTCTTACCCAAAGCTCTGTTTTCCATAATCCGCTCCTTTCTTGATAAGTCAACTGATATTTTAATTTCTTATAATTGATTTGTCAAGTATTTAATTTCATAAGAAAAATTTTTCCGTGGAATTAAAAGAAGACTGCCAAATAACAGTCTTTCTTACTCCTTGCTTTATTTTTTTATACTATGTTTTTCTAACAGTTCTACAATTTTCTGCGCTGCATTTTTATCTACATAAATCTTTTGTGCTGCTTTCATCTTCTGAATTTTCTCCGGATTATTTAAAAGTTCTATTCCTTTTTCTACCTGTTTCTCTATTGTTCTCGGTGCAATGGACATTCCATATTTCACAAAAAATTTCTTATTTTCTGTTTCACATCCCGGTATCGGTGAGGTATGTACAATAGGAATACCGGAAACTGCTGCCTCAGTAGAAGTTAATCCTCCCGGCTTTGTATACAGAATATCACAGGCTTTCATATATAAGGACATTTGCTTTGTCTGCCCTACAATATGTATGTTTTCATGGTGTTGATAATCCTTCTTCATCTTCTGAAAAATCTTTTTATTATTTCCACAAATAACAATAATTTCATCGGAAGCTTCCAGTTTTTTTTCCAACTGTATTGTCATTTTTTCTAAATCACCTGCCCCCATACTTCCGCCCATAACAAGAAAAAATCTTTTGTTTTTTGGCAGTTTTAAATACTCTCTCACCTTATCTTTTTCCGCTGTTTTTGTAAATTTATCACTGACCGGAATACCTATGGAAAGCAGCTTTTCTTCCGGTATTCCACGCTTTTCACAAACCTTTGCAACATCCTCATGAGGTACTATATAGTAATCACACCTGGTTTCTTCCCAAAAAGGAATACAGGTATAATCTGTCATAATCGCTGCCATCAACGGCAATTCTATCCCCTGTCTTTTCATATAAGTAAGGGTTTCCGAAGGGTATAAATGAGGCATTAAAAGAGCGTCAAATTTTTCTTCTTCCAAATATTTCTGCAAATATTTTCCCATTTTGGCATTGACATAATAGACAGGAGATTTCTTCGTTATCCTGCTGATTACCATGCCCAGCTTATAAACTGCTCCAAAAACATGGGGCGCTGTTTTTACCGTATTTACATACACATCTCCCACTGTCTGAGACACTTTTTGTCCCGCTAAGGTAAGATAATCCAACAAAATTGCTTCATGTCCTTTTGCTTCCAGCGCCTCCTTCATTGCCAATCCTGCTGCATCATGTCCGCCTCCTGTTTTACAGGATAAAATTAAAACCTTCATCGATTTGCTCTCCTAATTCCAAAACATATTTGTCTTTCTTTTCTGTTCTTTAAATCTGCGCTATGCTTATCTACAATCACAAAGGAAATCAACATATTTCCTATACACAAAGCGGGCGCCACCTTACAAATCAAGGCACTGACTGTCCAACAAATATAGGTAATCAGTGTCCGATAGCTGTGCGGGTTAATCCGAATAACCACAGAAAACAGCAGATACCAGAAAATCAAAAGCCACAAATTTGTCAAGAACGGATATAAACCAATAAGCACTCCAAAGGAAACCGCAATTCCCTTTCCTCCGTTTTTCTTTCCTCCTGCTAAGGGAAAAGCATGGCCAAATACCGGCGCTGCCATAATAAGCGCAAAGCCCATAAACTCTGTTCCCAAATGTTTTCCTGCCATGTATACGGGCAATAATCCCTTCAAAATATCTCCTAGCAAAACTAAAATTCCGCACAAAGCTCCGCCACAGAGAAAGGCGTTGGCAGTTCCCGGATTTCCATCACTGCTTTCTTTTCTCACATCAATTCCCTTAATAAGTTTCGGCACTGCATATCCAAACATCAGGCTTCCTGACAAATAACCTAATGCAATATAAAATATGTATTCTATTAACATTGAGTTCCCCTTCTGTTTTTCACATTTGTATAATGGGGTATTCTACCACATTTTGAAGTTCTCTTCATCTGTTTTTTTGAAACGTTCTTTACATTACCATAAATAATGTTCCGATAGTAATCAGCCCACAGCCTATGAGGGACTTTATTGTAAGCTTTTCATGTAAAAATACTACTGCCAAAATAATTGTAATTACAACACTTAACTTATCAACAGGCACAACCTTCGATGCCTCTCCTATTTGCAATGCCCTGTAATAGCAGAGCCATGACGCCCCTGTGGAAAGCCCTGAAAGAATAAGAAAAATCCAGCTTTTTCTGCTTATTCCACTTATTCCGTTCTGTGCGTTCGTTAAATACACCATTCCCCACGCCATAATTACCACAACAACAGTTCGGATTGCTGTTGCCAGATTAGAATTTACTCCGTTAATTCCCACTTTTGCAAGGATTGAAGTAAGCGCTGCGAAAATTGCAGATAATAAAGCAAAAACAAACCACATACGTTCTCATCTCCTATTTTGTAAACATTATCACGTGTAAACATTATACCACATTTTACCCCAATCATTCATCTGCTTTTATTGACCTCCCTACACAAAAAGGTGAGAGTCTATATCTCCCACCTTTCGTAATGCCTATTTATCTACTTTACAGAAGCATCATCTTTTGAAATTCCTTTTTCACTGCCTGTATCAATTTGATTTGCAACTCCGTTTCTTACTTTTTCCAAAATGCTTTCCCTATCCAGCCTAGCTTCTTCACTTATTGTAGATAACTCTTTGTGATTATCACTTAATGGGATGGAAGAATTGGGACCGGAAACTAAATTTCTTCCGTCTTCCTGTGCATAAACATAAAATACATATTCATTTCCTTCTACTGGTAAAGTATCACTTTCATACAGGTCACAAAATTTTCCGTCCTTTGTTATTCCACCTTTTTTTGTTATGATTATTGGTTCTTCCTGAGAGAGTTCTCCTTTTAAATTCTCTATCACCTCAACGCTGTATTTTGTATATGGTTTGGTTAATTCTGTCTGTGTACCATCTTCATTTTCCTTCATGACAGGCCATTTATAATCAACCCCTAACTCATCCACCACTTTTCCTATCATAACATAATCTGCATTTCCTGCCAGTTCTTCATAGGAGTACACATCAATCGTATAACACCCCATCACTTCAGAAATTTCAATTTCTTTTTCTTTATTTCCACAGCCTGCCAAAGATAAAACAATACCCATACATACAAATAATATTTTTGATTTCATAACACAATTCTCCCTTCTCAATATTTCCTATACGCAGCATCATAAGACTTTTTAAAAATTTAAAATGATTTTTATGTACATTTTTCTCATTTTATTTACTTTACAGAAATATCATCTTTTGAAATTCTTTTTTCTCTGTCTGTTTCGATTTGATTTGCAACACCGTTTCTTACTTTTTCCAAAATGCTTTCCCTATCCAGCATGGCTTTCTCACTTATCGTAGATAACTCTTTGTGATTATCACTTAATGGTATGGAAGAATTTGGACCGGCAACTAAATTTCTTCCGTCTTTCTGTGCATAAACATAAAATACATATTCATTTCCTTTTACAGGTAAGGTATCACTTTCATGCAGTTTACAAAATTTTCCGTCCTTTGTTATCCCACCATCTTTTGTTATAACTATTGGTTTGTCCTGAGAAAGCTCTCCTTTTAAGTTTTCTATCACCTCAACGCTGTATTTTGTATATGGTTTGGTTAATTCTGTCTGTGTACCATCTTCATTTTCTTTCATAACCGGCCATTTATAATCAACACCTAACTCTTCCACCACTTTTCCTATCATAACATAGTCCGCATTTCCTGCAAGCGCTTCATAAGAATGCACATCAATCGTATAACATCCCATCACTTCAGAAATTTCAATTTCTTTTTCTCTATTTCTACAGCCTGCCAAAGATAAAACAATTCCCATGCATATTAACAATACTTTCGATTTCATAATCCATTCCTCCCTTCTCTCTTACCTTTATACTACGGATTTAGAATGAAATATCTCATTTTTTTTTGATTTTTTTCGTAAATTTCGATTTTACTCCTATTTTTTAATAAAGCAAAGATAGAATTATCCAGAAATTTATGATTCACTTTACTTAAGTAAAGTATATCATAAATTTGAAGCTCATAGGGAAATCTCATTTTTAAATATTTTATAATCTATATGATTGGAGGTTTTATTATGAAAAAGTACTTTCTATCGTTATTTCTTTGTCTCACTTTGATGACGGGTTGTTCTGCCACACCACCCAATATCCAAAAAGTACAAAAGCAACCTGTAAATGTGGATATCCCTCAACTTACAACCACAGATAAAGCACAAGAAGGATACGCTTCTTTTGCCGTGGAATTGCTGTGTCAATCTCGAAAAGAAGGGGAGAATACTCTTGTAGCTCCTATTTCTGTTGCAGTTGTCCTGAGTATGACTGCAAATGGAAGTGCAGGAGATACTCTTGCAGAATTCCAAACACTATTTGGCATGGATTTGGATACTCTTAATGCATATTGTACAAAAGCTTTACAGGAATATTCTAATTTAGGTGGCTCTACTAAGTCCACCTTTGTCAACAGCCTGTGGTATGATTCTGCTCTTTCCTTGAAAGATGATTTTGTTGCCCAATGCCAGCAAAATTATGGTACCGAACTTTATCAGGCTGACCTCCAAAACGCTGCCACAGTACAGGCAGTAAATGACTGGGTTAGACAAGCCACCGATGGACTAATTCCTAAAACAGTAGACAATTTCTCCAAGCTTTCCATTATGGCTTTAGTCAACGCTATCTACCTTCAAAATAAATTTGAAGCACCTTTTGAAACGCCTCACTCTGACTGGGAGATGGACTTTACTGCTGCTGATGGCACAATTTCCCATCCAAAGGGAATGTACAATGGCATGCGTGAAGAATGGTACCTTTCCCATACCAATGGTTCTGGCGTACTTCTGCCTTATGATGATGGGCGCCTAGGTTTTTTACTTATGCTCCCCAAAGAAGGAATGGGGCTCTCCGACTATCTATCCATTTGGGATGAAAAAACCGTAAAATTCCTTTTAGATAACCGTGAAAAACAAATGATGTCCTTAACTGTCCCAAAATATGAAATAGAGTGGGAAACTTCTCTTACAGATATTCTAGCATCAATGAATCTTACCAAAGCTTTTGACCCTTACACTGCTGATTTCACCGCTATGGGGTCTACTACCTCCAATAATCCTATTTTCATTGGAGATGTGATACACAAAACAGTTCTAAAAGTCAACGAAAAAGGCACTGAGGCTGCTGCTGTCACTGTGGCAGAAATAATGGAAAGCAGTGCCATGTTGCCAAATGAGCTGATTGAGTTACGCTTTGACCGTCCATTTATCTGTGGTATCGTAGACTTAGAAACGGAAGTGCCTCTATTCTTAGGTACTGTAGAAGATTTAAAAAAATAACACTTTTCAAACAAAAATGACTTGGGAAAACCCAAGCCATTTTTACTATATATATTTATCTTCGTTCATACACTAAATCTGTCATACCATTATAAGACTGTGTCCAAAGTAATCTAAGCTTAATTTCCCGCTCTCCCTTTTCAAAAAGTCGAACGCCAGAACCTAAAAGTATTGGAATGATTGTAATATAATACTCGTCAATAAAATCTTCGCATACCAGCTGCTGAATAAGTCTGGCTCCACCGCAAATCCAAATATCCTTTCCCGGTTCCTCTCTTAATTTTTTTATGAAATCAACTGGATTTTCATTTATAAATCTGACATTTTCAGTAGAACTACATTGCCTATGTGTAAATACATAAGTTGAAAATAACTCATTGAGTGGAATTGATACAACCGGATTTGTGACTGAGGTGTATTACATCAACACGACAGACGATTACAACCGCTGTAGTTCTGCCATACAGCACAGGGACGGGAAAATAATAATTGAAGTCTTACATGCCGTTGTAACGTCAGATAATGGGGATGCATTGACAACCGTAAACGGTGATTATATCAAATACAACGGGGATGATGTTGTAACGTAAACGCAAAATAGCGAGTACCTGTTCAAAATCATCCGAT
>UMED01010506.1_pt1 | contig 15798 bp, 20 predicted proteins | sample 1964661 | NCBI WGS metagenome assembly UMED01 (sample SAMEA4836011, study PRJEB28245) | human gut metagenome | biome: gut microbiome; material: fecal sample | place: Denmark | collected 2008
CATCCGGAGGCAAAACGATGAAACTGGCCCTGACGCTGGAAGCTGACAGCGTTAACGTACAGGCACTGAACATGGGGCGAATTGTCGTTGACGTCGATGGTGTTGAGCTTGCCGAACTGATTAACGTGGTCTGCGATAATGGCTACTCCCTTCGTGTTGTTGATGAATCTGACCGGACCTCAACAGACAGCATACCCCCCTCTGCTGCCCTGAGCGGTATACGCTGCAGTACCGCGCATATCACGGCAAAAGACAACGCCTGGCTGTACTCGCTGTCGCATCAGACGAATGACACCGGCGAATCAGAATGGATTCATTTTACAGGCAGCGGATATCTGTTACGTACCGATGCGTGGTCATACCCGGTTCTGCGGCTTAAACGCCTGGGCCTGTCCAGAACGTTCCGCCGTCTGGTTGTCACACTTACCCGACGTTATGGCGTCAGTCTCATTCATCTGGATGCCTGCGCTGAATGCCTGCCGGGTTTACCCACTTTCAACTGGTAACCAGGAGCAACATGAAATCATTAACCACGGAAAGCGCACTGGATATTCTGATTGCGTGGCTGCAGGACAATATCGACTGCGAATCGGGAATTATCTTTGACAACGATGAAGATAAAACGGATTCGGCAGCACTGTTGCCCTGTATTGAACAGGCCAGGGAGGATATCCATACCCTGCGCCAGCTGCAGCTTCCAGACCAGAACCGGTGAGTCTCATTCACCACTCTTCATTCCACTGACGCCAGCCTGAGCAGGGCTGGCGTTTTCATTTATCTGTAAAAAGGAATATCGATTATGTCTGATATCACAGCCTCCCGTCCGGAAGTGGTCAACGGGTATACGGACGTTATCTGCTCAACCAGTATCCGCCACATTCTGGCTGTACGAAAGAGTACACTGCTGCAAATCGACACACTTATCCGGCAACTGGCTGAAATCTCAGTTATGACGGAAAGCATTGGCGGCAAAACCGCTCGGGACTGGGCCATGAAACAGGATATTCGTTGCGGTTGCTGGCTGACGGAGAAACCGGAAACCGCAATGAAAGCCATCACCCGCAATCTTGACCGCGAAATCTGGCGTGACCTGATGCAACGTTCCGGGATGCTGTCATTAATGGATGCGCAGGCCCGTGATACATGGTACAGCTCACTGGAGTACGATAATTTTCCGGAAATCAGTGAAGCGAACATTCTGAGCACATTTGAACAACTGCACCAGAACAAAGATGAAGTGTTTGAGCGAGGGGTGATCAACGTCTTCAGAGGGCTAAGCTGGAATTACAAAACCAATTGCCCCTGTAAATTTGGCAGTAAAATTATCGTCAACAATCTGGTGAGGTGGGACCGGTGGGGATTGCATCTTATCACCGGGCAACAGGCAGATCGACTTGCCGACCTGGAAAGAATGCTGCGCCTGTTCAGCGGCAAACCGATCCCCGACAGCCGGGAAAATATTATTATTCGGCTGGATGATCACATCCGCTCCGTTCAGGGCAAAGCCTGCTATGAAGATGAGATGTTCAGCATCAGATACTTTAAGAAGGGCTCCGCGCATATCACGTTCAGAAAACCAGAACTGGTTGATCGGCTAAATGACATCATTGCGAAGTATTATCCAGAAATAATCCCATACAATATCTAATAAAACTAATCATTTCTTGTTGTGACTGATTTAGTTGAACCATACTGCATGGTCGAGTAGACAGGGTATCTCAGACCATGCATGTATTTTTATCATCTGTTCCCAAATTTTATATGAATAACATTATCCGGAGCATTCTGCTGCACAGTAATGACGTTATTCATAATAAAATTCCCCCATTCTATAAATAAATTTTTTAATTTTTCAGCTTGTTGTCCGACTTGATATGTTCGTATTAAACGGTCTTTGGGTACATGATTTAACAGTAACTCTATTAGGCGCTCTGGAGCATCAAGGTATTCAGCGCATCCAGTCGCAACACTTCTACGCAGATCATGAGGAGAAAATGGAGTAAGTTCGGCTAGATACTTAGAGCGAACCCTTTCTAACGCGCGAGTCAGAGCGTCATTTGTGATGGGAAAGCCAGGTTTGCTAGTAGAACCAAAAACATATGCACCTTCAGTGAATTCACGTTGTGTTTTTATTAAAGAAAGCATATACGGATGTAAAGTAACAATATGGCTTTTCCCATTTTTAGTGGCTGGTATGGTCCAACGCTCTCCATTAATTTGATCCCAGCGCATTTGTGCCGCTTCAGAGCGGCGCACTCCTGTGAAAATAATCAAACGGAGTGCATTTGCGACAGAATGAGATAATACCACACTAGAGGAAATTCCATAGCCACCAGATGCAATGGAGCCTCCTCCAACAGTAGCATCATCCAAAGCCTTCCATAGCATCCGGAGTTCATTCTCAGGAAGCCATCGCTCGCGAGGTTTATTCATCGATGCACCAAACATTGCTGGTTTGAGCAGTCGTGCTGGGTTATGCTCAAGCATACCCTGTAAGTTGGCATGATCAAGAGTCATATTTAGAATAATTAATCCTTTACGAACTGCTTCAGAACTGGTTTTTCTTACATTACTGAGATGTTCAAAAATAACGCTTTTGGTAAGTTCGTCAATGCGAAGGTTTCCTAATGCTTTTTCAAGGTGGCGGTGATAAGTCCCTTCATAATCTGCAAGGGTTCTGGTGCTAATTGGTTTACTTGTCTTTCTGAATTCTATCCAATCTTTCCATAATTCAGAGTAAATAATCATTTGTTCATTTTTTTGTTTTTCATTTTTTCTAATATGACGAGGATCTATACCTTTTCTTACTAATTCAATTGCATCCGCATGAGCTTTACGAGCTTGAGCTAATCCCATGGCAGGGTAACTACCTAGTGTTAATTTAGCTGGCTTTTGAGCTATTCGATAACGATAAATCCAGCTTTTATTGTCGCTACCATAACGAACGCGTATAAAGAGTCCTCCCCCAGCTTTAGATTTTACAGCAAATAAGATTTCTTTTTCTTCTTTAGTAACGGTCAATGAAGCCAATTGTCTGTCTTGTGTAATAGTAAAAGTCATATCTTCAGCCTTTTGGGTACACAGTGGGGTACACATTTAACATGATATCATCAGAAACAAGGCGAAACATCTTGATACTGCATTTATGTGTATTTTGTTGATTTATATATTTTTTTATTGTATGCGGAAACAGCTGTGAACATCTTGAATCACTGGTCTCGCTAATTCGTAATGCGAAGGTCGTAGGTTCGACTCCTATTATCGGCACCATCAAGAAAATCAATAACTTAGCTTAACTTCTCTAAGAAATTGTATCTTCTGTTATCACTTACAAACGCCTATACGTTGTTATGGGCTTTGGTAGTGTAACACGTATGGGCGAGTAGTTCCCAGGCTCAACCTCGTAACAAGTTCCTTTGAAGCTGGAAGACGTGCCACCGTCTCTAAACCTTCTACCAAAACTCTTAGCAAGATGTTCCACACCTGGCGCGGTGTCCAATGATGCTACACGTCGAGATGACGTCGCAGAGGATAAACAGGCTAAATGATGGGAAGAGTTTTAAGTGCAATAGTGGATTAAAGCCCACCTCTTCAAAACCTAACTTGATCGGGAAAGAATCAAGCTCTAGCACGGTTTCGTCCACCGGAGTACAACGGGTGCCTGATAAGAGAAGAACTGCTAAGACTTCATAGCTTTTGTGAAAAAGCCCTTTTTAGTGGATACGCCTACGGCGCTTATTTTTTGGTATAACCATCAAAGGCGCTTTATGGCTCCTATTGTCTTGAAAATGTATCTTTACTTGTATTGTGTTTTATGCGTAGTCTCCCTGTGTAGTATGTAACTTGTTAATTTTCATATGAATACAGAGGCAAACGATGAAAAACATTGCAGCTATCAAACGTAATAACCGCAAGATTCACGCTCGTAAGTTCCTGTCTACGCCAGAAGGAAAAGCCTGGCTAGAGCGTAAACAGAGAGAGAACGAAGAAAGAAAACTCCTTAGTGAGTTGAAATGGCTTAGAGAGGATTTCTGAAAATCTCCAGAACGCAACAGGGCGCATTCTAACGCTGTTTTCATTGCTTGGTATAGGGGTGTATAGGTGATGTGTGTTTAATGCGTCTGTTAGCTTGTTTTGTGCCTTATTTTGCATTTTCATAATGCAGGAGAGAACACGGAAAGCCTTAAAATTAATTATTGGGGTATTTAAGGCTATTTTTAGGTGATTTAAGGGTATTAAACTTGATTTAATTGGTTAAAATATAAACAGATAGTTCTGTATCTAATTGATTTATAAGGTTATTTTTAAATAAAGGTAAATAAAAAATAAATAGCCATAAATAGCTATAAATACATCTAAATACCTATATCCCCTCCCTTATGGCTAGATTGCGAGAGGTGCTTAACGCGATTTTCAGCGCCCCCCGATCTGGAAAATCCAGAATCCCCAAATATCAGCAAGGAATTTTCTTGCGTAATCAACATCGTTTTTACCTATTAAATCATTACACAGAAAGCCTTTCTGTAATGTCTCTCACTAAACTTTCACTAAACACGAGAATGATCGGTTTTATGTCGGATCAGATGCTAGAAACAGCACCACGTCTCACAAGGGCTGTAAGCGATGAAACCAGTGTTTATGCGGGTGCAGGTCAAAATATAGGCCAAAATCCATTTAACATAATAAACGTAATATGCACTAAGGAACACATAGAACGCCTTGAGTTGATGTATCAGGGGAAAAGTGGTGGATTTTTTACGTAGGAGCACGAGAGGGCTTCTATTGACTTTTGTATGCTATGAAATATAATAGAAAGTTTTTTATTTTTATGTTGATGGTGATTGCACATTAAAGATTGAAAGCAAATTTAAACATAAATTTTCAACACGTGAAAGAAACTTGTTCGACAAATAATAGATTGATTTTTAATCAACAATTTCTGATAGTGCTCTGTAAGCCGTGTGTAATGCGGCTTTGCGAAAGTGATGTAAAAGTGAAGAAAGCTAACATTGCACTTTTAAGCTACTTTTCATTGAATTTTTTAGTATGGAATTACACAGGGATTAATCATCAATTACATTGAATTTAAGCCTGTTTTAGATGTTTAATTTTGGTAGCAAGAAACACTTTTAGAAGATCATTGCACAGATGTTATGTGATGATTGGATGTAACGGTAGGTCACTGTGAGCTACCCCTATCAAGTCTGATACCCGATAAGTATAAATAACACCTAGGAAATGAGTTCCGATCTATTTAGGAAATAACCGTGGAAGTGGTTTCCTACCTACCTAGGAAATGAGTTCCTATCACCTAGGAAATGATTTCCGACAATACTATAATTAAACTACAATTAAACTATATAATATAATTCTTTTTTATCTTTATAAGAATAATTATAGGGATACCCGTTAGGGAGTCTAACGAATATCCCTTAATCTATTGGCATTCGCCAGAACCTTGCACAAGTTAGAGTGTTAGTCGTTAGACTGCTTGTCATAACACATAGTTTTTTGTTTGTTGATGTTAGTTAGTAGATCTATGTTCGCTAATACCGCTCACAACGAATATGTAATCTACTATGTGCAAATAGCCTACGGCTTGCGTAAGGCTAAATAGTCTTGCGCTGTGCGCTTCAATAGTTCCATTGATGAGGCTTACGCCAATCTAACGATCATCAATCTATTTAAGAGAAAATCTATTGTGCAATACTCTGACGAGTGCAATAACCTTGTGTGCTACGCGTTAGCGATGTTAGCACATAGACACAGACAACAACCAACAACAAACAAAAAAGAAAGAATGGTTTTAGTAGTTGAAGGTTAAATAAGTTTCTACCGCTTAAATCAAGCCGTAGGCGAGCTAAACGTATATAAGGCAGGGAAACCTTAGCGGTAATAGATTAGCTCATTATAGAGCTTCTGAGGAGCTTTACAGGTATTTTATAAGGTGTCTGAAATTAGAGTTTATCTATCATCTCCTTTTCATATACCTAACAAATACAAAATAAGCCCCTTAAATAAACCTCTGGCGAGCTAAACTGTCATTACATAAGGGAATGTATTGTTTTTATCAAAACCTCGTTAGAACGCGTTTTAGAGAATAAGGAAGAATAGCATCACACAGAAGAGCACGAATTGCTAAGCAAAATCATAACATACTGAAAAATGATCAATATTTTATGGGTGGGGGTTGACAAAAGCCTTTAGTTATGGTAAAGTAATATTAGGGACAGGAAAACATTCCTATCCTCTAAATAATTAAACCAATGCACCGCACTTTGAAGCCCAAGAGGCTTGCAAGGTGTCTTTTTCTTTTAACCAAATAGAATAGGAGGTTAATTAGTGAAGTATTTCACTTCTCAAGATGTAGTTGAAGCCTGGAAACGTGGTGAGATCAACCGCTTTAGGGTAAGAATGAATAGGAACACAGCGCGACGCTGTGGTTATCCAGAGCGTGAAAAATGTTTTGACGATGCACTAAAAATTATTGATGAACTGCGTAAAGCAGAGAAAGAATAATAACAGGAGAAGGAGAAAACCAAATGAATATTAATTTTGATTCTGCAACTTATAACGCGTTGTTAAATCGTGCAAAGGCAGAAGGGAAATCAATTCCAAAACTTGTTAATGAATTACTAATTACAGTCCTTACAAAGGAGGAACTAAATGATCAAAAATATCAAAACAATTGCCGAAGCGAAAGCCAAATGTCTAAATCAGAAAGATGGTAAACAAAAATATGTAGTCGTTGAGCAGTGGTTGAAGATGTTTAAAAAGTGGTTCTCACCGTCAGGTAATGAATACACCGCTACACTGCCAGCCGTTGAAATCTATAGCTATATAGCTGGATTCAATGAACAAGGGCAAGAATGTTACGCCACTCAAAAAACATTATCTAATATTGGAATGGTTAGTGATCGCCAGGTTCGCAATATTATAAATATGTTTGTTGATATGGGAGTTCTTTCTGTAGAGGCTCGGTACGGGCAAACATCACTCTATAAAGCATTACCATTCACAGATGCACATATTACTCCCCCTAGAGAGTCATCACTACCTGATCCTTCTGAGAAAGAAAACGAATCTAATGAAATATTGAATGTTTCAGAAATCATCGTTGAAGAAGAAATACAGGAATCAGAGTTCCCTGAGCGGCCCGAAATTTTTACTTGGCTTCTTTCCCTTGATAAGAAGAAACCACCGCACGAAGAAACAGAAGATTTTGTAAAACGTGCATTAGATTCAAAGAATATCTATCTTGAGAAACAGGCTTTTCACGATCTGATAATATATCTAAGAGAAAAAAGTGAAATATACGATTCAATACCATTCTAAGGAGAATAAATGGCTTATAACATCACTATAGGAAACAAAACTATTGAAATAACTGAAAGCGGATACAACATTTTAAAAGCTATTTTGGACATAGAGTTCTCCCCCCCGACAGTGGTTAGCTTTTGTAGTTTAGGCGGCTACAGCGCACAACACGTGAATCATTGGTTAAATCATTTTACATCGTTCGGTGTGCTGGATTATGAAGGGATTAACAGCACTACATTTCGTCTTTTGAAATTAAACAAAGATTTTGAATTGTTTATCACAAACAATCAATAACAACAGATCGGGCAATACATATGGCAAATGCATTTATGGCGATATTCATCGTAACTATGGCATTCAGTTTTTATAATCCACATAAAAAGAGGGAAAATGGGAAGAAAGAAAAAGAACAACTTAAAACGTATTGAAAAAAACAGTAATTTCAATTCAACAAGACAACGTCCACCGACACATACCAATAACGAAATTCCAGGGGAAGAGATAATCTTTATTCTTGAAACAGAATCCCCTGAATTAAGTGATGAAGAATTAGAAATAATCCAATCAATGCCAGGCGTTTACTTTCGCCCAAGAACAAGAAAACAAACTATCATTTCTGATGGCACTCTGAAACGTTGGCAGCTTTTAGGGTTTAGCTCCTATCATCATTTTTTGGGATTTAACGCTTTCAATAATTGTGTAGGTGGTGCATCGGAAGTCGATCTGATGGCTCATTTAGAAGATACATTAGCTTCTAACAAACGTTCTAACTAATAAAATGATGGGCGTATGTATAAGCGCCCAATGAAAATATTCAAAAAAGGAAAAATAATGATTGGCTATATTCAAGAAACACAATTATTTCAGATGATCCTGTCTGATGCAAAAAACTATGCTGAGTTAATCCGACTGGCAAAAGAAACAGAAGACTACGAAGCATTAGAGCGTTACCGTGATGAAGTGCTGACGCTCAAGACACCTTTTAACATCGTATTGAATATGATTAATGATGCATTACAAGGAGAAGCCGCATAATGGAAGAAGATATTAGCAATGCAATGGAACAACTTTTAGATCTGACTATCTCACTACAAACAAGAATAAATCAAGCCTATTCAGATTTATGCGATTACACGCTCTCTCAATGCGTTATTAGCTTAATGAAGGTGAATGTAAGCCTTGACGATTTTATCTCTCTGGTGAGCGATTTAGAGCTATCAGAGCTATCAGAGGACGATGCCAGGCTGTGCACTCAAATCATCACAGACACCGCCAGCACGTTAAAGGCTGCAAGTGAAGAGATTCAGCAATTAGTAGATGATTTAGCAAAAAGTGCTATTTCTTCTAAGTGATAATGAAAATCATTTGCATTTATAACAATTTCATTATATAATGAAATTAGGGGTAGATAAAAAGGTTTTGACTGGTGTTAATCCTTCTACTGTCATAAATCCCTGCATATGGAAGGTGATAGCCTCAAAGGTTGAGTGGCATTAACCTCTAACAAATATTACCTTCCATCCCCTCAAGAAGTTTTAGAATAATCATAACTCCCTCTTTGATTGTTGATTGTTTCTACGTTGTGTTGATGAATGTTGTTAGGCATTGTGCTTAATTTTTGATAAAAGCGGGTAGGTGTTATCTCCTTGCCCTTCCCGCTCTTATTTTTCATCTATGCTTATCCTAAAGCTCCTTATTTTGTCCGAAAACATTAAAGAGCCTTACACTGATAGTTATATTTTATAACTATTTACTAACATCATTAAACTCTTATTTAATGACAGAAGTTAGTAACAGAATAATCTATCAAGTTGTTGTCAAAAAACTATCATCTGCATAGCGTTAGCCGCAAGTAGAGAGAGTTTAGTTAAGAATGGTGCAATAAACTTTGGAAATATTGATAGCAAAACTAGTTTTATAGAATGCGGATCTATAATCTTTGGTTGTAAAAACGCTTTTTCTGAAACGGTAGATTATTGTTGGTGTAGTTAATCCTTATTAAAAATTTAATCTGTGAGTAGATTGGAATAGTGATTCCTTAAAATCTGACTGGTGCATCCACACCATGAAAGATAGCGGTTGGCCACCGCGCCCCGAATAGATATTCCTGATTGATTCCGCATGTTTTCCTAAGAGCATGTTTTCAGGAATATCTGTTCACCCTTTAAACCTATCTTTAAGCATGTTTAATAAGCATTCTTAGAGATACGTTTAAAACCTCCTCAAGGTTTTACTTATCGCTGTGTATTGCCCGACACGTTAATAAATCCCCCTCGCTATTGTCAGATTGAACCTCTTATAGCCTGGGGGATTTATTAAATTCCAACATAATGGAATCGTTATATAAATGAAACAAGAAATTATCCTGAAATATGGCAATGAAAAGTTAACACTAACTGAAGATGTGTTGAATGCTACAGCCTACGCGCTTGGCATCACTCCCACAGAATTAAAGAAACAGTGTGAACGTCTTTATAAGGCTGAAAGCAATAAACCATCTCACCAAGATTTGATTAATGCTAAAGCTCAACAAATCAAACAATCTAAGGAAAAATAATGGCTATTTTAAAATTAAGCGATGTTTTCCCACATCGTAAAAGCATCACTGACGTAGTGAGCTATGCAACCGACCCTTACGCGGCTGTAGAAAGCAAAAAATTTGCAGCACTTGCACAAGATGTAACGTGCGGCGACCTCATTGATTCATCCGGCGCTAAATATGTTAGCGGCGCTGATGTTCTTGTCGTTGTGTCTGACTTCGTAACTGCTGATTCAAATAAAACAGTTAACGTGCTTCGTGCTAATGCCGGACTCGTTTGCATCAAAGCTGATGCCCTGAATGCCGAAGGCGCTGTAAAAGAAGCTGCTATTGCAGCTCTCGCTGCTAAAGGCTTCCAGCTTGAAGGCTTCCACTCTGTTTTCACATCTTAAGAAGGAATAAATAATAATGATTATCGGAAATGAAGTGGTTGATCTTGCTCCACTGTTCGAATTAAACGACTCACGCAATTACCTACTGTCTACTCTGGATTTTACTGATCCTGTGCCTGTAGAAAGTCACAAAGTGGCTGTTTCCCAGCTTATCGAGAGCAATGAATCTCTGTTCAACCATCCTACAAGCCGTTTTAGCTCTGAGCATAACGTTACTAAGCGTGAGAACGGGGAAGAATGGCTGATTGAAATCCCTTACTTCCTGCGTGAAGACCTGATCAAACCGCAGGACGTGCAAGGCAAACGCAAAGCCGGAAGCTCTATTGAAGAAACACTGCCGGATCTGTATGCGGAATATATCGCTAAACACAATGTTGCATTCCAGCGCACTAAAGAAAGCATCCTCGCGGCTTCTCTGTTCTCTGGCAAGACACATACCCCGAAAACTGACGATGTTCTGATCGATTACAGCACTCTGTTCGGTGTGTCTCCAATGACTGCAACCGTTGACGCATCCAGCACCAACACAATGACCGTATTCAAACAATTTGATCAGATGCATACCGATATGATTGCTAAGGCACAAAGCCAGGCTGCAACCATTGAGCGTGTTGTTGTGTTCTGTAAACCTGCGGCATTCAACGCTATTCGTTACAGCGTTGGCATGGTCAATGCGTTCCAGTATGCAAGCCCTGTAGACGATGCAAACGTGGTGTTTAATGTGCGTTCTCTGCTACCTGGTGTAACTACTTTCACCATCCCAGGAACTAACATTGATCTGATCAAAGTCACTGATCCGCTGCTGTTGGCACATATGACGGCAGACGCTGTAGCTGTTCCTAAATTTGCTAAAGGTGCAGGTGTTTACAAATCTATCTATGGAGCGCCTTCCAGTTCCTTCGATCTGCTGTCCCAAGGTGCAAAAGAGTATTACAGCTATGCTTTTGAATCGAATCGCGGCGACGCAGTGCACGTAGTGACCGAGAATAGCTCGCTTGTGGTTAACCACGGTGTTGGTTTCTCTGTTCAGATTACAGTGGCGTAAATAAAGCGTTAATAGACGATTCCCCATCGTCTGGAAATAATTGGGGGCAATAAGGGTAAGGGATAATCATATAAGCAAAATATGCGCTGTCTCTTGCCCTTTTTGTTTTTCTACTGTCTACAAACCCAAATAAAAATATATATATGTGAGAGAAAACCAATGAATACAGAAAATTCACAGGCATTAATTCTTAAATCTGTAAAAGAACTGGCAGCTATTAGCGATGACTCAATAATCAATGTCAGTGCCTTATGCAGAATGCTTTCAATTGATGCAAATAATGTGCGGCAGCGTGTGTTTCAGACTGGGTGCAGCACTTTTGAAGCAATTACATACTACTGTTCTAAAAAACAATAATAAACAACAATCATAATACAGGGAAACAATTAGCATGTTAGACCTTACCGTCAGCCGCTTATCAAACGTTGTCACCTTCCAGGTTGATCGACCATCATTAGAGAAAGCAAAAGCAGAAGTAGAAAAACTTCGTAAACAAATGGCGGCTGTGAAAGATATAGAATTGCGTGTTAAGACACATAAACAATCAACCGCTAAAGCAAAAAAAGACGTAGACGATATTGCTAAAAAGCAAGCACAGGCAGATAAAGCCAATGCTAAAGCACAATTAGCCGCTCAACGTGTAGTTGCAAGAGAACAAAAAGCCCTGGCAGCACGCAAAGAGAAGGCAGAATTAAAGCTTTTAGACGTTGGATCAAGCATTAGTGCAATGCACCGTCTTTCTGTAGCGGAACAATATAAAGCTATTGCACAGGCTAGAGAAATTGCCCTCCAATATGAAAGAGGCGCTATTAGTCTGGCACGTATGAATAGCCAAATGAAACGCCTACAACAGCAACAACGTAAGATTAATGGCAATCGTAACGCTCACGCTAAAGCCTATGCACCTGTTAAGGGTAGCGGGAGTATTGGCGGCGGTGCTGCGGCTGTTATGCTGGGTGGCTTAGGCGCTGGCGCTGCATATATGGCTATGAGCAAAGCCTCTGAATTTGTTACTAACAGCTTTGCCAGTGCTGAAACGCTGGGAGAATTGTATAGCCGTGCGAAGCTGGGCGGTGTAGACGTTAACCAGATGAACAATATTGAGCAATGGGCCTACAAAAACGGCGTTGATTCAATGATGGGGGATCAAGGTAAACGTAAGTATCTCGATCAGATGAAAGATGTACGGGAGAAGGCTACTAAATCTTATGATGAGGCTGAATATGTAGTTGATAAGAAAACTGGTAAAGGAGAATGGAAGGGCGGCGATAGCGGCATCAATACTTTAATGAATGAAGGATTCCTAACTAAAAAGGATCTAAAAGACTTTGCTGATAATCCGGCTGGTCTGGTTAGTAAAGCAGTTCAGGGAATGGTAGCTAAAGGCTATTCAGATGCACAAATCGGTAGTCGTCTGGAAGATCTGGCTGATGATTTGATGCTCACCTCTAAATACTGGACACGCTCCGCTAAAGAAGTGGAACAATCAGCACGAGAACAACGAGAATCAGGGCGCTGGGTAACGCAGGCACAACAGGAAAGCGTTATTAAATTCCGTGAACTGAATAATGCACTTAGTGGGCTTTCTGACTCACAAGGGATCGCCTTTGTTGATGGCTTTATGAAATCTCTTGATCCGAAAGTGATTGAAGAGTTTAAAAAGAGCATGGTTGCAATGCTGCCAATGTTTACCAAATTAGGCGAGGCTATCGGCGGATTGGTTAACGCTGTAATGAAAGCAATCAACTGGCTGATGAAAAACGACGAGAAGACGGCAGCTATTCAAAAGAATTTAGGGGATGCACCGCCACTATCTAACGAAGGAATGAAGCAGAATCTTTCTAATCTCACTCCTGATCAATATAAAGGCGCTGGCACCGGAACAACTAAGCCAGATAACAGCAATTCCCTGGTTAACACTATTAAAAGCTGGTTTATGCCAGAAGAAACGGTAGGTGGGGCGCAGGCTGTAAATCAATACAGTCTCGAAGGACAAAACATTGCAAATCTGAAACAGAGTGCAGCACAACAAGCTCTCAAGGCTCCTTCTTACACCTTTGCACCTGTTATTAACTTCAATCCAGAATTACAAGTAAATGCAGAAGTGCCGCTAACTATCGAATCAGACACCGGACGATTGAGCGAATTTATCGACTTCAAATCAAAGGCATCCTCCGCTGAGTTTAGCAAGCTATTAACGCTGGGTGTTATGTCAGGCGGGTCAACCTATTAATCATCACTGTGGGGCGGTTTAGCCCCCTTAAATAAGGATTACAAATTATGGCAATGGGTCCGTTAACCATTGGTCGCCCGACTGAGGCGAAAATCAACAGCACAAGCAACGATAGCAACGGTAGAACAACTAAAGGGGGTAACGGCTTTGCGATCATTACCTCTAACCTCGGCAGTGGTGCAAATGCTGCTTACAATGACTACCAGGCATTATCATTTGATAGCGTGGAATCGACGAAAGTTAGCCGAAATGCAGACGTTACAAGCTATGCCGTCGAATCAGGATCAGAAGTTAGTGATCATGTTCAAATACGGAATAACAAGTTCACATTACAGGGGCGTATCTCTGAAACCGTATTGAAGCTCAATCCCGATATGATTAAGAATGCGGGAATTAACGGCAATCGACGTATGCTTATGCTTGAATACCTAAATCAGTTGATGGACAGTCGCCAACCTTTCCTACTTGTCACTGAGTTAAAAAATTATGACAACGTTGTGTTAGTTGGCATGTCTTATGAAGAAGAAGCAAGCGAAAGTCTATTGTTTACTCTTGATTTTGAGCAAATCCGTCTTGTCTCTAAAGCAACTACAAGCGCAATTGCGGTAAAAACAGCACCAAATAAATCTGTAGGGGGACAGGTTAAAATGCAGGTAAATACAACAGAACAGAAAAATCAAAAAAGCCCAGGGCAAGACGTTGTAACGCCAGTATTTAAACAATAGCCTTAAACGCCTATGAAACGCTCTGTAACGAGATAATCATAAAAGAGGCATCAGTCTATGTTGAAGCCTCTTTATTGCGCCTATGGCGTTGTTTTGCGCCTTAAATTTGATTTTTTATTGATTGATAAGCCTTTCTCTATTTCAGGGTAGCGTAAAAGCTCAATATATTTTTTAAGCTCTATTGGAGAAGCTGCATTTTTGCTATATGTGCGGAATGTTTCTGTATTGCCGCGTGTATGGCCCAGGAGAAGGGCGATCCTGTCTTCTGGAATTTGATTTCGATCAAGAAGCTGTGCTACTCCGTGTCTCAGAGAATGAAACACTTTCCTTTCTGTTCCCTTTTCCCCTAAAGCCTTTCGTTTAGCTCTTGTAAATCGTTGTGTATGCCACGTAGAGCGTTTACCGTCAGCACGTTCTGTAATGCTGGCGTGATAGAACAAAAAGCCATTGTGAGGCTTTTCACGCAGCGACAACACCAACGGAGTGATAAGGTTATGCACAGGCACAACACGTGCCGCAGCTTTCGTCTTTCCCTGTGTGATTTCAAAACACAGCACACCTTCGATCTCTTTCACATCGTCTATTGTGAGACTTGCTATCTCATTGATCCGCATACCTGTATATAAACCGATAAGACACAAAGCCGTCATTTCTTTGTTTTCTGCTGAATTACCGGAAAATACTTGCAACACCTGCAATAGCTCTTTGTTAGAAAATGCCTCGTAGCTCTCTCTACTTTGTGCCACATCAAGCCTATGCCCTCGCCAGGGGGAGAGCGCCCTTTCTGGCGCATCGTGGTAACGTGATGAAGCTAATTCCCATAGCTGGGCCATTGGACTGATATAATTTGCAATTGATTGTTGTGAAAGAGTTTTTTGCATGTGTTCAATCCAGCCTGTAACAGTGGTGCGGCTTACATCTTGCAATGCAATATCAGGCTTTTTACGGTAGGAGAGAAACATCTCTACCGCTTTTCTTGCCTTAGCTAAAGTGGCTGGCTTCTTCTTCGTGCTGTTAATTGTCAGGTAGATTTCAAGAATTTTAAGCAATGACGGACACGAAGACGCTGTATCTTGCACTCTGGTAGCTGTTTTGGCGTATTTAGCCTTACTGCGTAACAGTTCCAGCGTGTTTTCTATTGTGCTGTTTACAGGGGCAACACTCTCCCGTAAGCAATGGTATTCATCTGCAATCTGATCACGCTTTCTACGTGCAACACGAAGATTACTTGTGTGTAGACTTCTGACAAACGTCCTTTTTCCTTCAAAAAAGGGCTGCATATACACAGGCAGCGTGATCCTTAAATAGTAGTTACCGTAAGAATCACAGATTAAGTATTGGTTAGGCTTGTATCTCATAAAATCTCCGGCTAAAGTGTCGGAGCGTTTGTAATGTGAAAATTGATTGTAACGCATAGAAAATGATGATTTTTTCTATAAGATTCAATCAATTAGTAATGGTCGTAGGTGATGGCATTAACACGAGATTAATCGAGTGTTTTACTCCTATTATCGGCACCATTCTAACGTCTCCCCAAGTCTACT
>UMED01015523.1_pt1 | contig 15360 bp, 10 predicted proteins | sample 1964661 | NCBI WGS metagenome assembly UMED01 (sample SAMEA4836011, study PRJEB28245) | human gut metagenome | biome: gut microbiome; material: fecal sample | place: Denmark | collected 2008
AAAGATTGAAAAAGGTGGAAGATGGAAGATAGAAATACATTTCGCGGAGGAGAGGAGAAAAGCGGATGGGAGATGAAAGATACAAAAAGAAAAAAGGAAAGAGACCGGGAAAGAGTGAAACGGGACGAAAAGAAAAGATAAAAGACTAATGTTAAAAGCACATTTTGCCATAATTTCTCTCCCCCCCAAAAAAACAAGGCATGTTCTACCAAAGCATATGAAAGCAGTTATAGTAACAGACAAAAACTTTCTTTCATCGTTTTCCAGAGCAAAATCAGCTAATTATGATTCTTTCGCAATTCAAGCGCAAAGGTCTTTCAAAATAAACAAGATGTACCGTCATAAGGTAGTTCTAAGACTTCTGTCATAAGGAATAAAAGAACAAATACACCAGCAAAATCAACAGAAGGGACAACAAAACCGAACTTTAAAAATATCCCCAAAGGGGCATCTGTCCATGTAAATCTTGCCTTTCATTCATTAAAAGTATCGGTTAACAGCCAAAAAAGATTCATAACCGGAAGAGATAGCAATCTTTTAGGGTTCCACAACGATTTCATTTCATCTTTTTTTCGTATTTTTGTCCCAATATGCACCTTATTATAAGGAGAGCAACGACCAATAAAGAAACAATGAGAGTAATTGACTTAATACATAGCAACGAAAAAACAGCCTTCTCTTTTGAAATACTTCCTCCTCTGAAAGGTACGGGTATTGAGAAGCTGTATCAAACCATAGATACATTACGAGAATTTGACCCCAAGTATATCAATATCACTACGCACCGCAGTGAATATGTATACAGAGATCTGGGGAATGGGCTTTATCAGCGCAATCGGCTACGAAGACGTCCGGGAACCGTAGCTGTAGCAGCTGCTATCCAGAACAAGTATAATATGACGGTAGTACCTCACATTCTGTGCAGTGGTTTTACTCAGGAAGAAACTGAATACGTACTGCTCGACCTACAATTCCTGGGAATTACCGATCTGTTGGTTCTCCGTGGAGATAAAGCAAAGCACGAATCGGTTTTTACCCCCGAAGGAGACGGACATCATCATGCTTTAGAGTTACAGGAACAGATCAATAATTTCAATAAAGGTATCTTTGTAGACGGTTCGGAGATGAAAGTAACAAATACTCCTTTCTCTTATGGAGTGGCCTGTTATCCGGAAAAACATGAAGAAGCACCTAACATCGACATGGATATCTATTGGCTGAAAAAGAAAGTGGAAGCCGGAGCCGAATATGCTGTGACACAATTGTTCTATGACAACAAGAAATACTTTGATTTCGTAGAAAGAGTACACCAGGCAGGAATACACATCCCGATTATTCCGGGCATCAAACCTTTCAAGAAGTTATCCCAACTAAGCATGGTTCCGAAAACATTTAAGGTAGACCTTCCGGAAGAACTAACCCAGGAAGCACTGAAGTGCAAAACAGACGAGGAAGCCCGCAAAGTGGGTATCGAATGGTGTATCAACCAATGTAAAGAGCTGATGGCCGCCGGTGTACCCAGTATCCACTTTTACTCCATCGGAGCAGTGGACAGTATAAAAGAAGTAGCCAAAGCGATTTATTAAACTATGTTTTTCAGAGACGTCATCGGACAAGAGGCAGCCAAGCAGCGACTGATACAAGAAGTCAGCGAAGGACGCATACCACACGCCCAACTTTTCTGCGGGCCTGAAGGTGTGGGCAAGTTTCCATTGGCATTAGCCTATGCACGCTACCTGAGTTGCACGAACCGCAGTGAGACAGACGCTTGTGGAGTCTGTCCGTCGTGTGTGAAGTTCAATAAGCTGGTTCACCCCGATGTTCACTTCGTTTTTCCGGTAGTAAAAAACGGAAGAAGTGATGATTACATTGTGGAATGGAGAAAACTGGTACTGAATAATCCCTATTTTACGATTAACCACTGGCTAAACGAAATTAACGCAGAAAATGCACAGGCGGTGATTTACACCAAAGAAAGTGATGAGATCATGAAAAAGCTCAGCCTTAAATCCAGCGAAGGAGGATTTAAGATTACCATTCTTTGGCTTCCCGAAAAGATGCAGCAAGCTTGTGCCAACAAGTTATTAAAGCTGCTGGAAGAACCACCCCAGAAAACGATTTTCTTACTGGTATCAGAGAATCCGGAATTAATTCTCCAAACGATACTGAGCCGCACACAACGTTTCAATCTACGCAAAATAGACGAACAATGCATTGCCGACGCTTTACAAAACAAATATGGAGTGCAGCAGGCGACCAGTATTTCGATTGCCCACCTGGCTAACGGAAACTTTATCAAAGCGCTTGAAACCATTCATCTGAATGAAGAGAATCAACTGTTTTTTGAGTTATTTGTCAGCCTGATGCGCCTTTCTTACCAAAGAAAAATCCGGGAAATGAAATTGTGGAGCGAACAAGTGTCAGGCATGGGACGTGAACGTCAGAAGAACTTCCTGGAGTACTGCCAACGGATGATCCGGGAGAATTTCATCTACAACCTGCATCGGAAAGAATTGACTTATATGACATTAGATGAACAGAACTTCGCTACACGGTTTGCCCCTTTTGTAAACGAACGAAACGTGATGGGCATCATGGACGAACTGAGTGAAGCTCAAAAACATATTGAACAGAATGTAAACGCTAAAATGGTATTTTTCGACTTCTCACTGAAGATGATCGTACTGTTGAAGCAATAACTTTAAAATAAAGTATATGGAATTTAAACTGCATAATGGGAGCGGAGGCCTTTGCTGTAAGAGCTGTTCCCGACAAGATAAAAAACTAAATACCTACGATTGGCTGGCCGACATACCGGGCAATGCGGAGGAGAGTGACATGGTAGAGGTTCAGTTCAAGAACACCCGCAAGGGATACTACCGAAACAGCAACAAAATCAAATTAGAGAAGGGAGACATCGTAGCCGTAGAAGCTACACCGGGACATGACATCGGCACCGTTACCCTGACGGGACGATTAGTGCCGCTCCAGATGAAAAAGGCAAACTTTAAACAAGATGCTGAAATCAAACGTATCTACCGCAAAGCCAAAGCTGTGGATATGGAGAAATATGAAGAAGCCAAAGCCAAAGAACACGCCACAATGATTCGTGCGCGTCAGATAGCGGCCAGCCTGAATTTGGACATGAAAATTGGCGACGTAGAATATCAGGGAGACGGCAACAAAGCTATCTTCTACTACATCGCTGACGAACGCGTCGACTTTCGGCAGTTAATTAAAGTGTTGGCTGAAGCTTTCAGAGTACGTATCGAAATGAAACAGATCGGTGCGCGCCAGGAGGCAGGGCGCATCGGAGGTATCGGTCCTTGCGGACGTGAATTGTGTTGCGCCACCTGGATGACAAGTTTTGTGTCTGTATCGACCAGCGCAGCAAGGTATCAGGACATTTCACTCAATCCTCAAAAACTGGCAGGACAGTGTGCTAAGTTAAAATGTTGCCTGAACTACGAAGTAGATTGCTATGTAGAAGCGCAGAAGCGCCTGCCTTCAAGAGAGATTGAACTGGAAACTAAAGACGGAACCTATTATTTCTTCAAAGCAGATATTCTCAGCAACCAGATTTCGTATTCAACAGACAAGAATTTCGCCGCAAACTTAGTCACTATCAGCGGGAAACGGGCATTCGAAGTGATAGGACTGAACAAAAGGGGCATCAAACCGGATAGTCTATTGGAAGCTGAACGCAAACCGGAACCTAAAAAACCGATTGACCTGTTGGAACAAGAAAGTCTGACACGTTTTGACCGTGACCGTCGCCGTAACGGAAAAGATGGAAATGGAAAAGAAGAAGGTGGAAACGGAAACCGCAAAAAGAAGAAAAAGAACAATAACAACCGTCCGCAACAAGCCGCCAATGCTGAAACACAAAACCCATCGCCGACGGCTATAGAAAACAAAGAGAACAGTGGAGCTCAACCGGTACAAGGGCAACAACGCACACGAGGAGAACGCCCCAAAAACAATAACCGCAGCAACAATCAGCCGCGCAAAAATAATGAGGCTCGTGAACCGCGCAATAATGAAAATCGGGAAACACGTAAGAATGAACCCCGTGAGCAGCGCCCTCCACGCGAACCCCGCGGACCACGTAACAACGAACAACCTAAACGCACCGAGAAACCCCAGGGAAATGAAAAACCTGCTCAAGAATAGCATCTGCATGCTTCTCATGACATGGATACTGACTGCATGTGACGATAACACTGTGTATCACTCATATCAATCCACCCCTCAAGGTGGATGGAAAAAGAGTGATACACTCTTTTTCAATGTCCCTTTGAATGACTCCCTGATCAATCTGCGATTGTCTGCCGGTGTACGCAACAGCAGTAATTATCCTTATCAGAATCTGGACATCCTTATCAGTTACAATCTGGAAGATTCAACTGTATGGAAAACAGACACTCTGAAGTTTACTCTGACTGACCAAGAAGGTAAATGGAAAGGAACCGGCTGGGGAAGTCTTTACCAATCGGCTCTCCCCTTAAAAGACTGCTCCATCAAGCATCCCGGTAACTATACTTTTAAAGTTGTACACGGAATGAAAGATGAACAAATAACCGGAATCATTGATGTGGGACTGAAAATCGAGCACTTATAACCTCCTGCTACGTCCTGCATCAATACGCAGAAAAATAAAAAGCAGAATAGTAAATCCCCATAAAGACGACCCCCCATAACTAAAGAAAGGTAACGGAATACCAATTACAGGAGTCAGACCAAGCACCATTCCGACATTAATAAATAAATGGAAAAGGAAGATACTCACAACCGAATAGCCATAAACCCGTCCAAAAGTTGAGGTCTGCCGCTCCGATACCGCTATAAGACGCAGTATCAATGCCAGGAAAAGTAAGAGGACAGCAGCTGAACCAACAAATCCCTGTTCTTCGCCTACAGTACAGAAAATAAAGTCTGTATCTTGTTCAGGCACATATTTCAACTTCGTTTGCGTACCGTTCAGAAAGCCCTTGCCGGTCAATCCTCCAGAACCAATCGCTATCTTAGACTGGTTAACATTATAACCGGCACCAGCCAAGTCCTCTTCCATTCCCAACACTACCTTTATACGAATCTGCTGATGAGGTTCAAGGATATTGTCGAAAACATAATCGCTTGAGTAGAGAAAACCAATAGATCCCAAAGCAAACAATCCTATCAGGAGATAAGCACGTTGTCGCTCGCTCAGAGACAAGTAAAGCAGATAGCAGATAACCACCACACAAAGTCCCCACTCTACCCAAACCAGATTAAAAGGAACAAGATACTCAGAAACAAGATAGGCAATCGACAATGCAAGCAAACTACCACCTATAATATTCCGCACAGGCTCCCATTTCTTTCTATACACCCAAACCATGGAACCTGCAAACAAAAGTATCATCATCAAAACAGCAAATTCTCCGATCGGTGTAGGTGTGTCGGCAATAAACACCTGATCAAAACGAATACCTACCACAAAATATACTACTGCACATACCCCTGAAAACAAAACAACCCCGGGCATACCTTCGCGATACAGCATCAAGAAAAAAGCAAGATAGACCAATGCCGAACCGGTTTCTTTCTGCAACACGATCAGCAACATCGGCAACAGAATAAAAGCAACCAAAGGCAAAAAGCATTTCCACTTCTTTATATTAAAAGAATAGGCATTCATAAACTTCGCCAATGCCAAAGCCGTTGCAAACTTTGCGAATTCCGCCGGCTGGAGACTGACCGGACCTAATATTAACCAGGAACGGGAGCCTTTTGTATCAGGTGCGATAAAGATAGTCACTATCAACAGAAGAATCAGACCTATATATACAAGGTATGCAAACATATCGTACATCCGTTCTTCAAGCATCAAAAGAATGAAGCCAAGCCCAAATGAACAGATAATCCACATAAATTGCTTACCGGCGCGGGTAGAAAAATCCAGAAAGTCACGATCACCATAATCATAACTGGCTCCACACACACTGAACCATCCGCCGATAATAAGGAGCAGGTAAATACCGATCGTTACCCAATCCAATGTTTTCCATAAACTAACGCTCCTCGTTTCCATACATAATCACTCTATTACTATATTCTTCTGCACGTATCTCGTTCTCGGGGGACAGCTTTCCTTTTAAATATTGTTCCATCATCAGTGCCCCGATAGGTACTCCGTAAACCGCACCAAAGCCACCGTTCTCAACATATACAGCAATGGCTATCTTGGGATTATTCATCGGAGCAAATCCCATAAAGACAGAATGGTCATGACCACGATTCTGCGCCGTACCGGTCTTACCACACACTTCAACATCCGGCAAAATGGCCCCAGCCACCCGGCAAGTTCCTCCCGTAACCGCAGCCCGCATACCGGTCACCACATCTTCATAATGTTTTCGGTCGATAGAGGTCTTTCTGGGCACCCGATAGATACTGTCAAGCTGTTCGTCCTGTATTTCTTTCACAATATGCGGAGTGATAAAATATCCCCGATTGGCAATAGTAGCACCCAGATTGGCTATCTGCAACGGAGTTGCCAGAATCTCTCCCTGACCGATGGCAATACTGATTACCGTCAATCCATTCCAGCGTCCACGATAAGCTTTATCATAAAACTGAGCATTAGGGATCAATCCGCGCTTCTCCCCCGGCAAGTCTACTCCAAGTTTATAACCAAAACCTTGAGAAACCATGTGATCTTTCCAAACAGTAATGGCATTTTGCGAGGAGCCATACTTCCGGTCACCAAACATCCGGAACAATCCCCAGCAAAAATAAGAGTTACATGAAGTAGCAATGGCCGGTATCAATGGCAGCGGTGAACCATGAGCATGGCAACCTACATGCAGGCTTCCGTAATTGAATCCATGAGCACAAGGAAAGGCCGGCGTATTGGTCTGAATAATTCCTTCCTGTAAGAAAGTCAGTGCTTGTGCTGTCTTAAACGTTGATCCCGGAGGATATACCCCCATAATCGAACGGTTTAGCAAAGGTTTCATCGGATCTCTCTGAAGCATGAGGTGATTCTTTCCACGCTGACGCCCAATCATCAGTCTCGGATCAAAATCAGGCGAGGAAACCATACAAAGTATTTCCCCCGTTTCCGGCTCAATAGCTACAATACTACCGATTTTGTTTTTCAATAAACGCTCTCCCAACATCTGGAGATCAATATCAATTCCGAGTTTCAGATTCTTCCCGGGTACCGGACGTTTATCATACTTCCCATCCATATAATGCCCCTGTATGCGCCCATGAGCATCACGCAACAATACTTCCACTCCCTTTTCACCACGCAAAAAAGATTCATACGATTTTTCAATGCCTTGCTTACCGATATAGTCGCCACGGATGTAGTAATCATCATTTTCTATGTCTTTCATTGATACCTCACCGATATCACCAAGCACATGGGCAGCAGAGTTATAACTATATTGTCGAATGGTGCGACGCTGTATATAGAATCCCCGGAATTTAAATAGTTTCTCCTGAAACACCCCACACTCTTCTGCCGAAAGCTGAGACATAAATACCTGATTAGTATAACGTGAATATCCCGGATTTCTACGGCGGTCTTTCATATCACTCATAATTCTCAGGAACTGCGCACGGGTGATATTCAGCGTCTGACACAAATCAAGTGTATCAAGGTTCTCAACTTCCTTTGGAACCATTGTAATATCATAAGCAGGCTGATTAAACACCAACAATTTATCATTCCGATCGTACATCGCCCCACGTGACGGATACTGAATTTTATTTAAGAAAGCATTACTGTCGGCATTCTTCTTATAGTCATCCGTAGCTATCTGGAGTGAAAATAAACGCACTAAGTAGATCAGGACAATAGCCAGCGCTACTCCACCGATCACATATTTTCGTTTCTCCAGCACATAATCTTTTGCCATATCTATCTCCTCACTCCTTCAACAGCCATAATACAAGTTATAGTCAAAATGGTGCTCGACACCACCCTTAACAGCAATAACGGTATGCTGGTAAATGAGAAGAACTCAAGAGTAAGCAACATAAGATGATGTACAAAGACACTCACCACCAGATATTTGAGAAAAGAAGCAATCCCCATACTTTTCAACGAAGGTACAATGCTGTCCAAAGTATCGCGGGGAGTAAACAAACGGAGAAACAACGGACGTAGAAAAGCCAGTAACACTGTCGCTGCCGCATTCATACCCGGTGTGTTAGAAAAGATATCAATGGCAAGACCTATGCAAAAGCCCCATAACATCAATTCGTTTCGGGAAGTACCGGAATTAAACTTTAAAATAAAGTAGACATATAAAAAAGGAGTAGCCACACCGGCAATATGCACATTATTCAGGATCAGTACCTGAAGCAAGATCAGACCGACAAACCATCCTATTCTATGTATATAGTTGATAATCATTGCGCCAAACTCTTTTGTTCCAATTCTTTTTGTTCATGCTGGCCGGTCCTTGCAATCACACGCACTTCACTCACTTTACCAAAATCCGTTGCCAGCTTTACTTTCAACAAATAAGAGAGCCCGTCATTCGAATCGGCCATATCATCTACAGTACCAATCATGATCCCTTCAGGAAAAACGGTAGAATAACCACTGGTTACCACTGTATCCCCTAAGTTGAACTCTGCATGACGGGGTAAATCTTTCAAATAAGCATATCGGGAATCTCCATACTCCCATTTCAGATAACCAAAATATTCACTACCCACAATTTTACAACTAATACTGGACTTGCTGTTCAGCACCGAAATGACCCGGGAATAATGAGAAGAAGTATCGTATACGATACCAACGACTCCGTTTCCGTCGACAACTCCCATTTCCGGGCGGATCCCATCTTTCGATCCACGATTTAAAGTGATGTAATTATCTACCAGATTGAGACTGTTATTGATGACCCGCGCCTTAAAAACCTGATAATCCGTATTAGGTAAATTGCGGATACTATTTAATTCGGTAGAGTCTGATAAATGCCTTCCCAGAGCATCCTCCAGATTGTGATTCTGTTGTTCCAGTTCCATAATGCGATCCAGCAAATCTTCATTGACCGATTTTAAATGGAAATAAGAAGTAATCCCTCCGGATACTTCATACACTTTGCCGGCAACCGCATTAGCCGAACTGAAATAAACACTGTGTTGATAGTGATTAAAGCGAAATAACAAAACAAAACTGATCACCTCCAATAAAATGAAGAGGAACCAGTGATTATATTTCAAGAGAAAGTTCAGTAAATTCCGCATAAAGACATATAAGTTACAAGCTACGAACTACGAGCTACAAGTATATGCAGCTACATTTATGCACTGCCAGTAACTTATAGCTCGTAATTCGTAGTTAATTATTTATCTCATCAAGAATGAGAAACGGTCTACATTCTTCAATGCAACACCTGTACCTTTAGCCACTGCATGCAACGGATCTTCCGCAATGTGGAAAGGAATATTAATCTTATCAGTCAGACGTTTGTCCAAGCCACGAAGCAGCGCTCCACCACCGGCCAGATAGATTCCATTGTGTACAATATCAGCATACAGTTCAGGAGGCGTATTCTCCAACGCGCTCAAAATAGCCGTTTCAATTTTTGAAATTGATTTCTCAAGGCAGTGTGCTACTTCCTGATAACATACCGGCACTTCCATCGGAAGCGCAGTAATACGGTTCGGTCCGTGAACAATATAATCTTCCGGAGCATCCTCACCCAGTTCGGTCAAAGCAGCACCTACATTGATTTTAATACGCTCGGCCATACGTTCACTGACTTTAACGTTATGTTGGCGGCTCATATATTCCTGAATATCTGCTGTCAGATCGTCACCTGCAATGCGGATGGAGTTATTCGAAACAATACCTCCCAATGAAATTACGGCAATCTCGGTAGAACCACCACCTATATCGACAATCATATTTCCTTCCGGTGCCTCTACATCGATACCAATGCCAATAGCTGCGGCCATAGGTTCAAATACCAGATAAACATCACGTCCACCAGCATGTTCGGCAGAGTCACGAACAGCACGAAGTTCAACTTCCGTACTACCCGAAGGCACTCCGATCACCATACGAAGCGACGGAGAAAAAAGACGGTTGCGAGTATTTACCTGTTTGATTAATCCGCGCATCATCTGCTCGCAAGCATAGAAGTCGGCAATCACTCCGTCACGTAGCGGACGGATGGTACGAATATTCTCGTGGGTCTTTTCGTGCATCAGTTTTGCCTTTTCCCCCACAGCAATCATCTTGTCTGTCCGACGGTCAAGGGCCACCACCGAAGGCTCATCTACTACAATCTTACCACCGATAATTATGATAGTATTGGCCGTACCGAGGTCCATTGCTATTTCTTGTGTAAAAGAGAATAATCCCATAATGAATAAATTTCTAATGCGTCGATATGCCAGTGTGTCCTAACGGGTTGTCCGGCATACAACAAGTTTTTAATTAGTGCTTAAAGTGGCGGATACCCGTTGTCACCATTGCCATGCCATGTTCGTTGCAATAGTCAAATGTCAACTGGTCTTTCACCGAACCTCCCGGCTGAATAACAGCTGTCACACCTTCTTTATCCGCAATTTCCACACAGTCGGGGAAAGGGAAGAAAGCATCCGACGCCATCACTGCCCCCTGCAGGTCAAATCCAAATGACTTAGCCTTCTCGATAGCCTGCTTCAATGCATCCACACGCGAAGTCTGTCCTACACCGCTTGCCAGCAATTGTTTACCTTTTGCCAGTACGATGGCATTCGATTTACTGTTTTTCACTATCTTATTAGCAAACAACAGATCTTCGACCTCTTCGGGAGTAGGAATTTTATCAGTTACCGTTTTAAGGTCTGCCGTTGTTTCAATATTCAAGTCTCTATCCTGAACCAGTACACCATTGAGCAAAGAACGGAATTGCTTTCTCGGCAATTTGGCTTCTTTACGAACCAAAATAATACGGTTCTTTTTCTGCCCAAGAATTTCAAGTGCATCTACATCATAATCAGGAGCAATCACTACTTCAAAGAAGATTTTATTAATCTCTTCCGCAGTCTCTTTATCAATAACGGCATTCGTGATCAATACGCCGCCAAACGCAGAAACCGGATCACCGGCCAAAGCATCTTTCCATGCCTCAAGCACAGTCGGGCGGGAAGCCAGTCCGCAAGCATTGTTATGCTTCAGAATAGCAAATGTAACGTCATCAAATTCATCAATCAAGTCTACAGCAGCATTAATGTCGAGCAGATTGTTGTAAGAAATTTCTTTTCCATGAATCTGGTCGAACATCTCGTCCAGGTTTCCATAGAAATATCCTTTCTGATGCGGATTTTCACCATAACGCAGCGCCTTCTGGCTGTTTGCAGAACAACGGAAAGCAGATCCCTCCTCGGCATCAAAGTAATTGAAAATAGCCGAATCATAATGTGATGAAACTGCAAATGCCTCTTTTGCCATCCAGCGGCGTTCTTCAAGGGAAGAAGTAGCTCCATGCTCCATCAACATATCGAGCAATGGTTTATACTGGGCCTGAGAAGCAACAATAATCACATCGTTGTAATTTTTAGCAGCGGCACGAATCAAAGAGATTCCGCCTATATCAATTTTCTCGATAATAGCAGCTTCATCGGCACCTGAAGCAACCGTAGCCTCAAATGGATAAAGATCTACAATGACAAGATCTATTTCAGGAATTTCATATTTTTCAATCTGCTGGATGTCTTGTTCCAGTCCGCGACGGCAAAGAATACCTCCGAAAATCTTCGGATGCAGCGTCTTCACTCTGCCACCCAAAATCGAAGGGTACGAAGTCAAATCTTCGACAGCCTTACAGGGATAGCCCAGTGATTCGATAAACTGACGAGTTCCTCCCGTTGATAAGAACTCCACTCCTTCTTCGTGCAGTTTGGTAATGATTTCATCCAAACCTTCTTTGTGATAAACCGATACCAGTGCGGTTTTTATTCTTTTAGACTCAGACATTGATTTGCTTATTAAGTATTTGGTGCGCAAAGTTACAAAATATTGTTTATCACACGTTATAAATAAGGTGTGAATTAATAATAAAAAAGCGCTGACTCACAATTAAATGAGTCAGCGCCTTTCTTATTATCAGTTTATTTGCAACAATCTATTACCAAATAGATACCCGTTTATCCACTGGCAAGTACATCGGATCTTTTTCAGTAATATTGAAAGCCTCGTACCATGCACCAATCTGAGGTAGTGCGCCATCTACACGCCATTTGCCTAATGAGTGCGGATCAATCTTCGTAAGTTTCAGGATTTCTTCCGGACGGATATTACCAGCCCACACATTTGCGTAAGACAGGAAGAAACGTTGTTCGGGTGTAAATCCATTTTCATTTTTCAAAGGTGCAGCCGCCGTTGCTTTTTTGAATGCCTGGTAAGACACTTGAAGTCCACCGTGATCGGCAATATTTTCACCCAAAGTAAACTCTCCGTTGGCATGAACCCCGGGAGCTACTTCAATGCTGTCGAAGAAGTTAACCATCACTGCTGCACGTGCTTCAAAGTTCTTGGCATCCTCTGCCGTCCACCAGTCTTTCAAGTTACCATCCTTATCATACTGACGGCCCTGATCATCAAATCCATGAGTCATCTCATGTCCGATAACTACACCAATCGCTCCATAATTGAAAGCATCGTCCGCATTCATATCAAAGAAAGGATATTGAAGTATTCCGGCCGGGAAACATATTTCATTCGTCGTCGGATTGTAATATGCATTTACTGTCTGCGGAGTCATGTGCCACTCCTCTTTATCTACCGGCTTACCGTATTTGGCAATCATTTCATTGTAGCCCCACTGACTGGCGCGCTCAATATTAGCCCAATACGAATCATCCTTTATCTCAAGTGAAGAGTAGTCTTTCCATTTATCCGGATATCCGATCTTTACATGGAAAGTTGCCAGTTTTTCCATGGCCTTTTCTTTAGTCTCTTCTCCCATCCAGCTCAGTTCCCTGATACGTTCGCCCAGAGATTCTTGCAGATTCTTGACCAGAGCCACCATTCTTTCTTTGGCCGCAGCAGGGAAGTACTTCTCCACATACATCTGTCCGACAGCTTCGCCCAATGAACTGTCAACTGTGCTGACAGCACGCTTCCAACGAGGTTGCATTTCTTTCTTACCCGACATGGTACGACCATAGAAGTCAAAATTCTGAGCCACGAAGTCATCACTCAGGTAATTGGCGGCCGAATTGATCAGATTCCACTGCAAGTACAGAATCTGGTCCTCAAGCGGTACTGTATCGATAATGGCATTCACTTCTTTCATTGCATCAGGCTGCCCGATATTAATCTCTTTCAAGTTATTCAGTCCGGCAGTCGAGAAAAATACATCCCATGCGAAAGAGGGATATTCTTTTTGCAATGTTTCCAAAGTCTTCTTGTTATAGTTGGCATGCGGATCGCGTAATTCTACTTGTGAACGTGCCGACCGGGCCAGGCGGGTTTCAATGTTCATTACAGCTTTCACTGCTTTTCCGGCAGTAGTCTCATCATATCCTGCCAATCGGAACATCTTACCTACATGCTGCTGATATTTATCACGGATCTCTTTTGTCTGTGCATCATTCTCCAGATAATAATCCCGTTCGCCCATACCCAGACCTCCCTGCATGGTGTGTACCATGTTTTCATTGCTATTCATGTCATCAGCGCTGACATAAAAAATAAAATAGGGATACATACCATTCTTTTGCATTTCCACGATCAACGGATAAATCTCAGTTTTACTTTTGATAGCACCTATTTTATCCAGTTCGGGTTTAATGGGAGCAACGCCTTCCTTATTCAGCTTTACGCTGTCCATAGCAATATTATAAAGTTCACCTACTTTCTGTGCAATGCTGCCCGCTTCGTGTTTGCCTGCTGCCAAACCTTCAATCAGCCCGCGCAATTGCCGGCGATTGTTCTCGGCAAGCATATCAAACGAACCGAAACGCGAATATTCGTCTGTCAGAGGATGGTTTTTCATCCATCCGCCACAAGCGTACTGATAGAAACTGGTGCCCGGCAGGGCAGTTGTGTCAAGGTTGGCAAGGTCAATGCCGGACGTAAGTACGGCCTCTTTCTTACTGTTGCATCCTGTTGCCATACAACAGATTGCAAGGATTGGTAAATACTTAATTACTTTCATACACTTAAAAAACTATTATTTTTCATTCATCTCCTCCAGCTCCATTGAAACACGTTCCCACTCTTCCACCGTGTGGTCAAGTTGTTGTTTCAACTTCTGGTGTTGTTCGTAAAGTGACATATCCGAAGCACCATCGGGGGTAGCCATCTTCTCTTCAAGGATAGCTATAGCCGATTCTGTTTGTTCGATGGCAGCTTCACAGTCTGCCACCTGGCGCTCCAGTTTCTTTATCTTCTTATTAAATTCTTTCTGTGCTTCGTAGGACAGTTTATTTTCGGATACCCCCTCTTCAGCTCCTTCCTCTTTCTTACCGCTTGTAGGTGAGGCAGACAAAGGATTGTTTTTCTGAAGTTCGTTCAGGTTCTCTATTTTTTTCTTTTGAAGGAAATCATAGATACCTCCCAAGTGCTCTTTCACTACACCACCACCGAACTCATATACTTTAGTCGCAAGTCCGTCCAGGAAATCACGGTCATGACTGACAATAATTACTGTACCGTCAAATTCGCGTATGGCCTCTTTCAATACATCCTTCGAACGCATATCCAAATGATTGGTAGGCTCGTCGAGTATCAGGAAGTTCACAGGTTCCAACAATAATTTTATCATTGCCAGCCGGGTGCGCTCACCTCCCGAAAGCACTTTTACCTTCTTATCCGAGGCTTCACCACCAAACATGAAGGCTCCCAGTATATCGCGTATTTTGAGACGGATATCTCCCACTGCCACCCGGTCGATCGTATCGAAAACAGTCAGGTTCTCGTCAAGCATCTGTGCCTGATTCTGTGCAAAATAACCTATCTGTACATTATGTCCCAAGGTAAGCTTGCCTTCATAATCAATCTCGCTCATGATACATTTCACAAGGGTAGACTTACCTTCGCCGTTCTTTCCCACAAAAGCAACCTTCTCACCACGATTGATGGTCAGATTGACATCATGGAAGACAACATGCGATCCGTAAGTTTTTTTCACATCTTCGCAGATCACAGGATAGTTGCCACTACGGCTGGAGCAGACAAACTTAAGCCTCAACGCTGAGTTATCCACTTCGTCCACTTCGATCCGCTCTATCTTTTCCAGCTGCTTCATACGACTCTGAACCTGTACGGCCTTAGTTGCTTTATATCGGAAACGCTCAATGAAAGCCTCTGTATCTTCAATCTGCTTCTGCTGATTCTCGTAAGCGCGCAGCTGCTGT
>UMED01018337.1_pt1 | contig 15316 bp, 21 predicted proteins | sample 1964661 | NCBI WGS metagenome assembly UMED01 (sample SAMEA4836011, study PRJEB28245) | human gut metagenome | biome: gut microbiome; material: fecal sample | place: Denmark | collected 2008
CTAAGATTATGCATCCAAAAACCGCTTAAATCCAAGATTCCTTATAAATGCGTTGTTTCCTTATTATAATATATTCAATTTTTGTGGTTAATAATACAATTTATAGCAGTATTTTAACTACTATGCAACACGAAAATGCAACACAAAAACAAGAGATTTATATTATAAAAAACAATAGATTTGTGATATAAAAACAATGGAATTTGGATATAGGTATATTGCATTTCAGAATTGCATATGCTATAATGCCCGTAGGCAATAAAGGATATAGTTGTTCCATAGTGAGCGACAACAAAAAACCCGGAGGTGTGCGAGACCTTCGGGTTTTTCTATTCCTATTTTTGGAGTGGGAAGGCTTAACCCCACAGGCTGGTTACCGGTTATTTATCGCCGTCCAACCATTTGATGATGTAGTGGCAAACCACACCAGCCGCAACAGCGACGATAAAGGATATAATAAATTCCATAGTAAGCACCTCCCTTCCTTACCAGTATAGGAGGCGGTAACATCAGCATTATATCACATTCATATCATCCCTGCTACTTCTTTTTTTGCTTTATTCTACCAGTCCCGGCCATCTCAGCGCCCCATCCTGATCCGGCGTAAGCGTCACCGGCTCTGTAATCATCCGGCCCTGATCATCCATGATGTACCACTTACCATCTATGGTCTGCTGTCCTGTTACCATAGCACCATCAGCACCCAGGTAGTACCAGTGGTCTTTATACTTGTACCAGACATTGGACACCATCATGCCTGCGCCGTCGAACCAGTACCACTTGCCCTCATGCCAGTACCAGTCATTACGGACCGGCTGACCGTTGCCGAGGTAGTAGCGCCAGCCGCCATCCTCCTGCTGCCAGCCAGATTTTTTAGCTGGTTCGGACAGCGCCGCCTTAAAGTCTGTCCACAACTGCGGCTGATCCAGCATCTTACGGGGGCAGTGCTTGCGCTTTGCGTCGTAGTGCCGGATCACATGATCGGCAGGTATCTCAAGCTCTGCCATGATCTGGCGCACAAGCTCTATGCAGTTTGCCCGTGCCTGATCGTAATCGGAGTCTGGATTGACGCAAATCTCAATGTTAATGCTGTTGGTGTTGGTTACTCCCGGCACCAGAGGCGTACCGTACTGCCTACCGACTGCATAGGCCCCGTCGCTGTAATATAAGGTCTGTACTGCTACCGTATCATCCACATACCAATGTACAGACGTGGACAGGTTGCCGTTTCGATGGGCTTCGGAGTGTTTAAGGGCACCTGCACCCATCTTGTAGTTGTCCGTCTCGTGGATCACGATCCATGCTGGGCGGTTTTGACCTGCGTAACAATTTATCTGCTTAATCTCTTTTCGTATTTCCATAGCTTCCTCCAATTTAAAAAGCCCAGCACAAAGCCGGGCAAAAATCATTTTCAGGTATCTTGCAATTAAAATCTGCATATGCTATAATGCCAGTAGGCAAAAGGAAATCACAGTGTTTCTGTCAATATGTACACAAAGCAAAAACCCCAGAGCGGCAACTCTGGGGTTTTCTTATTCCATTACGGTGGAATCACGCCGAGGTTAGTTGTCATCATCTCTACTGTCTAACCATTTGATGATGTAGTGGCAGGCTACACCAGCCGCAACAGCAGCTAAAAAGGAAATTACAAATTCTGTCAATATGTACACCCCCTTTCCGTTGCCGGATTGGGTATGACAACATTTGCATTATAGCACAGCAGCGGTTATGCCGCAATCAAAATATAGGCCCCAGAAGCATCCCGGAGCCTGTCTGCGTTGCGACGTCGCACAGCTTACTTATCTTCCGTGCCTACCGCTCTTTCATCTTCCTTGTCGGTTGCTGGGCCAGTGGTCACGAAAGTTGTATCCTGTGCGCCCTTGGGTCTTGCGTTCTGGGCTGCGTCGTTCTTTCTCTGCTCTGCTGTTCTCTTGTCCTGATTCTTTCCTGTTGCGTTTGCCATAATCTTTTTCCTCGCTTTCATTTTGGTATGTAATAGTAGTTCCTCCGGCTCTGACCCTGCCGGACGGGAGATGTTGGATCACCTCCTCTCAGGCCTTTGCTGGCAGCTCCGGAAGTCCCGCGATGGACGTTGCCACCGACAGGATACCAGACAGCACGGATGCGCTGGCTACCATAGGCCAGTTGACCTCGCCCATGACCGCAGCCGAGCCGATGGTAGCGACAAACGTCTGCGCCATGGTCTTGATGGCTCTTCTGCCTGCCGCATGGATCCACTGGCGGGTGTCCACGTCGGCACGGAATACACAGTTCTTAAGCATAGCTCCTCACCTCCCTTCAATGGATTGTTTGTGATAAAATTAAAATAAGCCCGGTTGCCAGTGATCCGGCAAGCGCGCTTACTATCGCTGTGATTGCTGTTTTTTTGATATCCTTATAAGTGTTGCCCGGTTCCCGTTCCAGCGCATCCAGACGCTTACTCTGGTTGTCCAGGCGTTTCCCCTGCTCCTTCTGCTCCTGTAACATCTGTTCCATGTCTTTTGCAAGGCCATGGATGGACAGCACCAGGTCCTGAATCACCTTACTCATGTTTTCCAACTTTTCAATGCGCCGGTTCTGGCGCTGATCCTCGTCACGGATACGGGCCAGCTCTGATTTTGTTAATCCATCCATCGCATGTTCCTGTCTCACCCTTCTACTTCTTTCAAAATCTCTTTCCTTTCCTCTTCCGTCAGGTTTTTGTATCCTTTCAGGATCATTTCCGGATCTTCTCCGGCTTCTTTCCGTATGCACATTGCCCGGATAATGATAGACTTCTGGATATTACCAATCATGCTGATACACCTCCTATCATATCTGCCAATGCCAGAGTCAACTCCGCATTTTCTGCCTGTAGATGGGAAATCTCCTGCTCCAAAGTCATAACCCTTGCCCTTTCTTCACCTTTGGAGCTATAAAAATTCCCATCTCTATAGATGTCTCCTGTCTGGCAAGGGACATAATTACATTCTACTGCATAGGCATTATCCCCATAAACACATCTTGCAACTTGGTTTGCCTCTTCATAACTATTTGATATACATATATTCTGTACAACTCCGTCTATAATCATTGCGTATACATTATGTACAATCATTGAAATCCTCCTGCTACTTCAGCCGAATCAAAATAATTCCGGAAGCACCATTGCCTCCTGTTCCACGAACACCAGCATTACCGCCGCCTCCGCCTCCTCCGCCTCCAGTATTAACTACACCATCATTTCCACGATTGCGACCATTACCACCGGCTCCGCCTCCACCAGCTCCTCCGGCTCCCTGTAATCCATAATCACAGTCTCCGCCTCCACCTGCGCCCCCATACAAAGTATTCCAACTCTCTCCAAAAGCTCTTGTAGTCCGTCCTTGTCCTGGGTTGCCATCACTTCCGCCGTTTTCAGCAGGTCGCCGATATCCGTCATAATCGTTATAAGCCCCTTTGCCCCCATTGCTCCCGCCTCTTCCGCCGCCTCCGTCCTTTGAACTACCCCCATTTCCTCCATCAGCAGTACAAAGAACAATACCGTTTCGAGACACGCTTGTTGCACCACCAGAGCCGCCATCATAAGTATTTTGCGATCCAGCACCTCCAGCACCAATGATGCAATTTAATACTTCCCCTGGATTTACCAAAACATTAAATGCTGTATTCGTGAAACCTCCAGCACCCCCAGCACCCCCAGCCGCAAACATATTACTGGTAGATCCGCTGCTTCGCCCTCCACCGCCACCTCCGCCAACACAAAATATATCGGCTAAAGTGTATCCTTCCGGGATTATATAATTCTGCGTTCCTGTTACAGTAACAACCTGCTGCCCTCCGGTTGTCACAACAGCGTTCACAGGTGCGCCAAGTAGTTCCCCTACGCTGGATGTAACATATGGAATTGCTGAAAGGTAATAGGTCGTCCCCACATTGGGAAGATCCAAAAACACCTGTGACCATCCTTCTGACACAGTATTATTTCCAGCACCTTTATAAATCTGTACCCCTCCGCCTGCTCCTGGGTATCCATCTGTACTGTAGCGAATATATATACCACTATATGGCCTTCCGGACGCCGCCCTTGGATTCTGCCATTTTGCCAATACACGACGGCCAGAATGGGCGACAACACTAAAAGACAGTAAACTATTAACGGTCATGCCACCTGTATGTTTGGTTTTGGCATCATTGCTATAAAACGTCTCTCCATTCAATACATGGGCTGCCTGGGCGTTCCCTGTCAATTCCAATGTTCCCTGAACTGGTTCATCATCCGATCCTTTCAGTATGCCCGTGTAGCCTTTCAGCAGTTCTGCGGCTGTTCCGGTGCAGTCATCACTCCCGGCTCCACCTCCAGTTGCTCCAATCGGATAAAATCTTGCCATATACTTACACTCCCTTCAGTTCAATCGTGCAGTCCACTTCTGGTTTTTTGTAATTGCAAACTGCTGTTACAGTTCCATCGCTGCTTTCAAAATATGTAATACAACCATATGCTTTCTTTTTTGCCTTGCTTTCTGTTTCATTCCCTCCGTCATCCACAAACGCAGGAACAGGAACATCCTCTGCCGTAATTCCTTCTACACTAACCGTCTGTTTAAACGGTCCCTCTCCTGTCCAGCCTGCTGCTAAAAAAACAATATTTTTTCGTCCCATTATTTTCTTTTTTAAATAATTATCATTATCCAGCAGCTTCTGATAACGTATGTCAAATGTCTGCGGTTCTGCCCGATCCTGAGGTGTAAGTGCCTCCATCGTTTCTGAAAATTGCGGGTTTTCCGTGATCGGTAAGTCTGCCATATGTAAATCCTCCTTAGAAAATTTCATCCATATCAAAAATAAACACCATACCCTCATCTTTTCCTTTAGGCAAAAATGTTATATACGCAACCAGATCTCCATCCTCGTCAAACAGCCCCTGCTCAGAAATACTCTGATTTGCAAGTTCTTCTTTTTCCAAACGGGCAGTGTAACGGCAGGAAGTTTCCTTTTCATTGGTATACATATGGCCGCCAATGTTCTTTTTCAATATTTCTTTTTTCAGAGCGGTTTCTGCTCCTGTTGGCGCGATCACTTCCCCACTCGGATTAACACCACCGCTCCCAAACGCCATTTGAGTTATTTTAGGCAGCGTAACATCTCCTGCGTGTGCTTTGCAAAGCTTCTTTCTCCCGATCTCCGTAATTACTCCATTTGGCATATCCATTCTCCTCTCTATAAGTCATAGTCAAAAATTTGCGCATTTAATATTTTTGTTCCGTCTAACAAATATGTTCCATCCAAATACCACAGATTGTTTTCTACCCTCAAGTGCCCTGCTGCTTCACATCCAATTTCTGTTTTTCCTACTATTCCCAAGCAGTCCTCTATGTAAATCGTTTGAACAGCCTGTCCTGTTACATCAAAAATTGCTTCTGCTGCCAATTCCAAGTTTGCACGGCTTTCTACCTGCATGGCAGAATCTTTTCCACACGTAATTGTCACCGGAATTTCTCCTGAAATTCTTAGCCGTACCGGATACAGATCCATATTTTCTGTCTTATATCCATTCAGATAATAGAGGCCGTCCAGATCCCAGCTCCCATCCAGTAATAGATAGGCTCTGTTGTTCCTTGCATAAAACTCTGTGAATAGTTCCAGCTGGCTGCTTACTTCGATCGTTTCTGTTACCGCAGTCTGTATCATCAGGAAGAAATCTTCCAGCCATGATCGTACATTTTTGTATGTATTCAGCTGCCGCTTTATTTCTGTTACATATCCCAAAGGGATCTCCATCCCTTCATCCACTTTGGCGTAGGCTCGGAAATGATAGGGCTCCCCATCATACTCCATCCATTCCTCTATATATCCTCCTCCCAATACAGTCGCCAGGAATTCATTAAGCACAGAAGGGGTTCCTGCCCGCAAGTGCCAGACCAGGCTTTGCATAATCAGCTGTTCCTTCATCTTCCGGTTCATTGACTGATCGTAATACTGGGTATTCATTTCTATTGCCATCAAATCCAGTGCCTCTTCCGGAACACAGCTTATTTCTGCATACAGGTGTACAGATGCGCAGAAACGTCCCCAGCGTCTCATCGCCTCTCCTACCGCATAACTGATCGAGTATATTTCCGGCGTAAGCAGATTGTGAGGCAGAATGTCTTTTATTTCTCCATGTAAAAACTCAACCATCCCTAAGACCTCCATAAGTAATTACTGGTTCAGAAGTAATGCCGATCTGAGAATCGGAGATTTCTGTATAGGATGGTTTTTTAATCTCTACTGACTGGACGCCAGCCTGCATAATTTCGCTGATCAGCTGCGATGGCGTAATATCTTTTCCGATTTTATTTTGCCATGCTATAAAATTATTACAGGCATTCTTCACTGCCTTCTGGATCGTATCCACCATATCCCTATCCGAAGACCGAATATAGTACGTAAAATCGATCTCATACTTTACCGTTTTCGGAGCCTTGACCACTACATGGTCCGTTAATGGCCTCTGCTCTCCATTCTTCAGTTTTTCCGTCAGTTCTTTTATAAAGGATTCTGTCGGCAATTTACCGTCTACCATAATATAAATATCTACCTCACCCGGAGATTCCGTTATCACTCTGCATTCGTCAACAGCAGAGCTGTATGTCTTCACCCAGTATTCATATGCCGGTTCAGGCCCGGCCGTCGAATATTTGGACGGGGCAAGATAGATACGTTCCGCCAGATCTGTATCCTCTTCCCGGTCCGCTCCTCCGTCCGTAATCTCTACATTGGATACTTTTGCGTTAAATGGCAGCGGATCTACCAGAGTTGTGATATCTCCTTCTCTGTATCCGTTGCCTATTGCCCCTGCAGTCTGGCATACAGCTGGAACGTCTGCCGTCAATTCTCCTGCCGGTATCTCACCTTCTTCCACTGTTTCAAAATACAATTCCTGTCCCTTCAGGCGTGTTCCTTTTGGGATAACAGCCTTTCTGCTCTGGACTGCCGATAATGTAAACCTCATCGTTGTTCTGGACGGAACAGCTTCATTTCGTGTTATACCCTTAAGCGCTGCAAGATTATCCAGAAAGTCCCCTGTACTGTACTTTAGCAGTCCCATCTTTCCTGCTTTGTCAGTATATTGATATCCCTGGTAAATCGCCACCGCACAGGCATACAAAATCAGACGGTATGGGTCTGCCGCCGCCAGTGTCATGGTGTTTCCGGTCAATTCCCTGTACCGTTTTTCAAAATCGCTTACCATGCTTTCTTTTAATTTATCAAAGCTGATCGCTTCAATAAACGTTACGTCCGGATAGTTTTTCAGCCTTTCAATTCCTTCCATCAAACGTTTTCCTTTCTGACAAAATAAATACAAGGGAGTAATACCCCTTGTGTATTTTCAAATTTGATATCCTTGATTTCGACCCTTGGTTCATAGCGTTCAACTTTTCTATACGCTTCCAATGCGAACAGGCTTTCCGCCACTTCCGGCAGTTCATCCATGCAGCTCCAGTCGATTCCGAACTCCCGATCTGCCGGCTGGCTTCCTGCCCGTGTAGAAAAAAGGGTTGTCAGTGTCCGGATCAATTCCTTCTCTTCTTCCGTTCCTTCAACATCAATTTTAAATTTCCGATCCATCTGCCGCTCCTACACATATTCCTGTAAATTCAGATTGACGGTTGCTTTGTAAATCTCCCCGCCCCGTAAAATCACATCATAGGCAGCAGAGCACTTTGTGATAACCCACTTATTCTTTCCGATCAGCCGTCTTCCTAATACAAGCTCATACGCTTCCTGTCCCTCTGCCATCCGTTCCAGTGTCTGCAGCATCACTCTGGGTTTTATCCCCAAAGAGGCATCAAGCGTCATTTCAAACGATATCGTTTGAAGGTTCGGCCCAGCATACTCCATCAAAGGTTTTAGGCCAATTCTGTCCATTGTATTCCATGAAGAGCTGATTTCCCGTTTTAGATTGCGTATTGTCAATACACGTTTGTCTGATACTCTGAACCGAATATCTCCCAATAATCCGATCACGCTTTCTCCTCCAATCGTTTAACCCGTTTTTCAAGTTCCAGGATCTCAGATAAGCTTATACTTTCATCTTCATTTTCAAATCGGATTTCCGGGCCATGAATAATTACAATGCCTGTCCGGAACTCCACATATGCCCCTTTCCCCAAATTCTTTCTATACAAGATACCTTCTGGCACAGCATCCTCCTGGCTTCGGACGCTTCCCAATACAACTCCGCTGCTGGTATCATTTGACAGATGGATGGCTAATACCTGATCCCCGATCTGTGGCAGCGCATATTCTCCGTATCCGGAGAACAGCTGCATGGGGGCTGTGGTCTGTTCCCGGTCCTGGTAGTAGATGCGTATCCCTCCATCCTTTTCTATGGAGGATACCACCCCTACTCTTGCAATATCCTGCACCTATCTCACCTCCTATAATGGAATATCAAGCGGAGTCCCAGGCCAGATCCAATATCCATTACTGGAGTTGCTCTTTCCGTGTTCTCTGGCTTCAGTTTCAATCCTGTCTTTATTTGCACGGTATATTTCTTCGCATCTGGATGGTGTCCCATAAAACTTCTGGGACAAATCCCACAGATTATCCCCCTTCTGCACTATGTAGGCCTTTCCCGTTCCTGTTACTGTTGGGGCAGATATTTTTTCTGAATCGCCCTCTGGTATCCTGCTCAACAACACCTGCATTACATAAGCCTTACGCCCAATCTGGTGTGTAACCTTTTCGATAAAATAGGCTCCGTCCATCTGTCCGAATCCATTTAATCGCACGGTTAATGTCGCCATCAACAAAAACTGAGGCGGCATAGTCAGCTGCATTGTACTTTCCCTGCGGTTGGCGTTTCTGATCGCTGCTTCACCAATCAAATGTGCATCCGCTTCGCTGTCTGCCTTCTGGTTCGTTTTATACAGTCTTTCTTCCGTTCCTACCAGAACGTCCACCATTTTCTTCGTTTTGGGGTTCTTATAGCTCACCCGCGCGCCTGTATAAGTCCCTTGCATGGAACTCCTGTACGACCATTTTGAGCACATCTCCGGTTTTATCTCGGTTATGGGAGTACGGCCTAAATACTCCCTGTAATCCCAGATCACCAAACGGTTGTAAAAAACCTTAAGCCCCAAACCATATTTTTCGCACAGCGTTTTCAGAAAATCGCTATCTGTTCTTTTATCCTGTTCGATTTTTGCAACAGCAATTTCCTGTGCCTCATAGATCAGGTTTAATCCATATTTCCCGGCAATTTCCCCTGCGATCAGCTGTACTGTGGCCGCCTCCCATGTTTTTGTATTTTCCGTTTCTTTGAATCCCGTATTAACCGGGGATGAAACCCCGTTTATATTTCCTATCGCGGGTGGAGAAGAAAACCCAAAATCATCCACTATAAAAGATCCACACTGGATTGTCATTTTTTCGCCCTCATAATTCCAGTCCTCCAAAGTAAGAGCCGGAATCAAAACATCTCCTTTGCGCGGGATCCATGCATTTCTCCATTTCAGGTCCCGATCTGACAATTCCAGTGAAATCATATCTGATTCATCTACTGAATCGGTGTAAGTGATCTGCTCCAAATAAGGAGATAGTTCGCTGTACGCCTCTGTTCCGTTATAAATTAAACTCACAGATTTTTTTCGTGTTTTCAAGCCCGCACCCCCTTACGCCATGATGGCAGATCATCCTGCTGTGTCTGAGAGGAGAGCAAAGGAGTATTCACTGTAACTCCTGCCGGAAAAACAAAATAATCCAACAGCGAAAAATTATGGGCCATCAAATAGTCCAGGTATTTTTCATCACCATAAACTTTTTTTGCGATCATATCCCAGGTGTCCCCCTGAATCGTCCGATAGGCTTCGTTCATATGAAATCAGCTCCTTTTCCAAACTTTTTTACGTATTCACACGTATTTCGCTTGACATACGTATTTATACGTGCTATAATATTAACATAAGAGAGGAGGTAACATGAATACTCAGGAGTTAATCAAAAAATTAAAAAAGAACCAATGCTACATTCTGAGGCATGGCAGTCGCCATGATGTATGGTACAGTGAAATAACTGGCAAGCAATTCACAGTACCACGCCACAAAGCAGAGGTTCCTACAGGAACGGTAAACAACATACTGAAGGATGCGGGGCTTAAATAGCCCCGGCCCTTTTATCATATTTTTATAGAATAACAAGGAGGAGTCAATTATGTCCAAATATGCTTATCCCGCAGTTTTTACTCTTGAAGAGGATGGTACCTATTCCATTATTTTTCCAGACTTAGAAGGTTGCTACACCTGTGGAGACAGTCTGGAAGATGGAATCGAAATGGCCGAGGATGCCCTGGCCCTCACTCTCTATGGGTACGAAAAAGATGGGCGAGAAATCCCCAAAGCATCTGCTCCTGCAGCTATTACAGTATCTGAAAATGAATTTGTTAATTTTATCGCCTGCGATACCATGGCTTACCGAAAAATGTATAATAATAAAGCCGTCAAAAAAACACTTACTATTCCGGAATGGCTAAACGAAGCCGCAACTTCTATGGGGCTCAACTTTTCTCAGGTACTTCAGGAAGCTCTCATTTCTAAAATTCAAATTCATTGATCCTCTTTCTTTTAGGCCGCCCATCACAGGCGGTCTTTTTAAAACGCCTGCCGGTACTGCTCTCTTTTAAATCGCTCCATGTATTCCACAAACTGCTCATAAGATATATTCAACCCTTCCATTACCTGCTCTTTTACATTCTCCCCGGACTGTATATGAATGACAGGTGAAAATACAGGCGCCGCAGTCACTGCTTGGGGATAGGACTGCGACGCCGCTCCCGCTGCACTTAATTCTCCTGCCGCGCGTCCATAATTATTCCGATCGTAAGCACCCAACAGCTCCCCTGCCTGTTTCCACAAATTCATGGCACGTTTCGATCCATCTATAGGGATCGCCATCTCAGGGCTTTCCTCCGCAAACCATGATAGCGTTGGGCGAGCAATCAAACCTCCTTTTGCATAGTGAGGGATATCCTCTCCGGTTTTTCCTGATGCAGATAACTGCACGTTCACTTTACCCGCCACGGAAAAGCTTCCGAATTGCCGGTCAAGTTCCGCCTGCGTTGCCTCCCTCAAACTCCCTACTGCCTGCGTTACAGAATCTGTGCTGTTTAGGATTCCATTTCCAAGCGCCTCCGGTACCTTTCCGCCTGCATTTTCATATTCACTCAGTATAGAGGCGTATGTTTCATCTTCTGCCATACCTCCCAAAAGTGAATAGATTGCATCTGTGTTTCCTGCTACAGCTCCGATCTGGGCCGCTGTTTGAAAACTTTCCATGAACGCCTGTGGGATTTCTTCCCCCTTTTCTTCCATCTGGCGTTTCATTTCTGCCAGCTGTTCAAATTGGGGTTCGATCGTATCCCATAAATCTTGGATTGCTTTCTGTGATACATCGCTTAATCCCTGTTCATCCATCCAAGGCTGAATCTGAGCTGCTGTCCAATCCGCCAGTTGTTCGTCACCTTGTACATGATTTTTCATGGCTGATGCCATGGCCTGTTTCAATGCTTCCTGCATTTCCGGAAGAATGTTATCCAGCTCTTGGCCATATGCTTCTTTAATGGACTGGGCTGTAAACGATACACCGCTCATGTCCAGTTCCATCTGTTGAAAAGCAAACGCATCCTGTATCTCCTGTTTGCGTTCGGCAACCCATTGACCGTCTTTTCCTTCTCTGTCTGCCTGAAGCTCTACACTTGCAAGGCTCCATTCCGTTGACTGCTGCAGAGCTGCTTTCTGTTCTGCGGCAGCCGACTGGATCTCTGCCTGTAAGTTTTGGAACGTCTCCGGATCCAGCTCTTTTCCGCTGTATTCCATAGTAATCCGTTCCATCTTGGCATTAAACTGTGCTTTGGATACCTGCTGGGTAATGTCTGCCAGCTTTTTCTGTAGTTCCTGAATCGTTCTGGCTTCATCTATATCGATGATTCCATCCTCCATGGCCGTGCTGTATGCATCACCCAGCTGCCTGCCAAGCTCCTGAACTTCTCCGTTGATGGATGCATACATACTGTCAAATCCAGCGATCAGTTCATTTCCAGCTGCATTATCCTTTCCAAACAGAGCCTGCACACTGATCTGCGTAGTGTACTGCGACTGTTCTACGATCTGAAGAGCGCTTTGAATCGATTCATTTACCGCAGACGCATAATCCTGCAGCTCACCCTCATTCAGCCCAAAACCCATTCCGATTTTCCAGTTCAGCTTGTCCAGTTCTTTTCCAGCCTGCTGGAAGCTCTCGGACAGATCCTTGACCTTATCCATTTCTTCTATCGATGCCAATGCATGATCCAGATTTCCATTATCTATAATCATCCTGGCCGTCTGGTCTAGTTCTTCCATGGAAAGGGTAATATCCCCAAATCGCTTATCCAAATCTGCCTTTTTAAGTTGTTTATTGTGTGCCTTTATGGCCGTGGCAACGCCCGCTATCCCTCCGATCGTAACACCGGCTAATGCTACTGGCCATGCACTGAGCATTCCCGAAAGGTTCCCTAATAATTTAATGCCTGCCTGTGCCGTTTGTACGCCCTTAAATGTCGCTAGTGCTCCCGTAATTCCCGCGATCGTCCCCTGGATTGCTTCCGGATGATCCAGGCTCCATTCTCCAAACTCTAAAATGGGCGAGACCCATTCCTTTGCACTCTCTCCGGCCTCCTTCATCTCACGGCGGATGGTAGGAAGATTTTCTTTCAGGTTCTCTGTAAGGATCCCGATTCCCTCAGTGGCATCCTGGGTCAATCCCCTTAATTCTTCCGAGAATCCCCCATATGCTTCGATTCCCAGCCCCTGAGCAGCGCTGGAAAGAATCGTCAAATCTCCTTTCAAGTTATTCAAGCGGATCTTAGACATTTCCTGCGCGGCTCCAGTACTGTGATCGATCGCTTGTGCCAATTTATCAAAATCTTCCTGAGAAGCATTGACGATTGCAAGCAATGCGGACATTCCCTCTTTCCCGGCAATCCCCGCAGCATATTCCGCTTTCTGGGCTTCTGACAGCTTTGCAAATCCTTCCCTTGCATCCCCAAGAAGTTCCCGAAGAGAGACAATATTTCCATTGCTGTCTGTCAAGGATAAGGACAGGTCATCCATGTATCCCTGCATCTGCTCCGTAGGCTTTGCAAGATTCGTCAGGGCAGCTCTTAACGCCGTTCCGGCCTTTTCTCCCTTAATATTTGCATTTGCCATCAATCCGGCCGCGATCGCAACATCTTCATATGAATATTTGAGTGCCCCGGCCACAGGTGCTACATACTCAAGGGCCCCTCCCAGCCCCGCTACATCTGTATTGGAGGCAGCGGCTGCCTGAGCCAGCACATCCGCAAACCGTGCTGCCTCACTGGCATTTTTCCCAAATGCAGTCAGTGCTCCCGTTACAATTTCGGAAGACAGAGCCAATCCCTCTCCAGATGCCGCAGCCAGATACATCACTCCCGGCAGACCGTCTAACATCTGCTGCGTGGTCCATCCGGCTGATGCCATGTATTCCAATCCCTTCCCGGCTTCCTCTGCCGTAAACTGGGTGGTTTCTCCCATCTCCTTTGCCAGACTGGTCAGCTTCTGCATATCTGCTTTCGAAGCCTGTGAAATAGCTTGTACAGTACTCATCTGGCTTTCAAAGCCCATTCCGGTCATAGTGGCTGCTCCCAGTGCAGCCGTTATACCTAATGCCGCCGACTTGCTTCCTTTCACCATAGCGTCAAATGCACGATCGGATACTTTTGCCAGACTGTTGATTCCTTTCACGCTCATGCCGCCAAAGGAATCCCCTATTTTCTGCGCTGACAGTCCGGCGTTCTTTTCCAGATGGTCGATTTCCTTACGAGCCCTTCTGATAGATGCTTCCAAAGACCGGTCCGTTCCGCCCGCGATCATGATCTCCAATTCATATTTTTTCTTTTTGTCCGCCATCTGTCATCGCCTCTTTCTGCTGTCATTTTTTATTATTTCGCGTTCCTGTCTGGCTGTTTCTATTGTATCCTGGACATAGTGGATAGCTGTCGGAAGCGGCAGCATCAAAAAGAACTGCGGGCCGGACCTTGAATACCGCCCCGCAGATATAAATGTCCGGTTCATTTCCCTGATATCGGGAAGTCCGGCTATGCCGCAAGGAAGAAAAAACGGTATACCCGGTTCTTCAGTGTAACACTGTCTTTGGCCTTGATCTTGTAAATTGCTTCCAGGGGATATCCCGTTATACGGGAAGCAATGATCTGAGCGAACAACAGCTTTCCCTCCTGCATGACAAGTCCTTCTCCACCCTGAGTCTCATACAGATTGTAAACCACATTCAGTTCTTCCCCTGTCATTTCCCGAAGTTTTGACAGATCCAGTTCCCTGATCTCCTGTCCCTGCCATTCCACCGGTATTGTAAGCTTCAACTTCAAAAAATCGTTTTTCTGTTCTGCCATATGTTCCTCCTTTAACACATATCACGGACTTCTTTTAAAATGTCCTTTCCGTTGATGATAAACACTCCGTTCAGACGGTCGATTTCAAGCATTGTCTTATTGCCTAAAACGATCTTATAGTAACTCAGCCCAAGGGTCACGCTGGAATCCATACGCCCTCCTGATTTCATAGTACCAGGCGAAAACTGCTTTAAGATTCCGCGGACAGAAATACTTACATTCTGGTACTGCACAGCTCCGCTTCCTGCATTTGTCCCCTGCAAAGCTCCATTCAGAGTCAGATCGGTTGCCTCCGTTGGGTCCATGATCGAGAAAATGTCCTCACACAGCGACATAAAACCGATCTGCATCTCCATATCATCCAACAGGCCAATTACCGGGATATCCATATTGCCGCCGGTTCCTGCCCCTTCCATGGTATCCGTCAGGTTTGTCACCTCCGGGAGTGTCAGTTCTCCCGCAACACCGATCAGCTGCTTGCCACTTTTGTAAACATTGTATCGATTGACTAAATGTGTCTTAAACATCTTTTATCCCTCCTCTGCCATTGCGTTCTCCAGCGTAGAAACGTCAAATTCCATAGTAGCTCCGATGTACTCTGCTGGTGTATATGGGGCAAAATAAATCCTAAGCTTCATGTAACCTGCTAAAATGTTCTCCACCGTATTTTCTTCTCTGCGGTATTCCATGTACAATCCTGCACACATACCAGATGCGGTCAGGCTGTTGCCCCAGATATTAAAGCTGTTTACAATATCGTCTACAGTCCTCCAGTTCATGTTGCTGTCCAGACGTTTTCTGTACTCTACCGCAAAGTAATTGGCTACATAGTCAAACATTCTCCGGCATCCGATCCACCTGTCTTTTGGATCTGTATTGGCAGGG
>UMED01011541.1_pt1 | contig 15225 bp, 14 predicted proteins | sample 1964661 | NCBI WGS metagenome assembly UMED01 (sample SAMEA4836011, study PRJEB28245) | human gut metagenome | biome: gut microbiome; material: fecal sample | place: Denmark | collected 2008
CTGACTTTGGAGTACGTTTTGAGTACGCCGAGCAACCTTCTCCCGACGGCTTGGCACAGGCATTTATTATCGGTGAGAAGTTTATAGGCAATGATTCTGTATGTCTGGTTCTTGGTGATAATATCTTTTATGGGCAAAGTTTTACCCGTATGCTGCGTGAAGCAGTCCATACAGCCGAATCGGAGAACAAAGCAACTGTTTTTGGTTATTGGGTAAGCGATCCCGAACGCTATGGTGTAGCGGAGTTTGACAAGGCTGGGAATGTTCTCAGTATCGAAGAGAAACCTGAGGTCCCTAAGTCCAATTATGCCGTTGTGGGTCTTTATTTTTATCCCAATAAGGTGGTGGAAGTAGCCAAGAGTATTCAGCCTTCCCCTCGTGGAGAATTGGAAATCACGACGGTCAATCAACGGTTCCTGTCCGATCGGGAACTGAAGGTCCAGCTTTTAGGGCGGGGTTTCGCCTGGTTGGATACAGGCACTCATGATTCTTTGTCCGAAGCAAGTACATTTATCGAGGTTATTGAAAAACGTCAGGGATTGAAAGTGGCCTGTTTGGAAGGCATAGCCCTGAGGCAGGGCTGGATTTCTCCTGAAGAGATGAAAGCATTGGCAGGTCCGATGCTGAAGAATCAATATGGACAATATCTGTTGAAAGTTATCGATGAATTATCCATAAAGTAGAATTTTTATTCCTATGAATATAATAAAAACATCAATTGAAGGTCTTGTTATCCTTGAGCCCCGTCTGTTTCAGGATGACCGTGGCTACTTTTTCGAATCCTTCAATCAGGGGGAGTTCGAATCAAATGTATGTCAAACGACTTTTGTTCAGGACAATGAATCCAAATCGAGCTACGGTGTCATTCGCGGTCTCCATTTTCAGAAACCTCCTTTTGCCCAAAGCAAACTGGTACGGGTAATCAAGGGTGCAGTTCTTGATGTGGCTGTCGATATCCGCAAAGGTTCTCCCACATTTGGAAAACATGTTTCGGTTGAATTGACAGAAGACAATCACCGTCAGTTTTTTATTCCGCATGGCTTCGCACATGGTTTTAGTGTGCTGAGCGAAGAGGTCATCTTCCAATACAAGTGTGATAATTTCTATCATCCGGAAGCTGAAGGGGCGATTGCCTGGAATGATCCGGATTTGAATATCGACTGGAAGATACCACAAGACCGGGTTATATTGAGTGGTAAAGACTACACACATCCTCTGTTACATAACATAGAATTACAGTTTGATATAAACAATACATTATATGAGTAAGAAAGAAACACTCAAGCAACAAATTCTCGATTTAACCCGGGAATACTACAAAGAGGTTCACGGGTCCTCCCGCTCTTTCGAACCCGGTAAGAGTTTTGTCAACTACGGCGGCCGTTATTTCGATGACCGCGAACTGGTGAACCTGGTTGACTCGTCCCTTGATTTCTGGCTGACTGCCGGTCCCTGGGCCCGGAAGTTTGAAATCCGTTTTGCCGCATGGCTGGGTGTGAAGTATTGCTCCCTGACCAATTCGGGCTCTTCGGCCAACCTTCTCGCCTTTATGGCCCTGACCTCCCCGCAGTTGGGTGAGCGCAGAATCAGGCGGGGTGATGAAGTGATCACGGTAGCCTGCGGCTTTCCCACAACGGTGACCCCCTGCATCCAGTATGGTGCGGTCCCTGTTTTTGTGGATGTCACCATCCCCGAGTATAATATCGACGTGACGCAGCTGGAAGCGGCCCTGTCCCCCAAGACCAAAGCCGTTATGATTGCTCACTCTTTGGGTAACCCGTTTGATTTGCAGGCTGTCAAAGATTTCTGTGATAAACATAACCTCTGGTTGGTAGAGGATAATTGCGATGCCCTTGGCTCTACTTATACAATCGGCGGTGTGGAAAAGAAAACAGGTACGATCGGCCATATCGGCACGAGCAGTTTCTATCCTCCGCACCACATGACGATGGGAGAGGGGGGTGCTGTCTATACCGATGATCCTCTGCTGCACAAACTGGTCAACTCTTTCCGTGACTGGGGCCGTGACTGCTGGTGCGTCGGGGGCGTTGACAACACGTGCAAATATCGTTTCAGCAAACAGTTCGGCGACCTTCCGGTAGGTTACGACCATAAATATGTCTATTCCCATTTCGGGTATAACCTGAAAGTGACCGATATGCAGGCCGCCATCGGCTGTGCCCAGCTTGAGAAACTGGACTCCATTGTCGAAGCCCGGCGGTCGAACTTCGCCTACCTGAAAGAAGGCCTTGCGGGTACATCCGGCCTAATCCTTCCCGAAGCGCAGAAGAACTCCGACCCGAGCTGGTTCGGTTTCCTTATCTCGGTGAAGGAAGATGCTGGCTTCACCCGTAACGACCTTTCCCAACACCTGGAGAGCAGGAAGATCCAGACACGCAACCTGTTCGCGGGCAATCTCCTGAAGCATCCCGCCTTTGATGAAATGCGCTCCACGGGTGAGGGCTACCGCGTAATCGGCAATCTGGAAGGTACTGATTACGTTATGAATCATACCCTCTGGATCGGTGTCTATCCGGGCATGACCCGTGTCATGCTCGACCACATGATCGGTACGATCCGTGACTTTGTCTCTTCCCGCAAGTAATTTCCGGTTATTAACCTTCAGTAATCTGTCAAGCATAATGAAAGCCGTCATTTTAGCCGGTGGCTTCGGCACCCGCCTGAGCGAAGCCACTAACCTGATCCCCAAACCTATGGTGGAGATCGGTGGTAAACCTATCCTCTGGCATATCATGAAAACCTACAGCCATTACGGCATCAACGATTTCGTGATCTGCTGCGGTTATAAACAATATATCATCAAGGAGTATTTCGCCAACTATTTCCGCCATAACAGCGATATGACCGTGGACCTTTCCAACAATACGACCACCATTCTGGACAACCATTCCGAGAACTGGAAAGTCACGATGGTCGATACTGGGCTGAATACCCAAACGGGCGGGCGTATCCGGCGTGTACAGAAATATCTCGGGAACGAACGTTTCCTGCTGACCTATGGTGACGGTGTCACCGACCTGAACATCGGTGATACCTTGAAGGCTCACGAGTCTTCAGGCTGCCTCCTTTCCCTTACGGCCTACAAACCCGGTGGTAAGTTCGGCGCCCTGCAGCTCGATCTCGATACGGACAAGGTCCTCTCTTTCCAGGAGAAGCCCGACGGTGACCGTAACTGGATCAATGCGGGCTATTTTGTGTGTGAACCCGAAGTGTTCGATTATATCCCTGAGGGTGACTCCACCATCTTTGAGCGTCAGCCCCTCGAGTCTATAGCCAAGGCGGGTCGGATGCATGCTTTCCGTCATACGGGTTTCTGGAAACCGATGGATACTCTGAGAGACAATACAGAATTGAATGAAATGTGGGATCAGGGAGTTGCTCCCTGGAAAGTCTGGTAATCAATGAAAGTCGATCTGTTTAATAATTTCTATCAAGGCAAACGCGTCCTTGTCACCGGTCATACCGGTTTTAAAGGCAGCTGGCTCTCTATCTGGCTCCATGAACTGGAAGCCGATGTTGTCGGTGTCTCCCTGGATCCTTGTACGGACCGTGATAATTTTGTCCTTTCGGGCATCGGCCGCCGCATCAGGGCTGACCTTCGCGGCGATATCCGTGACGGTGAGCGCATGAAGCGCATCTTCCGCGAATACCGTCCCGAGATCGTTTTCCATCTTGCCGCCCAGCCCTTGGTCCGTCTGAGCTACGATATCCCTGTGGATACATACGAAACGAACGTAATGGGTACGATCCGTGTGCTCGAGGCGATCCGTTCTACTGATAGCGTGAAGGTGGGTGTGATGATCACCACGGACAAGTGTTACGAGAATAAGGAGCAAATCTGGGGTTACCGTGAAAACGAGGCTATGGGCGGTTACGATCCTTATTCCAGCAGTAAGGGGGCAGCTGAGATCGCGATTGCTTCGTGGCGGCGTTCTTTCTTCAACCCCTCGGAGTATGCCCGACACGGCAAAAGCATAGCCAGTGTACGTGCTGGTAATGTGATCGGCGGTGGCGACTGGGCCTTGGACCGTATCATTCCGGACTGTATCCGTGCATTGGAATCGGGACGGACGATCGATATCCGCAGCCCGAAGGCTGTCCGTCCCTGGCAACATGTGCTTGAACCGTTGAGCGGTTATATGCTGCTCGCACAAAAGATGTGGGACGCCCCTACGGACTATTGTGAGGGCTGGAACTTCGGTCCCCGTTCCGAGTCCATCTCGACAGTTTGGGATGTGGCCACCCGGGTTGTGTCCGAGTATGGGCGGGGTGAACTGCGTGACCTTTCTACTCCGGATGCATTGCATGAAGCCCGGCTTTTGATGTTGGATATCTCCAAGGCTCGGTTCCGTCTGGACTGGGAGCCTAGGATGAATATCGGGCAGACGGTCGGATTGACGGTGGACTGGTATAAGAGATACCGGGAAGAGGCGGTGTATGATGTTTGTGTTGACCAGATAAAAGATTATTTATTGAAATGAAGATATTATTGACGGGGGCGACTGGCTTTTTAGGATCGCATATTGCAGAAGCCTTGCTGGCAAACGATGTTAACCTGATGATAACCAAACGGTCAATGTCTTCGTTGAACAATTGTACCTCTTTCATCGATCATGTACAAGTCATAAACTCGGATAACCCTATCTGGATATCCCAAGCTTGCTCTTTTAGCCCTGATATTATTATTCATTCAGCCTGGACGGGGGTCCTGTCTGGCAATAGAGACGATTGGCCGGTCCAACTGTCTAATATTGACTTTATGAATTCTTTGCTTTATATAGCAGAGAAAAGTAACGTTTCTAAATTTATAGCTTTGGGTAGTCAGGCCGAATATGGGGATTTTGATGGGATAGTCTCTGAAAATGCCGGCTTGTTTCCTGTCAATAGCTATGGATACGTGAAGTCCATGGTTTCCCGGATGGTTGGTTCTTTCTGTGATTTACGTGGAATTGATTGGTACTGGTTAAGAGTTTTTTCCGTATACGGAGAGCGGGAGTCAAACCAATGGCTGATCCCCGGTCTTTTGACTAATATGCTTGACAATATGGCTGGTATGGATCTGACTTTAGGACAACAACGCTACGCTTATTTGTATGTGAAGGACTTTGCCAATGCCATAATGAAAGTATGTTCTTCTGGGGAAGCTCCCAAAGGTGTCTATAACTTATCATCTTCTGCTGCGATCGAATTAAGAGTACTTCTTGAACATTTGAGAGATAGATTAAATCCGGCTTTTGAGTTGCGTTTTGGTGCGTTGCCCTATCGTGCCGGTCAACCAATGTTGGTGCAAGGTGATGTGTCGAAATTTGTAAAGTCGTTTGGAGGATTTGAGAATACACCGTTAAATACCGGTTTGGAGTATACTATCACTTATTATAAAAAACAACATGAAAGTATCTGACTATATAATATCGTATATCGAGTCCCGGGGAGTACATGTCATATTCGGATATATAGGTGGAATGATCACCCATCTGGTCGATTCTGTTTCTCAGAATCCGAATATGCAATTTATTCAAACTTATCACGAACAGACCGCTGCTATCGCTGCAGAAGGCTTTGCGAAAGAATCCGGACTTTTTGGAGTTGCTATTTCGACCAGTGGTCCTGGAGCTACTAATATGATGACGGGTATTGCTGACGCATATTTTGATTCTATTCCGGTTCTTTATATAACGGGCCAGGTAAATACATATGAATACAAATATGATAAGCCTGTCCGTCAGCAAGGTTTTCAGGAGACGGATATTGTAAGTATGGTTAAGCCGGTCACTAAATATGCCAAATTGATAGATAAGGCTGAAGATATTAAATATGAACTGGATAAAGCCTTATATATTGCTTTGTCGGGTAGAAAAGGGCCTGTACTGCTGGATCTGCCAATGGATATCCAACGGGAGGAAATTAATCCGGAAACATTGATCGGATATTCCGGTGAGAGTATTTTAAATAATCCTTTGATAGCCTGGGAGGAAATCAGGTTATTAATGGAGTCGTCCCATCGTCCCATGTTGCTTTTAGGGGCAGGATGTTGCAATTCGGATATGTTTTTGCTGAATGATTTCATAAGACGGCACCATTTCCCGGTTATTACTTCTTTAATGGGTAGAGGGGCTATTGATGAAACATACGATAATTATATTGGGATGATAGGCAGTTATGGCAACCGTTGTGCTAACATGGGCGTTGCCAATGCCGATTTGCTGATTGCATTAGGAACCAGATTGGATACTCGACAGACCGGTGCCCGGTTGGATCAATTTTTATCAAATGGGCACATCATTCATGTTGATATTGATGACAACGAACTGGAATATCATCGTTTATTGAATCGTAAAAAAGTGAATTGTACCATTGATTGCTTTCTACAGAAAGAAAAAGAAATGCCGGTTTCTTTAGGGGACATTTCAGAGTGGAATTTTTTCCTGCATGGGCTCAAGCAACGATATGGTCAGGATGAAGAAATAGAGCGTTTTGTTGAAAACAAATCTCCATATCGCTTCATGCAGTATTTTGATTCTTTGACTCAAACCGACGATGTTATATGTGCGGATATAGGTCAGAATCAAATGTGGGCGGCTCAAACCTTACGGTTAAAATCCGGGCAAAAATTTGTAACAAGTGGCGGACTTGCCCCAATGGGCTTTTCATTACCGGTAGCCATCGGGTGTTCGTTTGCCAATTCAAATAAAAAAGTTTTTTCCATAAATGGTGATGGAGGTTTTCATATGGCTATCCAGTCTTTGATGCTTATTTCTCAATATAATCTTCCTATTAAAGTAATGGTATTAAATAATGCTTCTTTAGGTATGATCACTCAATTCCAACATTTGTATTTTGATGATCGAATGTGTGGAACTACTTTGAATGGAGGCTATAGAGTGCCTGATATTAAATCTCTTTCTGCAGCTTATGGTTTACCTTATTTTAGATTGACTGTTAACCGTTTAGATGATCCTGATTTGAGGGAAGAGATACGGGCGGCTCATAATTGTATTATTGAATGTGTGGTAGAAGGCTTGACTAGTGTTTCTCCGAAATTGGAATATGATAAGCCTATTTCCAAGCCTTTACCTTTATTGTCAGAAGAAGAATATAAGGAGAATATGCTATTAGAGGCTTGATGAATGTTTTTAGCTTTTGTTCCTTTATTCTTTATGAGGTGAGGCTTAATTACATTTATAGGATTCGCTTATGTCTATTAATTGATTAAAAAATGATTTCAAAGAGTGTTTTTAAAAAATATATATAATTTTTTGCAATTAGATGCTGCTGTCATTTACTCTTCATTAAGTAAGATTCTCAGTGGCTTTGGGGGCTTTCTAACGGTTTATTTAATCGCAAAAAAATTAACATTAGTAGAACAAGGATACTATTATACTTTTATCAGTGTATTGTATATACAGGTATTCTTTGAATTGGGGCTTAACTCTATTATTACTCAGTTTGTTGCTCACGAGAAAGCACATTTAGATTGGAAAGGAAAGGATGATTTAGTAGGAAAAGAGTTTCATCTCTCTCGTTTAGCTTCTGTATTACGATTATGTGTTAAATATTATTTCTATTTGGCTATAGGATTACTGATTGTTTTGTTTATAGGTGGCTGTGTCTTTTTTTCAATAAATAGTAATATTGGGGTTAGTTGGAAAATTCCTTGGTTACTGCTTTGTGTTTCAACATCTTTATCTTTCTTCTTAAATCCTTTCTTATCCTTCTTAGAAGGATTAAATTTAATGAAAGAGGTTTGTTTTATCCGTTTTATTCAGCAAACTGTAAGTTTGCTGATATTATGGGTGGGACTGATAGGAGGTATGAAGCTATATGTTGGAGGATGTTCGAGTTTAGCTGGTGGTGTGGCTATTCTTATTTTTGTTTCTTACAGATACAGAATTTTGTTTTTGAATATATATAGGAAAGTAACTATTCATTTTATTAATTACAAGAAAGAGATATTTCCATTTCAATGGAAGGTAGCTGTGGGATGGCTTAGCAGTTCTTTGGTTTTTCAGTTTTTCAATCCGATTCTGTTTGCCACAATAGGTAGTGCTGCTGCTGGGCAACTTGGAATGACATTAAGTGTGATAAACGGGGTCTCATCTGTTTCAATGAATTGGATATACACTAAAGTACCCAATTTGTCTAAATTGGTGTCATTACGAGATTTTAAAGAATTGGATAAATCATTTTCTAAGATACTAGCTGTATTGGTACTTTTGAGTTGTATGGGATTTATCATTGTAGCTTTATGTCTTATTCAGTTTAATATACTGCATATTGCGTCTAAGTTACTTCCGATGTCGTTGTTCCTAATAATGTCATTATCCTCTGTATTCACACAGATTACATCCTGTTGGGCTATTTACTTTAGATGCTTTAAGAAAGAGCCTTTCTTAAGGGTATCTTTAATTAATCTAGCTGTTGTTTTTTTAATAGTCTTTCCGTGTACTCTTTATTATAGATTAAGCGGATTGGTGTTGTCTTATTCTCTAGCTGCTTTGGTGGGTTTAATATTGGGTTGGCTATTGTATAATAATAGAGCTGAATTTCAAAAAAAATACGTATTATATGAGTAATCAAAGAGAAGCTGGAATAACAGCTTTTTTACCTGTATATAATGAAGAAAAACGCCTTAAAAATGTATTGGAGTGTTTTCAGTGGTGTGATGAAATCTTGTTATTAGATAAAGGAAGTGTTGACGATACGGTAAAAATAGCAAAACAATACCCTAATGTGACGGTTTTAACAAAAGAGCATACCGAAAAATATGATTCCAATGAAATTGAATATTTTATTAAGAATTGTACAACAGAGTGGTGTATGATTGTTACAGCAAGTGATTTGATTCATCCCAAATTGGCACGGAACATGAAAGAACTTATAAATAACTGTAATTTCGAATATGATATTGTCTCTGTACCGTATAAACCATATTTTCTAGGTTGTTGTGAGAAGTATTCTCCTTGGTATACAGAGCACATGAATAAGATTTTTCGGGTAAGTGCATTGAATCTTAATCTCAACTCTGTACATGCTGTTTTAACTCCTACATCCTCCCGCTTGTATCAGATTCCTTTTACTGATCCTAAAGTTGCTTATTATCATTTGACTCATCAAAGTGCTGAGAGTATTATAGAAAGAAATGTAAGATATTGGAAAGGAGAGGCTTCTTCTTCGGAACCTCTATCCCTAATAAATAAAATCATAATAAGGACTGTGCTTCGTTTTGTTTTTTTGCGAGGTGGGTTGTTCAAAGGACGGCAAGCTTTAGCTTTATTTTATTCTTTCTTAAGCTATTATATGATGACTTATGTATGTAAATGGGAATATCAGAATGGAAAAGTAGAAAGTATATACACTGCTTTGCAAAAGGAGATTGTTGATCTTTGGAGTAAACCTAAATAAGATGAAAGTTTATATTAAAAATATTTCTAGAAAAAAAGGGGAGTTCCAGTTCTATATGCATCAGTTTGTAGAAGCTTGCATCAGACAAAACATACCATTTGTGAATGAATTGCATGTGTGTGTGCGGTTGAAACTGAGTGCTGTGATGATCAAACTGGGACATTGGATAAATTTTTTCTTTTGTCGGTGTAATAATAAAGCGATTATTGTCTCTACTTGGGGTGGTGGATTAATGTATACGTCATTTCCGTATAGTCTATTGTATGAAATAATTCCAGTATTTTGGGATAGTTGGCCTTTTAATTGGGAAGAGCAGATTTATTCGTTAAGAAGATTAAATTGTAGAACATGTTTTGTGACTTCTAGCCAAGTTGCACAAAGGATAAAAGAAACACTACCAAACATAAATGTCCATTGGCTTCCTGAAGGTATAGATATATTGGATTATGTGCCTGGTCAGGATTTGACGGAACGAAGCATTGAGATTTATGAGCTTGGAAGGCAAAAGGCTGATTATCACAAGATTTTGTGTGATTTGAAATCAGAAGGTATCTTTTCGAGTTTTCTTTGTAATGAATACGATACAAATGGAATGACTACTAAACTAGCATTTCCTACTGCAAAAGCTTTGTTGAAGGCTTTACCCAATATAAAGATAGTGATTTCTTTTCCTCAAGTGGATACACATCCGGAAAAAGTTGGTAATATAGAAACTCTGACTCAACGATATTGGGAGGCAATGCTTAGCCGAAATCTGATAGTAGGTCGGGCTCCAAATGAATTGATCCAGTTGATAGGTTATAATCCTGTAATTGATGTGGATTGGGAAGATCCTAAAAAACAACTTTCAGATATATTACTTAATATAAGCTCTTTTCAAAAATTAGTCGATAGAAACTATCGGACGGCAAGAAAAATATCTTCTTGGGATAACAGGGTCAAAGATATTATAACAATTCTTCGGACTTCTGGCTATGAAATATAGTAAAAGGGACTTTGGAGAGAACATTATTTGATGTATGTAAAGAAAAGAAACAACCATTTTAAAATTTATAATTTGATGGAGCAATGCACTTATTTACCTTTGGTGTCTGTTATTACAGTGTGTTATAATGCTACTACTGTGATTGAGGCTACTATTCTTAGTATCATTGGGCAAACATATTCCAATATCGAATATATCATTATAGATGGTGGTAGCACAGATGGAACAATAGAGGTCATCAAGAAATATGAAAAGAAAATATCCTATTGGGTTAGCGAACCAGATAAAGGTATTTATGATGCTATGAATAAAGGTATTGTAAAGTCTACTGGAAAATGGATCCATTTTCTAAATGCAGGAGATGTTTATTTGAACACCCACATATTGGAAGATTGTATAAGATGCTTTAATGAGAAGAAAGTGAAAGCTGATGTTTTATATGGTGATGTCATATGCAAATTTGATTTTGGAAATTTACTTTTAAAACCTGGTGCTTTGAGTGATTTTGAATCATATTTTCCTATATCTCATCCAGCTACTCTTGTGAAAGGAGAATTGCTTAAGGAAAATGTATTTGATACTTCTTATCGGATATCCGCTGATTATGAACTGTTATATAGATTATATCATAAGGGGTGTACTTTTGAGTACATACCTATACCATTGGTTTTGTTTGATGCAATAACTGGAATATCTTCTACTAATCCTCTATTGCTTTATAATGAAAATACTCGGATACAGGACAACCGACATAAAATAAGAAAATGTATTAGAATTGCTATAATAAAAGTACGTGTGCTTTTGTCATTTATAATAAATGGACTCTTATTAAATGATTATGTGCGAAATAATTACCGTAAAAAGAGATTGTTGAGAAATAAGCGTTTTAACGAAATAGATATTAATAATTTTATTTGATATATGAAGATATCAGTGATTATTCCTTGTTTTAATCAAGGAAAATATTTGGCTGAAACATTAGATTCTGTAGTAATGCAAACCTTTTCTGATTGGGAATGTATTATCATAAATGATGGTTCGATTGATAATTCTGAAAACGTGGCTTTATCCTATGTGGAAAAGGACCCTCGTTTTCATTATATATGTCAAAAAAATCAAGGAGTATGTATAGCCAGAAATAGAGGTATAGCAATGGCACAAGGAGAGTACATCTTATGCCTTGATGGTGATGATAAAATATCTCGTAATTTTTTGGAATGTATGTATCCTATTTTGGATGAAGAACAATCTGTGAAGGTGGTAACAAGTACTGTTGTGCAATTTGGTAAAATCCATCGTGTGATACCATCAACTGATTACTCTTTAGAAAAGTTAATGGGGCGAAATCTATTTGTGATTACGTCTATGTTCCGTAAAGTTGATTTTGAAAAAACGGAAGGTTTTAACGAAAATATGGCAAAGGGCTTAGAGGACTGGGATTTTTGGTTGTCTATGTTAGAGTTTGGTGGTGAAGTTGTTTGTGCAAAGCAGGCTATTTTTTACTATAGAATCAGAGGCTATTCTAGAAATAAAAGTATTTCTGAAGATTATTATTCATTATTACGTAAAACTATATACGAGAATCATAAACACTTATTTTCTACCGTTTTCTTTAATCCGAAGTATTCATTTGAGTATTATTTGATTGCAAAATCTTATGAATATAAGTTAGGTAAGTTATTATTTAGACCAATACGTTTTTTATATGATCTTTTTTAAAGTAAAAACTCGTAATCTGGTTTTTTCTTTTATTTTTCTAAGCCTATTAATTGTATCAGATCTATTATTATTTTCCAGATATTCAAATTGGGGAATAAAAACAGATTCTATTTGGCTTTTTATTGCAATCATAGATGTAGTATTACTTTTTATGCTTATTTCTTTTTTTCGATTTAAAAGAATAGTAAACCCATCTTCTGTATATCTTGTTTTTGTAGGACTATTTGCATATAGTGTATTACCACTATCAGAGAATATTCGCTTCTCGAATGAGTTGCTCTTGATAATATTATGTGGTGTAGCAGCTTATTTTGTAGGTGTATTTTGTTTGCCTCAAATACACATTATTACTTTCCCGGTTTTTACAAACAGGACAAAAAGAATCTTTTATTACATTCTATGTGTACTAACTTTTTCTTGTTTTATTTATGAGATCAAAAATGTTGGTTACATACCTATCTTTGTGATAGGACAAAGTTTAGATATTTATGGAGAAGTTGGTGAATCTAACTCCGTTTTACATACATTTGTTTTATTGACTCCTATATTATTCTATTGGTCTCTCATCTTAGCGAAAGAGGGAATTATACAGACACGAATTAGAAATTGTATTGTTTCTTTTTTGCTGTTTGTATTTGTTAATAATTTTGGTCGTACTTCTCTTTTGATGTTTATAATAACAGGATTGATATATTTAGAATTTTATACAAAATTAAGTGCCCCAAAGTTTATTAGTATAATTTTTTTGTTTATCAGTTTATTTATTATTATGGGTAATGTGAGGTCTGGAAGTACTTTTGATGGAATAAATAAAGTGCTTAGGAGAATAGGAAATACCCAATATGAAACATCTATTTTAGAATCTTATCTAATATCATATTCTTCTGTTAATTTCTATAAGATGAATGATGTAATACAACAAAAAGAAGTATTGAATTACTCTTCTAATGGTAGAAATTCATTAAAGCCAATAGTTAAACTATTGAATATAAGTGAACCATTGGATAATGTCGCAGAGTTTCAAACACAACAAAATTTATCTACTTATATCGCAGATCCATATCTTGATTTTGGATATGCAGGGGTTGTTGTTCTTAATTGTTTATATGGAATGATTGCTGTTATGTTATTCGAAAGGTATGAGAAAAAGAATTGTCCGGAATACATAATCTCATGGGGGGTAGTTGTCTTTTGTATATTGATGGGGTGTTTTTTTAATGCGTTCAATACGATGTTGGTATGGGTAATATATATATGTAATAAAATATTGCTAAAACGATGATAACAGTTTGTATGGCTACCTATAATGGAGAGAAATATATTGAAGAACAATTAGAATCAGTACTAATGCAATTGCATTCCAATGATGAAGTTATTATTTCTGATGATGGTTCTGGCGACAGTACAGTAGACTTGATTCGAACCTTCAATGACCCTCGAATAAGGCTTTTAGTCGGTAATAATTTCTTTTCTCCTATCCAAAACTTTGAAAATGCCTTAAAATATGCAAAAGGCGATTATATATTTTTATGTGATCAAGATGATGTTTGGCTTCCCGATAAAGTAGAAAGTATGCTGCAATATTTGCCTCAATATGATTTGGTTGTGTCGGATTGTAAGGTGGTGGATGCGGAATTGAATGTAATTTCTCAGTCTTTTTTTATGGGGCGTTTGTCAGGAAAAGGTTTTTGGAAGAATTTAATTAAGAACACTTATTTGGGGTGCTGTATGGCATTTAGAAAAGAAGTATTAGGTTATATATTACCTTTTCCTAGAAATATAGCGATGCATGATATATGGATAGGATTATCTGTTGAAATGCATAGTAACTCTTTTTTTCTGCCTCGCCAACTAATACTATATCGAAGACATGGCTCAAATGTTAGTTTTGGAGGGGAAGGAAGTAAATACTCATTAATGTATAAGATAAAGTATCGGTTGTGTATGCTTTTTTATTTATTAAAACGAAAATATTTGAATAAATGAGTTTCTCTTTAGTTACAGTAACTTACAATAGCGCACAGACACTACGTGATACTATAACTTCTGTATTATCACAAACTCATCAAGCTATAGAGTACATAATAATAGATGGTTTTTCGAAAGATAACACAGTGGCGATTATAAAAGAGTATGAACCATTGTTTAATGGACGTCTGAAGTGGGTTAGTGAAAAAGACAATGGCTTGTATGATGCGATGAATAAAGGTTTTCAAATGGCAACAGGAGATGTGATTGGGATTATTAATTCTGATGATTTAATATCTGATCCTAATGCAATAGAAAAAGTGATAAAATGCTTTGAATCAGATAATTCTATTGATGCTGTTTATGCTGATTTATATTATGTTGCTCAAAACGATATATCTAAAATAGTTCGGTATTGGAAATCAGGAAGCCAACGTCCTTTCAGTAAAGGGTGGCATCCAGCTCATCCTACATTTTATGTGAAGAGAGAAGTATATCAGAGATATGGGTTGTTCGATTTAGATTTTAAGTTCGCAGCAGATTTTGAGTTGATGCTTCGTTTGATTGATAAAGAGCATATCAAATTATATTATCTTCCTGAACCTTTAGTCAGGATGCGATTAGGGGGAACTACAAGTAAGAATCTATCTAATATTAGAAAAGGAAATCTTGAATGCATAAATGCTTTTAAAAAGAACGGGATAAAAGTGAGTATGCTATATCCTTTATATCGTTTATTACCCAAAATCAAGCAATATTTTCAATAATATAATCAATGAATCTTCTTTTTACTGGCGCTTCCGGTTTTTTGGGGCACAATATCTATCCTTTACTAAAAGAAAAGTACAACTTAGAAACTATTGGCTTAACTCTTCTGGATAATTATACTATAAATTTAGTGTCGGATATTCCTAAACTGGACATCAAGTACGATGTTGTACTCCATGCTGCAGGAAAAGCTCATACGATACCTGAAAATGAACAGGAAAAACAAGCCTTTTTTGATGTAAATCTTCAAGGTACTAAGAATTTATGCACTGCTTTAGAGAATAGTGGTATTCCTAAAGCTTTCATTTTTATTAGTACCGTTGCTGTTTATGGTTGTGATTCGGGTGAGAATATCACGGAAG
>UMED01012937.1_pt1 | contig 15200 bp, 16 predicted proteins | sample 1964661 | NCBI WGS metagenome assembly UMED01 (sample SAMEA4836011, study PRJEB28245) | human gut metagenome | biome: gut microbiome; material: fecal sample | place: Denmark | collected 2008
TATCCACGATGGCATCACCATGTTCGTATACATATTTTAAAATATTCAATTCATTATTGCTTAAAGAATTGATCGTAGAATCGCTTAGATGAAGGCTGACCATATATTCTCCCTGATTATGTAAAAATAAACTGAAATAATCATATATCAATCGATGTAAAAATGCAAGATACACCTACAGCTTAATCTCAACCCTGTAATCATCATCGATCAATCTAAAGTTTACATGATGCGCCTGAGCCAGCCTTAGAACCTGGGCGTTTTCCAGATTGTGTCCAGATTTATTATTTGCGGGGGGATTGCCTTTCTGGAGCTTGTAAAACGATACAGGAACGGGCGGGTCATGCTGGACAGGCAGAAAAATCCTACTAGCGATGTGGGGACACAGTATATCCGCTGGTTTGATGAATACGCAGGCAGCTTCTTTAAGGTATCTGCCAGGGATGAGCGTCCCTATATCTGCGGGGAACGCTGCTGGCAGCTTCGGTGTGAATACCTCCATCAAAATAAAGGATTTTTAAATGATGAAAATGAGGATACAGTTCATCTTCACCTAGGTGTAAACTGTGGCACATCTCTCTGTGAACTGGACAGAACAAGAGGCCAGGCAGACAGGAGCGACATTCGGATTGATATCGAGCAGTTTTGTCTGAGGATGTGTCAGGCGGCAAAAAGCTACTATGACCAGGTTCATAAGGAAAAAAATTTCAGCCTTTACAATACGCCGGTTCTCGATTTTATCCAGATCCGTCAGAAGGTACGAACGGATGACCTGCTTATTATCATGCATGGAAACAAAGCTTATGCCAATGGACTTAAGGCTGTTTTAGAAGCGTTTCCCGGTCATATCCTTTGTTTTTCCACCTGGGAAGAGAAAAGAAAAAAACTGGGAAATCGGAAGCCATCTATCTGGATCCTGTCAGAGAAATTGGCAGAGGAGGCAGATCCAACCGGGAATAGCCAGGATGCATCCAGGGTGATTCTTCTGACCGGAAAAGAATGGCTGCCGAAGGAGAAGGCCGGCCTGACGGTTCTTACTATGCCATTGAAGCCGGAGGCTTTACGCAGAGCGGTAAAAGAACATTTGCAGTAGAGGAGATAAGATGCAGAATATGATGATAACTGTTTTGGCAGGAATTATTTTGGCAGCAGCCATCCGTCTGCGTAAAAAAAACAGAGAGCTTGGGCGGTTAAAGGAGCAGATTCATCAGGTGAAGGAGGAGACGAAAGCGCTGCAGGCTCAGGTACAGACCCTCCGGATAAGGATTTCCGATCAGGAATCTGCGGAGGACGAGCTGTGGGATTGTGCAAATACCATTCATCTGTATGCAGCACTTTCTAAAGAGGAAGCGAGGCAGCCGTCTTTCAGGGAAAAGCAGGAAGAGATTTTACAGGCAGATGTTTAAAATGTCTGCGGCTTCCTGAAGCGTGGATGTTTCCTTAAGAACTCTTTGCAGCGGTCTGAGCGGCACTGCTGCAGCTGCTCAGTGCATTTTTTATAAGTCGGGTTTGAAATAATCATTCTGGCCTGCGGCGCTCTTACGATTGTTCCGGACATCCCGGGAATAAAACAGGATAATGTATATCTGGTAAATGATATTCTCAGCCATTGTTCTTGCCTTTGGTTCCAGACCGGATACAGCCCTTTGGGAAACTCTGACAGAGAAAGAAGGGGGATATCGTATTGGAGACGGCCTTAAAGCAGGAGATGCAAAGAAAGCAATCTATGAAGTAACCAGATTGGCATTGGAGCTGTAGAAAATGTTATTGACATATGCCGTAAACAGAGTTATACTCCAAAATATAAATGGCATATGCCATAAACGAGCCGAAAGAGGTGAGTACGATGCCAAGGCCCAAAAAGTGCCGAAAGGTGTGCCAGATGCCGCAGATAAGGGAATTTCATCCTTTGGGCAGAGCCTGCGGTGATCCGGCAGTGATCCTGACTGTGGATGAATATGAGGCAATCCGCCTTATCGACAGACAGGGGTTTTCCCAGGAGGAATGCAGTGCCTATATGCAGGTTGCCAGAACTACGGTTCAGCTTATCTATAATTCCGCCCGGAAAAAGATAGCAGAGGCACTGGTAGAGGGACGGGTTCTGCGCATTGAGGGCGGGGACTATCAGCTTTGCAGCGGAGAAGAAGAGTACTGCGGCTGCGGAGGCTGTAAAAAACACCGTCTGGGCTGTGCACAAAAGCTGACGAAGGAGGAAAAAAGGATGAAAATCGCAGTTCCGTTGGATGAAAACAGACAGGATGTGTGTATTGTTCTGGCCCGCGCACCCTATTTTCTGTTCCGTGAAAACGGCAGGGATACAATCGTGGAAAATCCGGCAGCCAAAGCATCGGGAGGCGCAGGGATTCAGGCAGCGCAGTTTCTGGTGGACAGCCGTATCGATACTCTGCTTACAGTCCGCTGCGGAGAGAATGCGGCAGAGGTCTTTAAGGCCGCAGGTATAAAAATTTATAAATCCGCAAATAAAGCCGCTGCGGATGATCTGGCTGCATTGGAGGAGGGAAGGCTTGAGGAGCTGACTCACTTCCACGGCGGCTACCATGGTGTACAATGAAAATCGCCTGCTTGAGCGGCAAGGGCGGTGCGGGGAAAACTCTGGCTGCAGTGAATCTTGCAACAGCAGCTGGAAATGCAGTATATATTGACTGTGATGTGGAAGAGCCCAACGGACATTTATTTCTGAAGCCCGATCGGACAGAGGAGGTAACAGTAAGCGCTCTTTTGCCGGAGTTCGATCCCGGCCGCTGCACCGGCTGTAAAAAATGCGTGGAATTCTGCCGCTTCCATGCCCTGATGTATATCAGGGAAAAACCCATGGTATTTTCCGAGGTCTGCCACAGCTGCGGCGGCTGCAGTCTGGTTTGCCCGGAAAATGCTGTTACAGAAAGAGAAAAGCCGGTTGGAAGGCTGCAAATCGGGATGGCGGGAGATGTGAAAACAGTGACCGGTATTTTAAATCCCGGAGAGGCGTCAGGCATCCCTGTTATTCGGGAAGCGCTTAAACAGGCAGAGGGGCTGACGATTATAGACGGCCCTCCCGGAAGCGCCTGCAGTGTGATGGAAAGTGTGATGGATGCGGACTTCTGTATTCTTGTGGCAGAGCCTACAGCCTTTGGCTTTCACAATTTCCAGATGGTTTATGAGCTTGTGACTCTGTTGGGGAGAAAATGCGGCGTTATTATCAATAAAGAAGAGACTCCCTATGAACCGCTGGAGGATTTTTGCAGGGAGCATGATCTTAAAATACTGTGCCGTATCCCCTATTCTCCCAGGATCGGAGCCATGGCGGCAGCAGGAGAACTCGTTTCCCGAAAAGACCCTGAGCTTGGCAGACTGTTTGCAGATGTGCTGAAGCAGATTGGAGGTGTCTTATGAAACGTCTTTTGATCCTCAGCGGAAAGGGAGGCACTGGAAAGACTACCACCGCAGCGGCTTTTATTCATTTTTCTCAGACAAGGGCAATGGCAGACTGCGATGTGGATGCGCCTAACCTTCATCTGGTAGCGGCTCCTCCGGTTTCTCCGGAAATTTCCGAATTTCTGGGAGGGGAGAAGGCTGTGATTGATCCTGATAAATGTGTTGGCTGCGGGATCTGTGCGTCCCACTGCCGGTTTAATGCTCTTGAAAAGGAAGAGGGAAGATATCGGGTAAATGAATATGCCTGCGAAGGCTGCGGTGTGTGCGCTTATGTATGTCCCCAAAAGGCAGTGTATCTTGCGGAGGATGTGGCAGGCAGAAAGGAACTGTATCTGGGCGAGAGGATATTTTCTACGGCTGTTTTGAAAATGGGCCGGGGAAATTCCGGAAAGCTGGTAACAGATGTGAAGATGGCCATGCTGAAGCATGCTCCGGAAACGGAACTGGCCATTATTGACGGATCTCCCGGCATTGGATGCCCGGTGATTGCGTCTGTCAGCGGAATGGATCTGGTGCTTATAGTGGCAGAACCCAGCCAGTCGGGAATCAGCGATTTGAAACGGCTGGTAAAAACCGCCAGAACCTTTCAGGCAAGTTTGGCAGTCTGTGTCAATAAATGGGATGTAAGTCCGGAACATGCGCGGGATATAAAGGAGTTCTGCAAAGAAGAGGATATTCCGTTTGCAGGCGTGATTCCCTATGATAAAAACGTATCATTGGCAGTGAATGCAGGAAAAAGCATTGCAGATATAGACTGCCCTGCCAGAGATGCGTTAAAAAATATATTTGAAACTGTAAACCAGATCTTAAAGAAAGATGAAAAAGGAGTAAGATGATTATGAAAATTGCAGTAGCAGCTATGGGCAGCGAGGTTGCCGGACATTTTGGACATTGTGAGAACTTTATCTTTTTTGATGCAGAGGACGGTAAGATTGTGGCTGAAAATTCCGTCCCCAATCCGGGCCACCGTCCCGGCTTTCTGCCGAATTTCCTGGCTGATAACGGAGCCCAGGTAATTATCTCCGGCGGAATGGGCGGAGGAGCTGTAGATATCTTTAATGAGCGCGGTGTAGAGGTGATTGTAGGTGTTCAGGGTGACGCCAGAACTGCAGTAGAAACCTATCTTCGGGGCGAGCTGATTTCTACCGGATCGATCTGCCACAATCATGAGCATGCAGATGAGTGCGGCGAGCATCACTAAAGATTGAAAAATGATTCTCCGCCTATTGACATTTTTATACAAATATTGCAAACTATAATAAGTAGTTTCTAAAACTATATTATAGGGCGGAGGAATTAGATGTGGTACAGATTATAACGGATTCTTCTGTGATGTATACAGAAGATGAGGCAAAAGCAATGGGGTTTGAGGCAATTCCCCTGTGCATACATATAGGAGATCTGGAAGGCCGGGATCTTCAGATTGATATGGAGGAATTTTACCGGCGTATTCAGGAAGGGCAGGTTCCCAGATCCTCTCAGCCTCCCATCGGGGAGGTGCTGGATGCATATGCCAGATATCCGCAGGATGAGATTGTCCATATTTCCATAGCGGAAGGCCTTTCCGGCACCTATCACGGAGCATGCAGCGCCAGAGAAATGACAGAAAACCCTGAGCGGATTACGGTGTTCAACAGCAGAACTCTGTGCGGGCCTCATCGATATATGACAGAACAGGCGCAGAAGATGAAGGAAGAGGGAAGAAGTGCTTCTGAGATTCTGGAATGGTTAAAGGAGGCTGCCCAAAAGACAGAGTCCTTTTTGATCCCGCAGGACTTTTCCTTTTTAAAGAGAGGCGGAAGGCTGACTCCCGTTGCAGCGGCCCTTGGTTCTGTTTTGAAATTAAAGCCGGTTATGAAGCTGACGGAGGATGGAACCAGAATTGACAATTTTTTTGTAAAGCGTACCATGTCTGCCGCTGTAAAAGGAATTATGGAGTACATGAAACAGAAGGACATCGGGCAGAACCATATTTTATATATTGTCCATGCTGCGGCGAAAAAAGAGGCGGAGAATATCCGTACTATGTTTGAAACCGCATTTGCAGGTCTGGAAATTCATATACTGGAGCTGAGTCCGGTGTTCGTGGCTCAGGGAGGGCCGAAGTGTGTGGCAATTCAATATATTCACCGTTAAATTTTGAATGTATTTGTACCGGTATATAAAAACTCCTGGCTGATTACCCTGTACGGGATCAGTCAGGAGTTTTTAGTTTACAGATCCAGCTTTAAATCGCCGTCCTTAATCCAGCCCATTTTCCGAAGTGCTTCTCCGAAAATAAAGGTCAATACAGCGGGGAGGAGGAAGCAGACGAAAAGGATTCCCAGCCACATACTGGTTCCGCCTCCCATGGCAGTGTAGATTCCGATGGGGCCTACCAGGCCGCAGGTTCCCATTCCTGAACCGGCAGGTATATTTTCCAGATGGAATACCATAGTGGCGATGGGGCCTGTGATCATGGATGCAAGTGTGGGGGGAATCCAGATCCGGGGATTTAAAACAATATTTCCCATTTGAAGCATGCTGGTTCCTAGCCCCTGAGCCATCAGGCCGCCGATTTTATTTTCCCGGTAACTCATAACGGCGAAGCCGATCATCTGTGCGCAGCAGCCTGCGGTAGCGGCGCCCCCGGCCAGACCATCCAGAGAAAGGGCAATACAGATGGCTGCGCTGCTGATGGGAAGGGTTAACGCGACGCCGATGAGGGCAGAAACGAGGATTCCCATGATAAAGGGCTGCATTTCTGTAGCAGTTTTTACAAGATTGCCGAACCAGCTCATAAAGCCGGCCACCCCCGGTCCTACGAACTGTGCTACCAGCACGCCGGAGATGATAGTAACTCCCGGAGTGACCAGAATATCCAGACGGGTTTCTTTTGACACGATTTTTCCCAGCTCTGCGGCTGCGATAGTAGCTACCAGAGCGCCTACAGGCCCTCCCAGGGCGTTTCCGGCAATACCTACGGTTGCGGCGGAAAAGAGGACAAGCTGGGGAGCTTTTAAGGCATGGGCAATGGCAATACCCAGAGCCGCGCCGGTAGCGCTTTTGGCATAGTCTGCGATTACATTAAAAATTTCAATGTGGAACTGCTGTCCAAGAGTTCCGAAAATGGTGCCGATCAGAAGGGAAGCAAAAAGGCCGAAGGCCATGGCTCCCAAGGCATCAATCAGATAGGTCTGGACGGTGATGCTGACATTTTTCCGTTTAAGGAAATCCTTGATACTGGCTGCTGACATAATAGATTCTCCCTTTTTTCTGCTGCCGGAGCCAAAATCACAGGGAAATCCTGCAGATGTCGGTTCCAGGCAAGGTTTGCTAGGGATTTTATCACATATTTACGAAATTGCAAGGATTTTGAAGAATTTCACAAGATATTGTTAAGAAAATAACAAAAAAATACCTCCCTGAATGACAGGCAAAACAGCTCTGTGAATCAGGGAGGTATTTATATAAGAATTACTCTGCCTTTGTTGTTTCTGCTTCCTTTATTTCTGTAAGGGTTTCGGCAGAAGCTTCTTTTGTCTCAGAATCTGCCTGGGGAAGTACGTCTACGCGGTTTACCTCCATATAAATTCCGGGCATGGAACGGGTCATGGCTTCTGTGTGGCTTACTACACATACGTCGCCTTCCTGAAGCTTCTCAATGTCGTCCACACTGTCTTTGCTGATCATAAACTGATTTCCGTCAGCCTGCTCAAAGAGCACATTTTCTTCTTCGATGGCCTGTACGGTACCGATGGAATCCTGATAGGTATCATCTGCAGTGCGGATGGAATATACCTGAGGAAGCTGTCCGGGAAGGGACATGGTCATAACCATGGAATGGCTGATCACATAGGTTTCTCCGTCCTTTAATTCTTCCGGTAAAACAGTGAAGTCGCTGATATTGCAGATAAAATCTCCGTGGGTATCATTGTGGAAGACCAGCCTGCCGTCTTCTGCAAATTCACTGTCTTTTACATAAACAGCTTCTGTGCGGACTACGTCCTCGGCCAGAGCCTCTGTTTCTGATCCGCCGGTTTCCGGCGCTGCAGTAGTTTCTTCAGTCTCATCAGGTTTGGCTTCTGTAGAAGGAGCCTGTGTTTCTGTCTGAGGAGCAGATGTAGAGGCTGTCTGGGAACTGCCGCATCCGTTTAATAACATGGTTGCTGTGATAGCTGCCATAGCTGCTGTGGTGATAAATCTCTTTTTCATAATTAAAATCTCCTTTTGAGTTTGTTTTCTTTTTACATGTATGATTATAGCGGATAGATATTACAAAAACGATCACTTTCTTTTGACTATTTTATAATAATTTCTGACTTTTTTGTTAAGGAGGAGGGGAAATATTAAAAAATGATAGGGAAATCTGGTTTACAACCCCTTCCAATGTGATAAAATAAGGAATGATTTTGCAATGGAAGGAGCCTTGGGCTTATGATAAAAAAGAGAGATGAAATACCGGCGGAAGCCACCTGGAAGCTGGAGGATATGGTAGAGAATAGGGAAGCGTGGGAGAAGCTGTATGAAGAAGCGGTCCGGGAAACAGACCGCTATCAGGAGTTTAAGGGAACACTGGGACGGTCGGCGGATCGGCTTTTTGAGGGGCTTTCATTTGATGATTCTATTTCACAGAAAATAGAACGGCTGTATGTATATGCCAGAATGCGTTCCGATGAGGACACGGCGGGACAGCAGGCCCAGGATATGTTTTCCAGAGCCCAGAACCTGTCTTTTCGGGCAGGAGAGCTGTCGTCCTATATGGTGCCGGAGATTCTTTCAATCCCGGATGAACAGCTGGAAGCGTTTCAGAGGGAGAAAAAGGAGCTTGGGCTGTATGGCAGGCTGTTAAGCCAGCTGCTTAAGAGAAAGGCCCATACGCTTTCCGATGAGCTGGAGGCGCTTCTGGCTGCTTCTCAGGAGGCCACGCAGGGGGGAGCACAGGTATTCCGTATGTTTAATAATGCAGATGTGCGCTTTCCATCCATTACCGGGGAGGATGGGAGAGAGCTTCCTGTAACCCATGGAACCTATATTTCCCTGATGGAGCATCCAGACCGCAGGATACGCAGGGAGGCATTTCAAAGTTTGTATAGTGTATACAGACAATATTCAAACACCCTGGCAGCTGCTTTTGGCGCAAATGTGAAGCAGGCTGTATTTTATGCCAAAGCACGAAAGTATACCTCCAGCCGGGAATATTATCTGAGTTCGAATGAGGTGCCTGAAGGGGTGTATGACCGTCTGGTGTCATCGGTGAGGAAGAGCCTTCCTCTTATGCACCGCTACATGTCCCTGAGAAAGAGGCTTCTTGGGGTGGATGAGCTTCATATGTATGACGTTTATGTTCCTCTTACATCACAGGGGAATACACATTATACCTTTGAAGAGGCAAAGAAAATAGTGAAGGAGGGACTGGCTCCACTGGGGGAGGAATATCTGTCCCTGCTTGAGACAGGCTTTGAGGGCCGCTGGATTGATGTATATGAAAATGAAGGAAAGAGAAGCGGAGCTTATTCCTGGGGGATTTACGGCTGCCATCCCTATGTGCTGTTAAATTTCCACGGCACTTTAAATGATGTATTTACACTGGCTCACGAGATGGGGCACGCCATTCATACCTGGTATTCCAATGAAAACCAGCCCTATGTCTATGCAGGCTATAAGATTTTTGTGGCAGAGGTAGCGTCTACCTGCAATGAGGCCCTTCTGATCCGCTATCTGCTGAAGCAGTGTAAAGAAAAGAAGGAACGGGCGTATTTGTTAAACCATTTTCTGGAAAGCTTCCGGGCAACTCTGTTCCGTCAGACCATGTTTGCGGAATTTGAAAAGACAGTTCATGAGCTGGGAGCAGCGGGAGAGAGCTTGACTTCTGAAAAGCTGTGCGGAATTTACCAGAAATTAAATGAGGATTATTTTGGGCCGGATATGGTTTTTGATTCGGAAATTGGTTATGAATGGGAAAGGATTCCCCATTTTTATACACCTTTTTATGTATATCAGTACGCAACCGGTTTTTCGGCTGCCGTTGCCATCAGCCGCCGGATCATGGAAGGGGAGCCGGGGATTTTAGAGGGCTATAAGCGGTTTTTAAGCGGAGGCTGCAGTATGGAGCCGGTGGAGCTTTTAAAGCTATGCGGCGTGGATATGTCTGAGAGCAGGCCGGTGGATCAGGCAATGGAGTTCTTTGAAGAGCTTCTGGATGAATTTGAGGTATGCATGAAATGACAATGGACCGGACGGAAGGTGATTTGAAGTATGGGTAAATTTGGAAACAGGAGGAATGTATTATGTTGGGAACCATTGCAAATACTGGCGCAATTCTCACGGGCTGCGTAGTGGGAAGCACCTTAAAGAAGGGAATCGGAGAAAAGTATAAAACTGTGATGATGGATTCCATGGGGCTGGCAGCCACAGCCCTTGGAATCAATTCCATTGCAGAAGCCATGCCTGAATCACAGTATCATGTTCTGTTTATTGTAAGTCTGGCCCTGGGCGGCCTGATCGGTACCGGGCTTGATCTGGAGGCTGTCTTTGACCGGGCTGTGGGAAGGATTTCCGGCAGCTCTGAGCTGTCTAAGGGACTGTCCACAGCGATCCTGCTGTTCTGTGCAGGCACGCTTTCGATTCTGGGACCCATGCAGAGCGCCCTTCTGGGAGATAATACCTTCCTTTATACCAATGCTGTTCTGGACGGAATTACTTCTACGGTACTCAGCTCTGCCTTTGGCTTCGGTATCGCCATTGCGGCAGCGGTGCTTTTTTGCTGGCAGGGGAGTATCTATCTGCTGGCAAGTGTGATTGAACCCTTTATTACAGACGCTCTGATGACGGAAATCAGTCTGGTAGGCGGAATTTTAATTTTAAGCAGCGGTCTGGGCATACTGGGAATCAAGCAGATCCGTACATTGAATCTGCTCCCGGCCCTTTTGGTGCCGCCTGTGGTGATTGCCCCTCTGATAGCAGTGGGGATGGGATGAGGAGTACATATGCCGATTGGAGGATAATAAAATATGAACTGGAACTTTTACTTTTCCGGTATTTTATATGCAAAGATACGGGAAGAAACGGAAGCTCTGACGGTCCGGATTCTGGATATTGAAACAGGAAATCTGGGCGAAGAAAGACCTTTCGGAGAAAAGGAAAATGTATTTTTACAGAAGCTGTGCAGCCGCAGCATCGCAGGCTTTTTTGAAAAGAAAGCAGCCTGTGAGGAGAAAATTGCACAGGAGCCGGAAGTCTTTACCTTGGACGGGGAACGGTTTACAAACCGTCGGAGAGAGTCCTATATTCAGAGAGATAAGAAATTTCCAATGGACTTATTTTATGAAAATGGAAAAATCTGGGCAGTTTTAATGAGTGGACGCGATTATACCGGCATTCTGGTAAAAGAGGGTATGGAAGAGAATACGGTTCTGAAAATCTGGGATGAGGTATATCCTGACAGGCAGTGTTTTGGTGTCCGGTTTCTGGGAACAGAGTTTGTAAAGACCAGGGACGGGGAAATGCTGGCTTCGGATGTATATCTTCCCTCAGAGGGACAGCGTTTTCCCACGGTTCTGATCCGTACCCCTTATGGTAAATCAAGAGGGTTGGAAGGATATTACCGCTTTGTCCAGAGAGGCTATGCAGTGGTGATTCAGGATGTAAGAGGACGGGAGGACAGTACAGGGAAATGGATGCCCCAGTATTATGAAATTGAAGATGGAGATGATGCCTTAAACTGGATTGCTGCCCAGTCCTGGAGCGACGGGAGTGTGGGAATGACCGGAGGCTCCTATCTGGGATATGTTCAGTGGGCTGCTGCTGCCAGCGGAAATCCTCATCTGAAGGCTATGCTTTCCAGTGTGTGCGCCGGAAGCGCCTTTGTAGACCTTCCAAGAAGGGGCGGCTGCTTTGACTCAGGCATGCTGGCATGGTGTTTTTCTGTGTCAGAACAGAGGATGCGTCCGGATCTTATGGAACAGGAGAACTGGGATGAGATTCTGGATATCCGTCCCATTGAGGATATTCCGAAAAAGGCTCTGGGGCGGGAGTTGCCCTTTCTGACAGAATGGCTGAGGCATAAGGATATGGACGAATTCTGGAAAAAGGGAAACTGGCATCTCAACTATAAGGGCGGACCGGTTCCTGCGCTGATCATGTCCGGATGGTTTGATGATAACGGAATGGGAACCTCAGAGGCCCTGGAGCTGGTAAAGGACTGGCCTGAGGGAACCTGGAAGGCAGTGCTCGGTCCCTGGAAGCACAGCGGCAATGCAGACTATGATCTCCACGGTATTCATATGGGGCCGGATGCCCTGCGCTATGATATGGATATCCTCTGTATGAAGTGGCTGGAGCATTTTTTAAAGGGAATAGAGAATGGCATTGAGAGGACGCCTGCGCTGGAATATTATACTCTGGGTGATAATACCTGGAAAAACGGGCAGTGCTGGCCGCCGGCCAATACAGAAGAAGCAATCCTTTACCTGAACGGAGCAGAGGACGATTCAGCTGCCGGAAATGGAGCCGCCTGCGGTCAGGGAAGCCTGAGCTTTAGGGCTCCTGAAACAGGTGGAAGGGATTCCTATTTTTATGATCCCGGAAATCCGTCCGTACATATTATAGATATGTCTGAAAATGAACTGGAGGTTCCGGAGGACTATACGGTGATCGAACGGCGGGAGGATATGCTTTCCTATACCACAGAGCCCTTTAAGGAGCCCTTTACGATTACGGGCGAACTGGCGGTGAAGCTGTATGTTTCCTGTGACTGTCCTGATACAGATTTTATGGTCCGAATTACAGATGTAGATGAAACAGGGCGGTCCATTAAGCTGGCGGATGGTGTTTTATGTGCAAAATACAGAAATGGCTTTGAACAGGCTGAGTATCTTAAGCCGGATCAGATTTATCCTGTTACTATCCGCACCACCAAAATATCCAATACGTTTCTTCCAGGCCACAGCCTTCGGCTGACGGTTACATCCAGCGGTAAAAACTTCATTTTCCCCAACAGCAACACAGAAGATGGCTTTGACAGCACTCGTATGGAAAAAGCCCATGTCACGGTACACCGGGGAGCACAGACGCCGTCCGCAGCGGTGATGATGAGAGAGAAGGACTGAGGGAAAGGACAGGGCGTTTCGGGGAAAATGGGTACTGTTCAGACGGTGAAAACTATGATAGAATTATAACATATCACAAGATAAGAGGAGGATATTATGATCCGTCAGTTAATTGAAAAAATACAAAAAACCAAGGCGCCGATCTGCGTAGGCTTAGATCCCATGCTTTCCTACGTTCCGGAGCATATCCAGGCGGCTGCTTTTGAGCAGTACGGCGAGACATTAGAGGGAGCGGCAGAGGCAATCTGGCAGTTTAATAAGGAAATTGTAGATCATACCTTTGATCTGATCCCGGCTGTTAAGCCTCAGATTGCCATGTATGAGCAGTTTGGTATTGAGGGCTTAAAGGTATATAAGAGAACTGTAGACTACTGTAAGGAAAAGGGGCTGGTTGTAATCGGCGATGCAAAGAGAGGCGACATCGGCTCTACCTCCGCAGCCTATGCCACCGGTCATATCGGAAGCGTACAGGTAGGCTCTAAAACCTACAGCGGCTTTGACACAGATTTCCTTACGGTAAACCCATATCTGGGCACAGACGGTGTAAAACCATTTGTAGACGTATGCAACAGCCATGACAGAGGCCTTTTCGTTCTGGTAAAGACCTCCAATCCTTCCAGCGGCGAGTTTCAGGACCGCTTGATCGACGGACGTCCGCTTTACGAGTGGGTGGCAGAGAAGGTAGTAGAGTGGGGCAATGCTTCCATGGACGGAGATTACAGCAATGTAGGCGCAGTAGTAGGAGCAACCTATCCGGAGATGAGCCGTATTTTAAGAAATCTCATGCCTCATACCTATTTCCTGGTACCGGGCTACGGCGCTCAGGGAGGTACTGCTGAAGACTTAAAGCACTGCTTTAATAAAGACGGTTTAGGAGCCGTTGTAAATTCCTCCAGAGGTATTATTGCGGCCTACAAGCAGGAAAAATATAAAAAGTTCGGTACAGAGCATTTTGCAGAGGCATCCAGACAGGCTGTGATGGATATGGTGGCAGATATTAACAGCGTACTGTAAGATGAATTACGGCATCAGGACGGAAATGGAAATAGGAGAATGTTCATGGCAAAGTTAAAGATGACAGCCTCTGTGGTTTCACAGGCACAGCTGGCTGAAGGTATTTATGATTTAAGACTGAAGGTCCCGGAGATTGCGTCACAGGCAGCGGCAGGACAGTTTGTATCCGTCTATTCCAAAGACGGCTCCCGTCTGCTTCCAAGACCCATCAGCCTCTGCGGAATCGACAAAGAGGCCGGACAGCTGCGTCTGGTATACAGAGTAGCAGGGGCAGGCACAGAAGAGTTTTCTGCATTGAAGGCAGGGGATACGGTCGATATCCTGGGGCCTCTGGGAAATGGCTTTTCTCTTCTGGAAGGGAAAAAAGCCTTCCTGATCGGCGGCGGTATCGGTATTCCTCCTATGCTGCAGCTGGCAAAGGAGCTGTGTGCGCTGAATGGTTCTGAGATGGTTCAGTCTGTGATCGGCTATCGTGACAGCCAGCTGTTTTTGAAGGATGAATTTAAAGCTTACGGTCCGGTTTATACTGCTACAGAGGATGGAAGCCGGGGAACAAAGGGGAATGTGCTGGATGCAATCCGCGAAAATGGACTTACTGCAGATGTGATTTATGCCTGCGGTCCGACCCCTATGCTTCGCGCCTTAAAGGCATATGCGGCAGAGAACAACATTCAGTGCTGGATTTCTCTGGAGGAGAAGATGGCCTGCGGTGTGGGCGCCTGTCTTGCCTGTGTCTGCCAGTCTAAGGAAAAGGACGAGCATTCTCAGGTGCACAATAAGCGTATCTGCAAGGACGGCCCTGTATTCCTGGCAGATGAGATTGAACTGTAAAGGAGGACGGCCCTGTGAATATGAGTGTAAATATCGCCGGCGTAGAATTTAAAAATCCGGTGATGGAAGCTTCCGGAACATTTGGTTCCGGTATGGAATACAGTGAATTTGTAGATTTAAACCGTCTGGGAGCCGTTGTGACCAAGGGCGTGGCAAACGTGCCCTGGCCCGGAAATCCCACTCCCAGAATCGCGGAGACCTACGGCGGTATGATCAATGCCATTGGTCTGCAGAATCCGGGAATTGACGTATTTGCAAAGCGTGATATTCCATTTTTGAAGAAATACGATACAAAAATTATTGTGAATGTCTGCGGTCGTTCCACAGAGGACTACATTGAGGTAGTAGAGCGTCTGGGAGAAGAGCCGGTGGATATGCTGGAGATCAACATTTCCTGCCCCAATGTAAAAGAGGGGGGAATTGCTTTCGGTCAGGATCCAAAGGCGGTTGAGGCGATTACAAAGGCAGTAAAGGCTCATGCAAAGCAGCCGATTATTATGAAGCTCAGTCCCAATGTGACAGATATTACCGTGATGGCAAAGGCTGCTGAGGCAGGCGGTGCAGATGCGATTTCCCTGATCAATACCATAACGGGAATGAAAATTGACGTGGAGCGCCGTACCTTTGCCGTAGCCAACAAAACAGGCGGACTTTCCGGCCCTGCTATCAAGCCGGTGGCAGTGCGTATGGTGTATCAGGCAGCTAATGCGGTTAAGCTCCCCATTATTGGAATGGGCGGTATTGCCAATGCAGCGGATGCTCTGGAGTTTATTCTGGCAGGTGCTACGGCTGTAGCCATTGGAACAGCCAATTTCCACAATCCATATGCAA
>UMED01023284.1_pt1 | contig 15033 bp, 22 predicted proteins | sample 1964661 | NCBI WGS metagenome assembly UMED01 (sample SAMEA4836011, study PRJEB28245) | human gut metagenome | biome: gut microbiome; material: fecal sample | place: Denmark | collected 2008
GTATTCATCATCGACTGTTTCTTCGCAGTTTCCATTAATACATAAGCTTCAGCTAATTTTTTAACTTTAAATGGTGTTGGATCAATGATACGTTCCGGTTTCACTCCTAAACTATTTGCAAAATCCTCTATATAAGCACTAGAATCAGCAATATGTTTTGGAGTAACACAATCTTTTAACATTTCATCATCGATTGCCTGAGTATCAAAATAAATCCTCATAAACCAGCCTCCTTTATAGCGCTTTGTATATGCCTTGCAAAAACATTATTTATCCATTCTCTCTGACGTTGAGCTGCTATATATATAAATTGATCTGCGGCACTTCCTGGATGCATTACCTTTTTACTTAATACAAATCCATGTTCCCCTTTTCTATACTTACCTTTTCTCATATTTTTATATTGTGATACAGATATTGGCTTTGCTCCATCAATAAATCTCGCCCACCGTAACATTTTTTTATTTTTAGGTGCAATTAAATATTTTCGATGTTTAGGACCATATATACCAGTAGGCTCATGAACATATTTACCATAAGGAGCTATTTTCTCATCTATAAATATTTCTCCAAACATACTATTAGCTCTTGAAATATTAGTTAAATATTTTGTACCAGACCTTTTAGCAGCATCAACTCTAAAACTCATTGCCCTTTCCAATGCTCCTGTTTTCGCCTTGAACCTGTGCCTCTCTCTAGCCGTTTCTCTAATTTTTCTACATGATTCAAGTAAAGCCATACGCATATGGTCAATAGTAGTTTGTGGTGATGACTCTAATGCTCTTAGAGTCATCGCCGCATCAAATTTAATTTTAATATTCATATCATTATCCTACTTTAGCAATAATAATATCTCCACCAATTGAATTAAAAGAAGGTAAAGTAACTGCTGATACAATCGTCTGTACATTTACTGGATGAGGAATTATTAGATTAGTTACAGCAACACCAGTATCGACAATCGCTGTTGATGCACTTGATTTGCCTGTCATTAAATCTGCTTCTTCAGGTGTTGTACCAAAATTAGAATTTCCTAAAGTACCATCAGGAATAAGTGTAAACGTTCCATTTGGCAAGAAAGGTACAGCTGGACCATCTAGCTTTTCTTTATAAACCTCTGAGTATTCTACAATATCGATACCAGTTTTCTTTTTCAAGAATGCACGCATATCAGCATCGCTAATATCAATACTTTCTTTGTTTACAATTGTAGAAACTAACATATTTTCACGCAAGCTTTTATTATCCATCAAATTGTCCCATACATCAGATGAACAAATTGCACGAGTAAGTTTAAATCCTAATCCCTTGGCAACTTTAAGCCAATTTTTAATATCTTTTATCGGCGTAGAATTTTCAGTATCAGACCATGATACCACAGGTTTTACAAATTGATTTTTATTAAGCCTGAAATCATAATCTTTCTTTACTCCATTATCTTCAATTTTAATTTTACCGGAAGATAATAGCTGCATAGCCATACGCTCATTTACAACACGTGCCCCTTTAATTAAATTTGCCGTGTCATCAAAAATCTGCTTAAGGTAAGCTTCTAAAACAGTATTATTTTTTGCAAGTAAAATATTCTGACGTAACTCTTCACCAATTACCATTCGTTCACGGAAAAACATCATCTTTGTTTTTGTTGTTTCAATTGAAATACGATCTCTAATTGGTGCGTTTGCATCAAATACAGATGCAGCCAATACCACTGGTAAACCTGCTCGACCAGTAATCATATCAATATTTAAACCCACTTGTTTCTTCCTTGGGAATAACCCTTCGCCTAAATAATTAGTCTGACTAGCAGCTGATTTAACATAATAAGCAATAAGGCTTTCAGGACTTATTAATTCTTCAAAATCCATGTTAACACTCTCCTCTTAACGCATAAACGTAATATTTTTTAATGATGCTTTAATGCTATCTGTAGGCACATTTGGCAATTTATTTAAATCAATTACACCAGCAATCACTGCCGCAACTGGTTCTGCCTTATATGTAACATCGACATCATTTAATAACACGGCTTCTGCAGTTCCCGTTGCAGTTGTACCGCCACCACTTAATGATTTCTTTGCCATTGCTGAAACTACACCTACACCTGTCGAATTGGTAGCTAAACTAACTAAAACTAATTCATTGGCAATCGAATCTGCATTGATTGCTGCTAAAACCTCATTTGCAGTGGTAGTCACAGCTCCACTTGAATTTGTCGCAAGGGATACTTCAATATCCGTATTACTTACATTGACTTGTAAAGCTGAGTCATTAGCAGACGGTTTTGTGTAAGTAATGCTAATTCCATTACCTTGAACCCCCAAAGGAACAGCAGTAAATTTTAAATTTGTATTTGCTTCACTAAGCGTTGTGGTTACACTTGCTTGTTCATTGGTAAATTTGACCTTAGTTGCAATCTTATTAGGATTTTCTAAAATTCCTCCACCAATAAAAGTGCCTGCCGGAATAATTTTCTTTCCATATGCATCAGCTTGAACATCTGTATCATCTACAGTAACTGCGGTAGAAACACAATTTTCAGTGTACTTTAAAATGTTTTTTTGAAAGCCATACTCTTTTACTTCTTGCACAATAATCCCTCCAATTAATTTCCAAAGTATTTATTTAAAATTTCACCTGAATCCTTATCGTTATTGGTATTATTTTTAATTAAACCTTCAACGATCGGATTGATTTTACCCTGTCCACCTGCACCACCTCCTTGACCACCAGCTCCTGGTTTTTGATTACAGTCAACAAACTCTGGATTATCTTTTGCCCAGGCTTGAATAGCTTCCGCAATCGTTAGCTCTTCATCACCATTAACAAAAGATAACGAATCATCATCATTAACTTTAATATCATTTAAAAACAGCTTTTGTAAAAGCTCTGGTTTTTTGATATTACATTTTAATAATTCACTCTGTAAGGCTTGCATTTTCATACTTGTGTGACGTTTTGTGCGCTCTTCGGTAAGTGATTGATCAAGTGTTTCTGCTTTCGTTTGTTCACGCTTTAACTCGCGTTCAAGTTTAGCAAAATCACGTTTTAGTTTTGTAAGTTCAAGTGCCGAATCATCGCCATCTTTCGGTGGAGTTTCTAACTTCTTCTTTGCCTCTTCAATTACTGTTTCAATTGCGTCAATCTCAGTATCATCGTCAAACTCAACTTCAAACAAATCTTTGAAACTTTGGATGATTTCATTTAAGCGGTCTGTATTTTCTTTACTTTTTAACGCATCTTTTAATTTCTTATCCAAAGTTCCATATTTTTTAGTTGCTGTAGCATCTTTATCTTCTACAAACTTTTTTAATACCGCAGCATTGGTTTCATCAAGACCTAAAGCTGCAATTAATTCTTCTAATGTCAAAATAAACACCTCTCTTAATATTTTTGGGCATAAAAATAACGACTAGCTATATTGCTTAGTCGCTTAATTAATCATCGATCTTTATAAATCCTAAACTTTCTAAACTATTTATGCTTTTATCATTTGAATATGCTTCTAGCTGTTGATAATCAGTAGTGCAGCTATCATCATCATTAAGTGAGACTGGCGCAATTACAAATACATTTTCATCAGCACAAACAACTTCATACGGTGTTAATGTATTATCCCCATTGTCACGAGCGAGACAATCTTCTTTAGATACAAGCATATTATCATTCTCGTTTACTTTAACATAAGTCTTTTCAAAAATATCCGGCTTGCAAGGGTAAATCTCTCCTTGCACACCTTGAATAATGTAATCTCCTACACTTGCATGATGATTTCCTTCAAGTGTTTTAACAAACATTTCGCATGGTGACTTCTTACCTAGCGCATCAAAGAAAATAGTTCCTTCTTTATGTGCTTTTTGCGCCCAATTTGGTACATAATAACCTGCATTTACGGTCATTAAATCTCCATCATACTGGAACGCTTCAATTACTACTGGTTTCTTACGATATTTAGCCATTTGTTTATTACTCCCTTCAATTTTGTGCTATAACCGTAGCACTACGGAGATATCTGGATCACTTCCTTTCCCCTCTACTATGAGCAATTTAAGAGTGAGCATATATATCATCTCCTTTTTAAAAATGAGCATAAAAAAACTACCCATCTTTTTAAGTGAGTAGTTTTTATTTAATATATTTTTTTAGCTCTTCGTACCCGTAGGCCATTTCTTTTAATAAATATTGACATGCATTATTCTCTGAATCAAAATAATTTTCTTCAATAATCTCACCATGATCTGATACAAAATACTTGTATTTATCATCTAACTTCCTAAGACAAACGACAGTTTCTATTAATGGTGGATTATCTTCACTTAAAGAATAATCGTATTTACAAATATTATTAGCCCGTAATATATCTTCAAGTTCCTTAATCGTCATCATCTTTAACCTCCTTAAGAAAATCAGTTAATTTATATATCGGTAATGGAAGTTTATATTGAATTCCTCCGCCTGGATGACCAAACCATGCTGCAATAACACTTCTTTCAACGGATTCTATATCCTTTATCACACGATATCTCGTATATAAAGATAATTTAGTGTTTCTTGGCATTGCTCGTTGCTCAAAGGAAACGTCACTATAACTTATATATCTACCTGTAGGCAATCCGTATCTACTAAGCAATGTTTCTCCGACCTTTAATGTGACATTTGTTTTTTCTCCAATTGCACCATCATTAGGTGGATATATTGGCTTTCCATCGTCCGAATAAAATCGTTCATTTTCAATTTTACCTTTAGTATAAGTTAATCCTCTAGCATTTGCAAGTTGTTGAATGAATTCATCTGATGGAGGACATAAATTCTTTTTCATTTTCTTTTCTAGATATATTTCTTTTTCAAAATCATCTTTAGACAGCCTACTTAATGGTTTCCTAAAGCCATCCCATCCATAAAGTAACTTTTGCCAATCTTCACCTTTTTCATATTTTTTAGCTCCATCGGCTCCAAATATCATTCTTTTTTGATATTCACTAAGACCATTTATATATTTTTTAGCTTTGTTAGGATTTATTTTTCTATCAAGGTTTTTAACTTCCCATGAAAAAACAAACTCTGTCATGCACATACAATGTGGATGTCTAGGGATACTTGGAACTTTATTCTTTGGATAAATACCTGGCCCAAAACCTACATCCATATTTGCAATTACATCACATTGGTCAAACCCTACCAAGTGATGTCTACTACTCAGTACCCATCTATACCCCCATACATCATCATTATCTTGATTTTCAGCAAGATGCCCATCAAACCAAGCTCTCACTGATTCTGTTCTAGCAATGCGTTCAGCATAATAACGCGTCTTTTCTTCTATTGCTACATGAATAGCTCTATTTAATGCTTTAAATTTAAATTGTTCTGCACAATCCAGCAATTCCCTATATGCTGCTTTTAATGCAGGGGACTCGTTTGCCTCAACATATTTTCTGGTGACACTTACAGCAGACAAAATCCCCTCAGCAGCAAATTTATTACCATTCACCGCAAGTTTTGCTAAAGTTTCTATTTTTTTTAGATATTCCGGGAGCTCTGCTTTAGCTAAAACACCTTTGCCACTGTTATATCCATCATATAGTTTTAATGCCATTTTATTTACATTATCGGCAGCATGCATACTCGAGGAAATTGTATCGATAATCAATTCACGCATGTTGGAGTTTACTTGATGCAATCTTTTTGAAAGTGGCATTTTATCAGCATTCCAATAAGTAGATAAAAGTTTTCCTTTTATCAATTGTTCAGATTGATCAGTGAGTATCTCCGGCAATACACCATAACCAGCACATGCTGCAAGATAAATCGCATTAACAATACTATCTTTATTGACATTAAAAAAAGCCGTTTCCGCTAATGCACTAGAAACCGCCCTAGAAACTGAAGCTCCATGTTTAATTTTATTTTCTATACTATTTATAAGTTCTTCACCAACAGCTTTATATTCTTTCGTATACTGTTTCAAAATATCTCTGACTTTTTCTCTAAAATCAGCACTATTAAACGATGGCATTATTCAGTATTTTCCTTCTCTGAAAAAAACGCATCATCCGCTTGTGTATCAATTTCTCCTAAAATTTTATTAACCACATCATCATCTAAATCTTTAAGTAATGCTCTAACGAGTTTCTTCTTAATTTCCTTAGCAAAAGTTGGTGATACATTAATATTGAGAACTTCAGTAATCTCACTAATTAGATCAATAGCATCATTAATGCCATACTCGTAATTATATGTAGAATTGAACTTTAAATCTTTATTGATATACTTTCCAAAGACAAATGCAATTTTTTCTTCTGCTTCTTCAAGATTTTTAGCAAATTCAGCAATTGACTGGAATAATCCTTGATTGTCCCACTCTTTTGCAACTCCTGAATTTTGCTCTTGAACGCCTGTAACATTTGCCCTTTCAGCCATACGATAGATTTCTTCTACCATAAATTTAACTTCATCCAGTAGCATTTGTGACGGTTCTGCTGATGGAGTAATGTATTCAGGTCCTTTTGTTCCTCTATACATTAGCATATCTTTATCTCCAACTGTTAACCCTTCAGCTACTTCGTCAAATTGGTCATTTTCACCAACGGGATAAGTAAGCAAACTAAATGCCTGATTACGATTTCGTTCTCTTAATTCACTGCAAGCATTAAATATAGCAAGATTTGATTTAGCAATTTGATAGAACTCACTATGAGGAAGTTCGCTTTCATCAAATTGCACAGCACCAAATACAGGAACAATAGGAATTATGCCAATTGAATTTTCCCCTTCTTCCGTACTTGAACCACTTTGCTTAACCCATTTTGTATTCGTCCATTTCCACGTAATAGTCTCAGTTTCTTTATCTCCCGACTCAGATACATTGGTGAATTTTTGAGAGTATTGTAACATATTTAAATTACCAAACTTGTCAAAGCTCCAATCACTTACTTGGTTGCGATTTATTGTAATAAGATATGGATACTTTCTATTCTCAATGGCATCTTTTAAATTAGTTTTTATTTCAGTATCATTGTCAATCAATATAAAAACATAGCCAAATAATTTAGCTTTTAACGCTACCTTTTTCATAAAACGATCTAACGTCGTCTTTTTACCATCAACATCGTTTAAAAAGCCATTAAATAATTCGTTTTTTTCAAACTCTCTAATAGGCCACTCTTTAAAAATCGGGTCCACATGGGCATTTACACATGGTTTCACATAATTAGGATAGTACGATAGGTTCTTACGTGTATTAAATCTATCTGGAGTTTCTCTTGGGTGCATCTCTAAATAGTTTCCATTGCCAAATCCACCCGTTCCATAATAAGCATTTTTTAAAAATTCATATATATTTTTTGAGTGGTCGTTAAATCGACTTTCTTCCATTTTAACACCTCCTAATAGGTTCCAGTTTTAACTGCAGCATCTTTATACCCAGACTTAACATCGGCAACCTCATATCCATCAAGCGCGTACCAGATTGCGCTAAATGTATGCGGATCTATCTCGAATTCATCTTCTATGATATCTCCATCTTTATTCAGCTTATAAGTTAATTCTTCGAGTTCTTCAATGGTATGAACACACATATCCGAACAAATAATCTTTTTAAAACGTTTTACTTTTTTCGTGTTTTGAACTCTAGAACCAGGCGGCTTTTTAGCTCCAATCATTTTTATACCCTGCTGATTATAGTATTTAATCGTCTTCGGTTCGGCTGAGTCAGCTCTGATTAACTCTTTGCTTTCAACAAATTCCTGTAAATCAATAACCGTAACATCATCAGTAGTCTTGTTTTTGTAATACTCCCAATAGATACATAAATACTTTCGTTCATGATCAATAGCAACACGAAGCACCGCATTGTATGATGTTTCAAAACCAAAGTCCATACCAACTCTTAAATATCGTTTTGGAATACCATTAACAACATTCATGACATGTTCATGTGCCATCACGGTAAACTGTGGTAAAACCAATGTTCCGTTTACGCCAAACTCTCCCTTACGGGCTATTCGATATAAGTCTGGATCGTAAATTTTAATTTCATCTAATTGGTCAATATAACTTTTAGGCAAAAAATAATTATCATCTGCAGTAGAATGATGATAATAAATATTACCAACATACATAACACGTTGTTTATACAGATCCTTATCACGTATTTTAGGAATTTTAAAAAAGTGTTTATAGGACCAATTAGATTTACCAACCGGATTTGTAGATAAGATCATGTGTAAATTTAATATAGGATGACGTAGACGACCTAAAAGCTCTTTAAATCCAGCGTATTTTAATTCGCTGCACTCTTCAATCCATATCAAACTAACATTATGGATAGATTTCAGCTTTGCCGGCTTATCCATGCCTTTAAAAATGATTTTACTGCCATTTGGAAAACGTATTTGCATCGGTGAAGTCACCATTCGTATTTTGCCGTCTAGCTGTAAATCAATGATGATTTCCTCAAACAGACTGTAACAACTGTCTCTAATAGTGTCGTAAACTTCCCTTACAACCAACGCTGTACGTTTTTCTTGTAGCAGCTTTAAAATGATTTTCAGAGCTACGTGATATGATTTTGATGAGCCATACCCTCCAACTAGAAAGTATATTTTAAACATCCAATTAAATATAAAATCTTCAAAATGAGGATTAACCTCTTTGTTTACTTCCATATCAGCTACGCTCCTCTTTGCGGCTGATCGTAATGGATACTGATTCGTTTATTTTATCATTATCTTTTTCGGATGCTAACAGTTTTCTTTCTTCGATATTGCGTTTCCACTTATCAGGCAACCAATCAAAATACTTGATAAGTTGTTCCCATGCCCACTTTTTATCTGCTAGTTTTATCGTTATACCATCTTTACCTTGTTTGACTTCTGATATTACCGATGTATCAACCTTAGAGCTTTCAGATAAATCAACGTAGTTAATTGTCTGCATAACTGGTTTTTTAGTTTTCTTATCTACAATTGGACCATACATACCCAACACCGGCACCTCTTTTTGCCCAAACACAATATAGTCGCTGATATCTGCACCAATAATGCGCATACAGTAATTAAGCAAATCGATTACATCTATATCTATTTCAGCTCGTAACAATTCTTTAAGCCTTTTGATTTCTGCTTTAATGTTTGGCTTAGTTAGATGCTTGCACCCTTCAACTCTAGCCGTTAAATAATTGCATTCATAAGCTTTCAAATAGCTCTGCGTAGCGTTATTGTTGCTCGCATAATAAATGCAAAAAAGCTTTTGTTTCTCGGTTAACTCTTCATTTTCATCAACCGTTTTTAAAAGCTTTTCAGTAATAATTTTATTCAGTTTTTTTGTATGCATACTTTTTTCATTTTGTACGCGTACTTTTTTATTTTTTGTATGCGTACTATCACGCGACCATTTATATCTAGTTTTCCATGACTTGACGGTACTAAGGCTTACATTGTATTTTTTGGCAATATCCTTATACTTCATACCGTTCATATAATCTATTTCTGCTTGTTCCCACATTTACATCTATTCACCGCCTCCCTTATTTACACATGAAAAAAGCACCCCGAAGGATGCTTTAGTTAGATTATCTTATATAATTATAAATCTATAATTCAATATTATTTTTATCTAATAGCAATAAAAGGCTTACTATTTCACACTGACATTTAGAAACAGCCATTATATTATTATACATATTTCCTACTGCATTCGGATTTCTTGGGTAAATAGCATAATCAATAGATATTTTCCCATCTTGGTCAATTGATTCCAAAAACTCTTTAAAATTTTCATCAAATACTAAAAAACGGTGTTTAATTTTATTATAAACTCTAGGTAAAATTCCTTGATTATTGTTATTTCTACTTTCTTTACTAACTGCATCAGTAATAATATATATTACATCTTTGTTAATACCATCTTCTTTAAAAACATTTTCTTCTTTGTTTGTTTTTCTATACATTTCAGCAACCGTTCTAATAACACAATATAAATTTTTATAACTATCTTCAATATCTTTATATAAACTATCGCTAACTTTTTTCTTTAAATCTTCAAGCCGTGGGATGTTTAAAATATTACTCAAATCTTCCTCTTTATCAATATTGTCTACTAAATCTTTTGCATACTGCCCCACTTCACCTTTAGATAATAAATATTTTAAAAATATACCTTTACCCGAGCGATTTTTAACTGCATAACAAAATGCTGATAAATCCTCCATGGCACCAACAAATTCTGCAATCATTTTTGCTATTATAATACTTTGGACTCTTGCTGCTTCGTTTTGTTGTTTTGCTTTTTTCTCAGCTTCTTCAAATGACAAATTTTCTATATTGCTAAGTACTAAAGCTGCAGTATTTAATGAATTCTCACCAGCACTATATAAACCGCTACAAGCAACAGCTCTGGACTGATAAATAAAATTTCTCATATTTTCAAGAAATTTTTTATCTGCATTTAACATGCTCAAAATGCTCATCCCCTTTTATCAAATTAATTCATACTTCAACAAAAGGAAACATATTCCTGCAATATTTTGTAATAAAAAAGCACCTACCTTAATTGATAAGTGCTTATACTGCTATTTGTTTTAAATGATTCATTTGAATAAATTGTTTTATCTGCTCATATCCCCAACCTACATTGATTAGGCTACTAACTAGCATTTCCATACTTTCTACTTCTTTTAATTGATCTGCTGTTATATATTCTCTAATGCTTTCTTTACCTTTTACACCATATTGCTCTTGCAATTCTTTCATTGTCTTGCCAAACAATGTTTTATAAATCAACTTTGTATAGTTTGGATACATGAATCTTTTATGTGGACTATCTGCTACTTTCATTTTTATGGTATCTGTTAATACATGACGAATTACTATGCCCTTTGCTCTTTCTATTTCCCATTGCTTACGTTCTTCATATAAGCGTCTTAGTTCTATTTCCATTTCATTAAAGGCTTGGATGTATTTTAATTTCCATTCTAAAGCCTTAGTGCCTGTAAACCCCATTGCCAATAAACTAAATCCATCACGATTCATTAGATACTCTTTATAATTTTTCCCTGTACCAGCTTTATAACTGCTCTCATAAAACATATCAGTCAAAGCCGAATTTTCGGCTTTGATATTTTCGATTGCTTCAAGTACGTGTTTATGCTCTTTGCCAAAAACCTCCGCAATCTTTCTACTTGTTGTTACTAAAACTTCCTCGTTTCTCTTACCTGTTATTTCTACTAACATAAAATCAATCCTCTCTTAATTGTTTTATTTTGTTATATAAAAAAAGAACATACTTTTTAATATGTTCTTAATATTAACCAAAACTTCTCATTTCTGTTTCAATTGTACTCATCGCTTTCTTTACTGCCTTAATTTCGTCCTCAATATTCTTCAATTCACATTCAGCCTGCTCATACATCGCTAACTTAATATCATATTTATCTTTCGCCCTAATTACGTTATCGTCTAACTCTGCTACTGCATTTATCATTGTAGCTTGCTTATCAGCTGTTGTTTGAGCCAATTCTCTAGCTTTAACCTTTGCCCTAGCCAATTCCCTTTGGTATGCTGTCTTGGATAATATCATTGCTTTTCTGAGCGGATCTATTTTCTTTACGCATTCACACATGTTGCGCCGCGCCTGTAGCAAATCTTGCCTTAACTCTGCCAGTTCCCTGCTATCCATATAACCCCTCCAAATATTTGTTTATTTTGTTTTTGTATAGTTGCAAATTTTTCCCGTGATGGCGTTCATAGTGACAATCATTACACAGGACTACACCCTTTTCTATTTCATCACTTTTTCTCGCACCGCAAGGCTCGTGATGATATTTTGTTCCGGGCATAACAAAACGACCGCATATTACACATACACCGCCGTCACGTTCATATATATCGCTATTAAGTTTTGCTAATGCTTTGCCTTTGAGCCATACACGTTTATCTTTTGCTATCATTTTAATATTTCCCAGAAAATAACATTACTTTAGTACCCTCGTTACTCTACTACCTTTTCGTGGTGCTGGCTTTGTCGGTGGATGTACTATTGCAGTATGTTCACTTTGTGGCTTCTCTTTCTTCTCTCCCATAGCTACCTCCGCGCATAAAAACACCGCCTACTATTTGTAAGCGGTGTTTTTGAATATTTTGCACATATACCTGTCCCATATTGGCGGCTACAATGTGCTTTATATTTATTTATAATACTATTTTACTACGGAAAAACGGTATTTTCACGCAGCGTTATTTAATTTTTTGATTATATTTTTCATATTCAGGAATCAAAATATCTTCAATTGGATTATTATAATTAGTGTTTATATCTAACTTAGGTATGTCGTACTTTTGTTTTAATTCATTAGCCAATAACCAAACTTTATATCCAATCAAACTTGAACAAATAATATGTTCTCTAACGCCTACCTCCCAATCGACCTCATTACCAGACAGTATACTTTCATTTGATAATAATATTTCATGAAATAAATTATTAATTCTAGCTATAAATTCAATATCTACATTTTCCCATTTTATATTTTCTATATCAATATCTAATATTGGTAATTTATTGTGAAACTTCCCATGCTTTATAGGATCATTTTCATTTTCTGTTAGCAAACATTTGCTTTCGCAAATTTGATTTCCGCATTCAATTGAGAATCTTTCCATTTTATACGCTAATGATGTTACTAGTAATTCCGTTCTTCGATTTTTATCGTTTTTGTAAATTGCATATTCTTTTATCGTACTAAGAATAAAATTACTTGTTGCAGCAACTATAGATGAAGTAAATATAATCGTAATCCAATCCATGATAACACCTCAAATATTAAATAATTATACAATATTTCTATAAATCTTTACTCTAACCTGCAAATTTATATCTTATTTGCAACAAATATAGCCTGATTTATCAAATCATACCACCAGCTTTGTATTGTTCTTTCCCCTATTCGTACTTCTGGCACAATAAAACGTCTTTCAATTTCTTCCGCATACCTACGTTGTACAAACAGCACCCACCCCTTGCGCCCTCTGCCAATCGTATACAGGTTGTTTCTCTCCGCTTCACGTCTCACACGTATAAATATATTTTTTCTCTCACCTAAGCCACGCTGAACAATTTCAACTGCCTTCAACCACTTATACCCTTCATATGTAGAATCAAACTGCATCCCCTTTAACGCAGTCTGCTCCGTTGGATTGCCTGTCATGTTTCCCTTGCCACCGCCAACATTATCGTCCTGTTCTGGCTTGTATGTCATGTATTCCTCTTTTGCTTCACGATATCTTTGCAGCTCTACCTCATAATTCAATAAATAATATTCTGCTAATTTTTTGTCACTTGCTATACTCTCCGTAATGTCCATCGCTTCATCCACACTTGCTAACATCATCCCATCTACCCCCACACGCACGAATAGGACGGTCTATGCCGTCCTTTTTCTATATATGTACACCGCTATAATATTCTCTATAAATCTCCATCCATGAATCTATTGGCATTATCACAAGCCACTCGCAATTATTGCGCCTATGAAATACAGCAGGTAAATTGCCTTCTTTCGCATCGTTTTTTGCTTGTGCTATCGCATCATATAGATTCAACCGCTCTGTCCGCTTGCTCTCTACATGAATTTTTGGTAATCCAATTACATCCGCTGATTCTCCACCACGACCACAAAATTGTTGTGTACGGTGCGCGTCTTTAAATCCATAGTCGCGAAACACTCTCGCAAGTTCTTGTTCTCCACGTTTACCTTTATCTCTTTGGCTTTTACCCATTATTTCACATCCTTAAAATGGTATCTCTTCGTCCGGAAACACCTCACTACCAAACGATTCAGCACCAGCTGGCATACTAGATTGTCCGCTTGGCTTACTACCCAAAAACTCTATATTTTGTGCAACAACTTCTGTCACATAACGTTTTTGACCGTTTTTATCTTCGTAATTGCGGACCTGTATACGACCTTCAACTAAAATTTGACTACCTTTCATAAGATTATTTCCTGCAATCTCGGCTAACTTTTCCCATGCAACGATAGGAATAAAATCAGCTTGTTGCTCCTTGCCTTGTCCTACTCTACGATTCACCGCTAAGGGGAATGAAGCTGTTGTTTTCCCCGAAGTCGTATATCTTACTTCTGGATCACGTGCTAGGCGACCTACTAGAATTACTTTATTCATTTTTATCCCTCACTAAATCATTCATTTCCGGTTTATTTTCTACCGTCCAAATCAAACAAACAATATTCCACATAAACGCTCTGCCGTGTCTTTCGTCTGTGTCATCGCGCAAAAACTTCAAATAGTGCCTTACCGCCGAATCTATATATCTGCTATATGGAATACCTTTTTGCCAATTATACTCACCGTATTTTATTGCACCTTCTTCAAAATGTTTGGAGAGTTCAATTATTGCTGTATTTATATTTAATATTTTTGTATCTATAAACGTATGTAGAGAGTTATATAAGAACTTTGCATCTTGTGTTTTTACAAATTCAGCTATTTCTTGAATAACTATTTCACATGATAAATTTCCAATCACATCAAGCGGTAATAAATCACACCGCCCTTTTCCCTCTTGTATGTCCCTTACCGCCCCTGTGGTGAATTCCGTTCTGTTTCCACTATCACTTATCATCGCTAACTCTCCTATTCCATGCTTCAATAGCACGCCATTTGTTTTGATAACACCCAGTATCAACTGTTGCCATACATTCAATACACACTACTCTATACCGATATTCTCTTCTAGCTTTATTAAACTCATTTTCATCAACCAGAAGCGATTCGCCGGAAGCACCGCAAAACGGACACGGTTTTAATTGCTCGCTCATTGCATAACCCTCACTAACGTATCAATTTCATCAAGTTTTCTAAGGTAATATAGCAATATAGCGATGTCACCATCTTGGATATTTTCAACCCACATATCACCATCTTCAATACTTTCTAATAAGGCTATACATTCAGATAATGTCGGTTTCATTACTTTTCCTCCCATTCTTCGCATACAAAATCATCATCTACAGAA
>UMED01024663.1_pt1 | contig 14653 bp, 22 predicted proteins | sample 1964661 | NCBI WGS metagenome assembly UMED01 (sample SAMEA4836011, study PRJEB28245) | human gut metagenome | biome: gut microbiome; material: fecal sample | place: Denmark | collected 2008
TTCAGAGGAAATGAGTGCTTCGTGGGGAGTGATAACAAGTATCTGGTCTTTTAAGCACCTGTCCTTGTCCTTCTTCACATCCCGCCCCTGATAGAGATAGCAGCCGTTTGTTCCGGCAAAGTCGGAAGTACATCATTTTCTTTTTTCTGTTCCCAGCCCGTCATAGCGTCATAGCTAACCTTTGCCAAAAGGAACTCGTCTGCCACGGTGACCAGATCACATTCATAAGTGGAGATATACTTTCCACTGTCTGTTTTCTCCGGGTCCTTGCCATAGTCCAGACAATCCCAGATAGCTTCGGCGATGCTCTCGCCCTCATTGGGTGGTGTTGCAGTAAGGTGGTCGTTGCCAGAATTGTCTCACGGTTTCCAACATCCAGTTGGCAAGCGTTGTCTCGGACACTTTTGGTAAGAGTTCTCAAAAGATTATTGCTAAAATCCTTGACAATCCTTGACAATCCTGATGATACTTCTTTTGGTATCGGACCTTTAATCCATGGTTCCATGAAAAATAAACTTCCTGAACTGGAACTCGCCATTGACGGATATATCACTCCGGAACAGGCTGCTAAATTAAAGATCATTAAGGAGCATTTTGGTAACCTTGAAGCCCGGAAAGCAGAGTTAGAAGAACTCATTCTTGCGCTCGCCAATCCCTATCAGCAGGAAATTTCCATTATCCTAACCGCTCCAGGTTTTACGAACACCTTTACTGCTATTGGTATCATCTCCGAAATCGGAACAAACATGGAGGCTTTCCCTTCGGCGAAACACTTATGTTCATGGGCTGGTCTTACTCCAGCCAACAATGAAAGTGCAGGGAAGAAAAAATCTGTCCGGGTTTCCAAGGACGGATGCTATATCAAACCGCTTCTTGTACAGTGTGCAAACGCTGCGATCAAGAGCAAAAAGCATCCGGAAATTCGTGACCGCTACCTCCGTATCAAAAAGCGTCGCGGTCATAAGAAGGCAATCATTGCTATTGCAAGAATGCTTCTTACAGCATTATACCACATGCTCAAAAATGGTGAGAATTATAATTCAGATTTATACCAAAAATCTGATATTCTTCCAACAACCCGTGAAATCACGGTTGAGCAGGCTATTTTAATGGCTCAGTTTCAAGGTTACCGCATCAAGTCAGCAACGGAATAACCTATAACTTTGTCTACATATTCAATTTTCAAAGCAGCCACCGTAAGATGGCTTTGTTGTGATGCGATTAAGGTAATGGATAACCTCTACTTTTCATTTTCAATCTTTCTACCTATATTTTACCATGTAGGCGCAGAAGCAACAATGTTGCAGACGGTTAGTAAATCTTGTCCCAAAACAATTAAAAAAGAAGTGAGCGGTTTCATTAGCTCACTTCTTTGATAATCATTCATTACTCAATGCAAACTGATTTGACAGCAAATTAGGTATGTTTTGTCTGCCACGAAAATTAAATATTTCTTTTGCAGCTTCAAGTATTCCTTCTGGCGATGGTGGTGCAAGCGCCAGAAATTCTGGTGTCTTAGCGGATAAGGCAACCAATTCTACTAAAACATTTTGAGGTAGGGTTGCTGATAAAAAATAATCCTCGGAGTATGAGAATAAAATATAGTTTATTACATTTAATTGCTCATCTAAGCTATTAAGCTTTTTAAGTTGCTTGAAAAATCGTCCATATCTATTATTGCCTTTCGTAACAAATATCATAACAATGCTTGTATTCTTTAAAGGAAATATACATAGGGACATATTCATAATCTTGTATTTAGGGTCTTGATTGTATACATTATTGACAACATTCCCTTCAAGGTCAAAAATTAGAGCAATCGTTCCTTGAAAAGCTACGGGTACTACATAAGGCAGTTTCGCATAATAACCAATATAATAATCACCAGAAAAGGGTTTTAAAGAACGCTTTTTAGCACGAGCATAAGCTTCTTTAAATTCGTTTAAATCCAAATCACTAACATCTTTTTTTGCCTGTGACCATTCTTCTCTTACTCCTATTCTTTCACGCATTATATCGTAAATTTCTTTTTCCATTAGCCGCTTGCTAATATTTTTCAAATTATTCTTCATATCAATTTGAGCTAACATTTTAATAGAAGGAATATCTTCGTAGTTGTCAGGATTTTCGTAATCCTGAAATACTTTACTATCGCAATCACGACAAATTAAATGAAAAGTACCAGCTTCATTAACGCCTTTGTCATCTTTGAGTAGTGGCAAATCAAGGATAGTATTTGAATAAAGGACCTTCCCGTTTTGAGCTATATTTCTTAAACAAAACGCAGGTAATGTGTGAGAATTGCAGAAACTATCGCAATTTTTCCCGCAATAATAACATTTGCTCTGTTTTGCTTGATTTCTACTATCCTTTATCATTTTATTTAAAGCCTTTGTTGCTTTAATTATTTCATATTTTCGTTTTTCCTTGTCTACAGTTGGGAAATTAGTTAAATTAAATGGAAAAAACAAATTGTCCATAACATGGCCCCCCTTTCAAAAGTTGATAATATTCGATCAGTTTTCCCCTTATGGCTATTCTACGGCATAAAAATTATAGTGTCAATCTTCGGAGCAAATTGGCCCGAAGATTAAGTGGGGGGGGGTAGCAATAATCACCATATTATGCTATACTAAAGGCAGTTTTGTAGAAGCGAGGTGGTATTTGTGGCAAATAACAGAGATGATTTTTCTTCGGCGACAAAAGAATTATTGGCAAATCGGGTAGGCAGAAAATGCAGCAATCCAAGTTGCCGAAAACTGACCTGTGGGGCAAATATAGCTCCTGATAAAATTACAAATATCGGTGTAGCTTCCCATATTTGTGCTGCAGCCAAAGGCGGCCCCAGATATGACGAAAGCATGACAGCCGAAGAACGAAAGTCTTTTGATAATGGGATATGGCTATGTCAATCTTGTTCAAAGCTAATAGATACAGATACCGCTCGTTATACAAAAGAGGTTCTTCTCCGGTGGAAAAAAGTTGCGGAAGAATTAGCCATCTTAGAGGTAGAAATGGTTTCGCCAACGCAATCTTTTGAAGAAGATAAAGACCTTATCAAGTTTTTCGTTCAATGCTTTGATCGTCCAGCATTTCAGGACGATATTAGCCAGGAAGGCCGAATGGAGGATTTTGATAAGGCGATTGAGGATACTCTTGTTGCGTTAAATACAGGGGTTTTGCGTACAAGGGATGGTACAATATTAAAGCAGGCGGAAGGAAAATCTGCTGTTCAAAATCCTTCCTGGCGTGAAAAGCTTGATACTATTGCCGATATGCTCAATTCTATCCGCAGGCGGTTAAAGATAGCCAAAGCAGAAAAGGTATATACAAAATATGGTTCGGGGCAAGATGTTTTTTATTGTTTTTTGGATGGTGAACTTGGTGAATGGTTTAACCTTACAAGAGAAGAAATATTAAAAATTTTATCTTCTATTTGCAGAGAGGCCGGGCTTCGTGAATTACATTTTCCTCGACGAAGATATAGATGGTAAATGAGAAAAAGGAGGGGTGCAGTCTATTAAGGCCGCACCCCTCCTTTTTCTCCACCAGCGCAGACAGTTCCATGAGCACATCGGACATCCGCCCCCAGAGCTTTTCATAGTCCTGCTTCAATACGTCGATTTCCTCTGGGTACACGCCATAGGTGAGTGCGTGTACGGCGACCTGATTGAGATTGTTGGAACAGCGCCGGGGCAGGTTTTTCCCCGCCGGGAGCTGCCGCCCGTTCCTCGGCTTTCTTTTCCTTCGTAATTTCAGCGAAGTTATAGACGGAAACCTGCGGGTTCTTTACCTCCGGTTTCGTCTTTTTTTCCAGCCCCGGGGAAACGGAAACCTTCTCCGGCTCTTTTTGGGGAGTGGGCGGCGTTTCCTTGCCCGGTCCGCTATCCGTTACCGGTTGTTCCGGTGCTTTTGTGGCTTTATCATCTGCCATAAGCATTTATCTCCTGTTTTTGGCATGAAAAAAAGGGGCTCAACTTTTCAGTCAAGCCCCGTGGGAAGTTCCTCCTTTCTCCGCCAAGATATAAAAATACCGCCCATAGTCTCGTTTGGGCGGTACTTTGTGTAAGATTGGCAGTCCATTATTAAGTTTTTTATTATGTTCCCTTTGTACACCGTTGCAATAATAATTGGTTGTCCGGGTGCAGAAAAAAGTATAGTTTCAAACTTAAATTATCTGAACAAAAACGCCCTGAAGGTTATACAAGGCGTTAAAAGTTAAAGATTAAGCTGTGAAAAATCAATAGATAAATCTGTATAGATACCGACTTTTATGATGTCAGAAAAAGTAAATTCCTGAGTATCTTCATTTTCAAAATTGTATACCTGAATTCTATTCTTATCTGAGTCAACAAGCCAATATTCTTTTACACCGGCAGTGCGATATTTAAAAAGTTTTGTGAAGTAGTCCATTCGCCTGCTGCCGGGTGATACAATTTCTATTATCCAGTCTGGTGCACCTACACATCCTTTGTCTGTGAGCTTGTTTTTGTCGCATATAACACTTATATCCGGCTCAACGTAATTTTTGTTGTCTTCAGATAAAAATACTGCAAATGGGGCTGTAAATGTTTCGCAAGTACCACTATGATTTGAAATATATTGGTAGATTTTACTATGCAGAAAACCAGAAATTCGTTGATGTTTTGTGCTGGGCGGTGTCATGTAATAAATCTTTCCGTCAATCAATTCCGCCCTAGTCCCGTCCGGTAAGGCATAAATATCTTCAATAGTGTAATCTTGTTTTTGAGGTAAAGCCATATAAACACTTCCTTTCAAATGGTTAGTTGTGCTCTTTTCTTAATTCTTTTACAAATGCCATGATATCATCATCAGAAATTAAACCTGTGCGTACTGTTTCGCCGGACATTTCTTTTTGTAATAATTCCATGGCATAAGCGGCAGAGTTTACAATACGAACGGTGTTTCCTTCTACAATAAATGTGATGCGGTCACCGCTGGTTACTTCAAGAATTTCACGAATATCCTTGGGAATAGTAACCTGACCTTTTGACATGACTTTTGCATTGTCTATAAATATATTTGCTGCCATAATATTACACCATCTTTTATAAAATAGGGAAAGTAGGATTATTTCTACTTTTCAGTATATGAAGTTTTCGAAGAAAAATCAATCGGAAAAATACCTTGAAATTTTGCAGTTCTGTTCACAGAACTCATAATCAGATTTGCTGGTTATATAAAATCATAAATCCTTTAAGTAAACAGATTTTTGCTTACACGTCTGAGTATATTTGTTATAATAGTCGTAGGAATAATCAGACATAGGAAAAGAGTTTTATTGTTTCCATGTTTTGGGCTTATTGATACATATTATATATAGTACATTAAATCAAGGAAAATTAGAAGTTAAAGAGGCGAGGAAATGCTGGAAATTAGATATGTTCAATTAGAAGATAAAGAGTTTTGGTATAATCTTGATAAGCATTTGCCAGAACAAGAATTTGACAGTAAAGTTAGAGAAGAAAGAGGATATGTTTTATTAGATGATAATAAACCGATAGGCTTGTTGAGATATAATCTTTTTTGGGATAATACGCCATTTTGTACAATGTTATTTGTTGATTGGAATTATCAAGGAAAAGGTTATGGGAAAAAACTTATGGAGCATTGGGAAGCTGATATGAAATCACAAGGATATGGTATGCTTTTGACTTCTACACAGGTTGATGAAGAAGCACAGCATTTTTATAGAAAATTAGGATATAAAGATTGTGGTGGTTTTGTTATAGATATTCCGGGATATGAGCAACCAATGGAACTGTTTCTTATTAAGGGAATTTAGCAAATTTGAAAGTTGTGGAGGCAGATATGAAAGAATTTACCTATGTTACTTTAAGACAAAAACCAGAATTAAAAGAAGCGGCTGCTGCATGGTTTCATGATAAATGGGAAGTGCCAAAAGAAGCATATCTTGAATGTATGGAAGCATATCTCAATCATGAAACAGAATATGGTTGGTATCTCTGCTTAGAAAGTGGGCGCATTGTAGGTGGTCTGGGTGTGATTGAAAATGATTTTCATAACAGGAAAGACCTTACGCCAAATGTATGCGCAGTATATACAGAACAGGAATACCGCTGTCAAGGAATTGCCGGACAATTACTTGATATTGTTGTGAAGGATATGAAGTCAAAGGGAATTACTCCTGTCTATTTGATTACAGACCATGTAAACTTTTATGAAAAATATGGCTGGGAATTTTTGTGTATGGTTCAAGGGGATAATGAGCCTGATATGACAAGAATGTATATCCATAGCTAATTTCCAGTTTGTGGTGTAATAATTACAATTTGTCAAACAGATACTTTATTTGGAGGTGACTTTCTATGTTTCAAAAAGCAATCATAATTGGCTGTCCAGGTGCGGGAAAAAGCACATTTGCGAGAAAACTAAGTGATAAAACGCACTTGCCTTTGTACTATCTCGATATGCTATGGCACAAGCCGGACAGGACAACTGTGGACAGAAATATATTTGACGAGAAATTAAAAGAAATTATTTTAAAGGATAAATGGATTATTGATGGAAATTACGGAAGAACCCTTGAAATGCGTATTCAAGCGTGTGAAGCTATATTTTTATTGGATTTTCCGGTAGAGGAATGTTTGTCCGGAGCAAAATCACGCATAGGTAAACAACGTGTAGATATGCCATGGATAGAGACGGAATTTGATGAAGAATTTAGACAATGGATTATGGATTTTCCTAAAAATGAATTGCCAATGGTATATGAATTGCTTGATAAATACAAAGGCGAAAAGAGTATTTATATCTTTCGTTCGAGAGCTGACATAGAGGATTATTTATTAAAAACATTTGGTTAGAAATCTAGTTTTTGAATGAATTTATTTTCATCTAAAATTCAGAAAAAATTTAATGAATTCGGATTGTCAACTTTATTTTGGGTATTGTAGTAAAAGGAGAGGATGATTTATGAAATGTTTTAAAATATTGCTATGGTTACTTGTAGCTGTTTTCTTAGTGTTGGGATTGTTTAAAGACGGTGTTACTAATTTTACAGATGCAATCGTTCTTATATTGTTGGGAACTGTATTATTAATTGAAAGCATTGAATATAAAAATAATATTAAAAAAGATTATCGCTTTTACGGTACATTTATATACGGTCTAATTGCCTATTTTTTAGCAGCCTATATATTGTTTATGAGGATTTGAGAAATTTTTCAAATCCTCTTTTTCTATGGATTGAAAAATTTTTATCTTGACTCTCCACTTGCGTAAGGGTTTATGATAAAGAAAAAAGGAGAAAATATGAAGACAGTTAAAGAGGTATCGGAATTGACAGGGATTAGCATTAGAACCTTGCGCTATTATGACGAAATCGGATTATTAAAACCAACAAAGATAACGGCAGCAGGGTATCGTTTATATGATGAAAATTCATTGAAACAGCTACGTGAGATTATGTTTTATCGAGAGTTTGAAATCCCTCTGTCAGAAATAAAAATGATTATGGAACAACGTGAAAAAAATAATCGGAAAATCCTTGAAACACAGAAAAATATATTAGAAATGAAACGCAATCATCTAAATAGTATAATTGAACTGATTTCCAATGTGATGCAAAATGAAGAGCCTATGAGTTTTGAAGGCTTTAGCTATGATGACATTCAAAAAATGATTTATCACTCTTTAGAGATTATGAGTGAAAAGGACAAAAAGATAATTTCTGAGAAGTACGGAAATATGGAAACATTCCTAGAAGATGCGTTAGAAAGTTTTAAGGATGAAAAGGCTTGTGAGAGCTTAATTGGGATATATGGAAGCAAAGAAAAAGCAGTGGAAGCAAGCTTGAAAGCAACAGGAGACAAGGGAGAATTTATTAAAAATAAGGATGCAATAGATAAAACATATAAGAAATTTGCCTGTGCAATGCAAAATTCAGATGATGTTATGGCAATGGAAGCTGTTAAGGAATTGGGAGAAAATTATAAGGATTTTTTTAAGATGGATAATGCGAAAGCTTTATTATTAAAAGTCGCAAAAGATTATCTAAATCATTCTCGGTTAGAAGAAGGAACAGACAGGCAGTATGGAAAAGGGATTACAAAATATATTGGAGAAGCTATTTGTAAATATTATGGAGAATGGAAGGTGTAGTGCTTAATCATTGTAATAAAATATAGCTTTTGATATAATGTCTTTAATAAAAAATGCAAAAAATATATTTTTCAGGGGGATTTAAAATATGCTAGAAAAGTGTTGTTTATGTGGCAAAGAAGAAGTAGTCTTTTATAAAAGAATGCTTTCGGAAAGCATGTCTGAGTATAGTTTGTGTAGTGAATGTGCAAGCGTAAAGGCAACATTAGAGGCAAAATCTCAAGGCGCAAATATAAGAGATAGACAAATAAGTAAGAGCAAACAATATATTAAAGATAAATTAGATGAGAACAGATACATAGAGCCGAAAGTGAAAAAATATTTTGAACAATTTATTTCTGCAATAACAGTTGACATGGAAAAAGAGAAACAAAAACAGCAGGAAATAGAAAATAGATTTGAGGAATTGGAAAATTCAATATTATTGACAACCGGTTATGATTTTCAAGGCTATAAAATTGTTAATTATATCAATATAGTGTCATCAGAATATGTCATCGGAACAGGTATTTTTAGTGAATTTACAGCAAGCGTTACGGACACGTTTGGACTGAAATCCTCATCTTTTTCAAATAAAATATCAGAAGCAAAACAAAATGTTTTAGATGATATGAAAAAGAAAACAATGTTGCAGGAGGGTAATGCGATTATAGGTATTGATTTTGATATTACTACGTTTAACAATAATATGATTGCCGTCTTAGGAACGGGTACATGTGTGAAAATAGAAAGAATGTAATAATCATTTTGTTTTTAAACATAGTTTCATATCAACTTTATGTGCAAGTATTAAATTTAATTATATCAAAATGAATGAAAATGACTAAATTAAAAACATTGATGACCAAATTGAAGTATAGTAGCATTAAGTGAATTGAAGGTGATTGTATCTCAAAAGGTACTAGATGAAACCCAGTTGTTATCTAATAGCCTGATGCAGAAATATTTTGGATAAAAGGACAGGAAATATAGGGGGAATTAAGAGAAACTATTAAAAAAGAAAGGGGAGATAGTATATGAAGAAGTTTGAGCATTTTAAATCAAATTTGAAAGTGCTTATTACAGCAGAAAATGAAGATTTATCTAACGAATTTATTGTAGGGGGGATTATTGATAAATTTTTTATACAATTTGAATTAGGATGGAAAGTATTAAAAGAATTGTTAAGTTATGAAGGACAAGCCATCTCTGCAACAGGTTCTCCGAAAATGATTTTAAAAACAGCATATACGATTTTTGATTTTATTGAGGAGGATATTTGGCTTGGAATGTTAAAAAATAGAAATGATTTAACGTATATTTATGATGAATTGGAAGCAAAAAGATTAGTCGGAATTATCTTAAAAGAATATATTCCTGCATTTGTAAAAATGCAGAAAGGAATTGAAGCGTATTATGGTAGTGAATTAGAAAATATATAAAATGAGTATAGGAAAATAGCAAGGAGGATTGTTATGTGTGAGAAAAAAGAATTGACATTTTCAATATTTATTTTGTATGCGCTTGCAGAAAAGTGGCAAATGTCACCGGCTTCTGTATATAAAATATTAAATACAACAGGAATTTTGGATAATTATATTATTAGATGTTATGATGTGCTTCATACACAGGGGAAAGAGTATTTAGTAGAAGATATTACAGAGTTTGTAAGAGAAAAAGGAGTTCTTGTATGATTGTTTATCATGGAGCAACAGATATTATAAAGAAGCCAGATGTATTTCATTCGAAAAGATATTTAGATTTCGGTAAAGGTTTTTATATTACTTTTTTTGAAGAACAGGCACAGAAATGGGCAGTACGAAAGGGAATGCGTCAAGAAAAACCAGCGATTGTAAATGTTTACGAATTGATTGAGGATTGGAGCAATTTCAATGTATTGTCCTTTGAAAAGGAAAATGAAAAGTGGATTGATTTTGTATGTGCATGTCGTAAAGGGCTGGCACTAAATCAAAAATATGATATTGTTTTAGGAAATGTTGCGGATGATGATGTATTCAAAACAGTAGATATGTACTTTAAAGGACTTTGGGACAAGAAAAAAGTTTTAGAGGAATTGAGGTATTGTAAAATGAATAATCAAATATGTATTGTTAATCAAGAAACTTTGGATAAAATTCTTGTTTTTAAAGAAGCATATGAGGTTGTAAAACATGGTAGATAAAAAGGAATTGGAAGAAGTATATAAGCAAAATCTGGAAAACGATATTATTAACGCAATTTCTAAAATTAAAAAAATAGAACTTAGAAAAGCATTTGATATTTACTATTCCAGTAAATTGGCAGAACAAATAGAAAAGGGAAAATATGGAATAGAAAATTTAGATGCAAAATATTTGGCAGAGGATTTAATTGAAAATGAACCGAAACTATTTAAAGAAACCAAAACATTTACAAATAAAGGCAGCAGATGAAATATGAAATTAGATGCAATTAAGCACAGTATGGTTAGAATGTAATTTCTGATATGGAAAGAGGTACTGCTTATGAAAAAGAAAGTGTACTTGATAATTTGTATTTTTACAATCATGGACTTGTTATTTGGAGAAATTCCTCGCTTTATTATAAGAGTACAAGAACGAGGATTTGCAGGTGTTAATTATGGATTAGTGATATTTCCGATATTGATTAGTATAGCTGCATTTTATCTATATAGAAAACAGAAATAAGCTTAATTCAATAAATCAATCATATCTTAAAACCAACATAAGGAGGAAAAGCTATGGGTAGAAAAGGAAAAATTGTATTTGGAATTATTACAATTATTGCAGTTTGCATTTCATCCGTAATCGGATTAACCCATTTACCAAATGATATACCGTACGAAATAGTTCTTAGATTTTTCTGTATGTTTGCGCCATGTATGACGATACTGTGTGTTATCAATTTGCTAAAAAAAGATAAATAAGCATAGAATTATTTTAGGATATAGGTATCTATTATGAAATTAAATAAATTTATACAAGCCATAGAACTTGATTGGAATAGAGTTCCGGAACATTCTTATTTGAGGAATATTTCTGTTCTGAGAAACTTAAAACATTTGGAATTTAACAGTAACATTACCTTTTTTGCAGGAGAAAACGGAAGCGGTAAATCGACTTTACTAGAGGCAATCGCAGTGGCTTATGGATTTAATCCGGAGGGCGGAACAAGGAATTACTTGTTTGAAACTTATCATGATGTATCAGAATTAAGCGAGGCAATTTACATTTCCAAGGGTTATAAAAAGCCGGAAAGCGGTTATTTTTTTCGTGCGGAAAGCTTCTTTAATGTGGCAACAAAGGCAGAAGAATATGATGCGCTTAATCCCAACGGACCTTCTTACGGAGGAAAAAGCTTGCATTGTCAGTCTCATGGCGAGAGTTTTTTAAGTTTCTTTCAGACGTTTCAAAAGCAGGGAATTTATATTTTAGATGAACCGGAAGCGGCGTTGTCACCTCAGCGTCAGTTAACTTTATTTATGCAGATAGCGCAGAAAGCAAAAGAGGGTTCTCAGTTTTTGATTGCTTCACATTCACCTATTTTATTGGGAATTCCGGAGGCTGAAATTTTATCTTTTGACGGAAATAAGATTGAAAAAATTGCTTATGAAGATACGGAAAGTTATGCTGTCACGGAAATGTTTATAAACAATCGAGAAGTCTTGATAAAACATTTACTGGAACAATAAAAATCCCATGATTTTGGTTGAAAAAGGTACAATTCTGTGATATATCTTTACTGCTGAGAAAAGGAGGAACTATGATTAGAGAATTATCAGAGAAAGATATAAATGAGGTTACGGAAATTTGGCTTTTGGCAAATCTTCAGGCACATAATTTTGTTCCGGCTGCCTACTGGAAAGAAAATTTTCCGTTTGTAAAAGAAATGCTGCCAAAGGCAGAAGTCTACGTATATAAAGACGAAGAAAGAAAAGAAATCGCAGGATTTATTGGAATAAATGAGGATTACATAGAAGGGATTTTTGTAAAGAGTGATGCTCGTTCAAAAGGGATTGGGAAAGAATTACTGGATTTTGTAAAGACCTTAAAGAGCCATTTGTATTTACATGTATATGAGAAAAACAGCAGAGCAATCTGCTTTTATAAAAGAGAGAATTTCAGACTTGAGAGGGAAGGCATCGATGAAAACACAGGAAAAAAAGAATACTGCATGGAATGGAAACGGGAATATGAAAAATCAATATAATAAAACTATGATAGCCTGTTTTGTGGGTTATATTGTGCAGGCGATTATCGTTAATTTTGTACCGCTGTTATTTTTAACTTTTCAAAGACAGTATCATTTGCCCCTTTCCCAGATAACCATGTTGATTACCTTTAATTTTGGTGTGCAGCTTTTGGTGGATATGGCGGCGATTGGGTTTGTAGATAAATGGGGTTATCGTTTCTGTATGATTTTAGCTCACATTTTATCTGCCTGTGGTTTGATTTCGCTGACATTTTTACCTGAGATACTGCCTTCTGCTTTTGCGGGAATTTTGATTTCTGTTATGATTTATGCAGTCGGCGGAGGCTTATTAGAAGTGCTGGTAAGTCCGGTGGTAGAAGCGTGCCCTTCCGATAATAAGGAGAAAGCAATGAGTATGCTTCATTCTTTTTACTGTTGGGGACAGGTCGGTGTTGTTTTGATTTCAACCATTTTCTTCTCCGTAGCAGGTATTGGGAATTGGAAAATTATGGCGCTTTTATGGGCAGTTGTTCCTGTTGTAAATGCGCTTGTATTTACGAAAGTTCCCATGGTATCTTTGCTGGAAGAAGGAGAAGAAGGACTTAGTATTAAAGAATTGTTTCGTATGAAATTGTTTTGGATTTTGTTGGTTATGATGGTGTGTGCAGGAGCCAGTGAACAGGCAGTAAGTCAGTGGGTTTCCACCTTTGCGGAAAAAGGACTGGGAATTTCTAAGGCAGCAGGAGATTTAGCAGGACCTATGGCATTTGCCCTTTGTATGGGATTGTCCAGAATGTTTTATGGAAAATACGGCGAAAAAATCCGCTTGGATTATTTTATGAAAGGAAGCTGTATATTTTGCGTAATTTCTTATTTAGGAATTTCTCTTTTTCCCAATCCGATTTTAAGCTTATTTGCCTGTGCAGTCAGTGGCTTTTCCGTGGGTATTATGTGGCCGGGAACCTTTAGCAAGGCTGCGGCAGCTTTGCCAAAAGCAGGAACAGCCTTATTTGCCTTGCTGGCATTAGGAGGAGATTTTGGATGCTCTGCAGGGCCTACTTTAGTAGGGTTTGTGTCAGATTTAGCAGGAGATAATCTGAAATTGGGAATATTGGCAAGTATTGTATTTCCTGTTCTTCTTTTAGTAGGACTTGCAATTTGCAGAAAGACAGAAGGGAACATTGGAGGAGAAAATGAAAGAGTTTTTTAAGAACAGTCAGGATGCTCTTGTGTGGTGCTGTAAACAGGGGACAATGGGGAATATCTATTATGACAACAGTGAAAATCCTCATTCGGCAATGGCAGTGTTGGGCGATTTTACTTATTTTGACGGAGAGCCTTCCGAAGATTTTGCACTTTTTGGGCCTCCAAGTGCAAAAAAAGATTATCGGATTTTTGTTCCTTGCAGTAAAGAATGGGAAGAAATTTTAGAAAAATGTTATGAGGGTAAGATAAGGAAAATCACTCGATATGCCATGAAAAAAGAACGTGATATTTTCCAAAAAGAGCAGTTAAAACGGGCAGTAGAAACTGTTTTAGAAAAAGAAATACAGCTTTCTTTTCTTGATGAAAAGCTTTTTTACGAATGTAGAAAAGAGGAATGGAGTTACGATTTAACAGGGCAATTTTCAGATTTTGAGAGCTTTAAAAAGCTGGGAATAGGAGTCGTTGCAGTAAAGAACGGAGAAATTCTGGCAGGGGCGTCTACTTATGCAAGATACGATAAGGGAATTGAAATCGAAGTGGATACAAAAAGCAAATATCGAAGAATGGGACTGGCTTATGGATGCAGTGCAGCGCTTATTTTAGCTTGTTTAGAGCAGGAGATTTATCCCGGATGGGATGCCCATAATTTAGCCTCCAGAGCATTGGCAGAGAAGTTGGGTTATCATTTTTTAAGAGAATATGTTGCCTATGAGGTATATGAAAAATAATAGAAAAGCTGTGGCATGGAGATTGCACCGAGAATGTTTCGGCTGCTTTTCCTGCAACAGCTTTTCTATATTGTATTTAATCTTCTACCAAAGTAAGCCCTGAAATATCCGGTTCTATCATAAGAGAATAGTTGGTGTAATATACCACAAAACCGGGTTTGGAGCCATTTGGTTTTTTTACATGTTTTTTCTGAATATAGTCAATTTCCACCTTAGGAGCGGTACGTCCGCTGGAGTAGTAAGCTGCCAGCCTTCCTGCTTCTTCAAAGGTAGAGTCAGGCAGTTCCTCGTTGTTGCTTTTTACAATGACGTGAGAACCTGCCATTTTTTTTGCATGAAACCACCAGTCATTTCCTGTGGCAAATTTAAAGGTCAGTTCCTCATTCTGGTAGTTGTTTTTCCCT
>UMED01029197.1_pt1 | contig 14646 bp, 17 predicted proteins | sample 1964661 | NCBI WGS metagenome assembly UMED01 (sample SAMEA4836011, study PRJEB28245) | human gut metagenome | biome: gut microbiome; material: fecal sample | place: Denmark | collected 2008
AGAATATCGGTCTCTATTTCCGGTATGACCTTTTTTATGATATATTTTCCAATTTTCGCAGTATAACATACCTCTTATTCGCTCTGAAACCTCTCTGTATTTGTCTTGTTTTGTTTCTGGGTATAATATACTATCTATAGCGATTTTGCTGTCTGTGATGATAAAAATGGGTTCTTTTGGGGGCGTTCCCTTAATGTTTTGCAAAGCATAATAGATACTTAATAACTCAGCTTGGTTATTATCTTCTGCTTTTACTTTTAGTTTTATCCGAGTTTCTTTTATACCTCCCTTAACTAATTGCCGAATCATTATACCAAGCCCAGCGTCTTTAGTTTTGGGATTAAAACTCGCATCTGTTCAAATCTGCATAGTAAATCTCCGCAAGAACTATGTCTATACGGAGATTATATCACAAATTGGCGATTCGGTTATTGATTTTTTGATAATTTTTCGTAAATATCGTCCCAATCTTTTGTTTGTTTAAAATCTTTGTAAACCCACCGATGAGACAGCGGAAAAATAGCTAAATTAAACAAACAAGTAAATAAAACTTTTATGCAATCCCAAAGCACAAAAAGATTTAAAATAATTGTATTGTAAACAATTTTACAATAAGTTTTCTTTGACATTACTTCGGAAAAATCTTTATAAGAAATATTTTGTTTTAACTTTTGTTTCATCTCTGTTACTTTCATAATTATTGTCCTTGTGTTATGCCACAAAATCTATAAGCATCTCCATTTTTATCAAAAACATCTAAGGTTTTAGGGTCTAATTTTAATATGTTTTTATTTACGGAAATAACATAAAATCCTTTGGCAAAACGAACTACTTCCCCGACCATTCTTTGCGAACCCTCGGGGCTATCTTTTGCTAATAATATATAATCTCCAACTTTCATGTTAATAAGTCCTATTTTACTATAATAGAAACTAGTTAATTCCGCAAAATTAGCACAAAGTACGGCACAAAACCAAACTACAAAAACTTCTATTACATTACTGCAAAACAAATAAATAAAAGCGCCCAGCAGGGACATAGTTATAAAAAATAGAAGTCCAACTATAAAATATTTAATTGTGTTCATCAATATCCTACGAAACTATTCATTTCTATATAACGTTTTTTACATTCTGAGCAACAAAAAGAACAATTTTCTCCATTTATATTTTTCATCAACCAATTGTCTTTTTTAGCCAAGGCTATTCCTTGTTTAAAATTATCAGCTTCAAATTCTATTTCTTCTCCACAAGTGTCGCACTTGATAGAAAAAATTTTATTTATAACATCAAATTTTATCATTTAACCTGCTCAAAATAATATTAAAATCTTCCGAAATTTCTGTTACTTTAAACACTCCTTTTTTTAAAGGAAAATCTTCATCTATATAACAGAAATTTACTGTTCCGTCTTCCGATACACCGATAGTCCACCTTACGTTATCGGTAAAATAATTTAAAGTATATTCATCATCATAGATGTAAAGATTAACTCTAAAATTCTTTTTTACACGTTCTCGGATATATTTTGTAAGCTCAACAAGATGATTCTGAATTGTGACGTTAAAAGCGTCTTGTCCAGTTTTTCTTTTGATTATACGAACTAATTTGGCTATTTCATGTTTTAATTCGTATAAACTAGAAATTTTTACACTCATTTTGCACCTCTTGTTGTTTAAGATACAAAATTTTATTACAAGTGTCAAGATAAATAAACGTGTGCGCCGATTCTTTTTCTGTTTTTGAAGCTTCTAGCCCAGATTATTTTGTCGACTATTTTATTATGAACATAATGTAGAACATTTTCATCGACGATAATCGGCTTTTTTCGGTCGTACACAGCCAAAGCAATTTTTTGGCACTCTACCCACGCTAAATACTCTTTTGGCTCTGTACGCTTGTTAAATAGCGTCCAAGAGAACTGTTTGTATTGATATACTACATCATAAACAGTATTTGGGTATTTTGGAGACCTTACACGATTCATTGTTACTTCGGCAACCGCAACTTTATCTTCATAGGTTGAACCTCTGGCTTCGTGATAAATATTAAGTGCTAAGGTTAATATCTCTCGTTCGCGAAACCTTGTATCAATGACTTCTTCTATGACATTGTATTTATAAAATCTATCGAAGTTAGTGGTGCTACCTCGTATCTCGTGTGGTGAAACAACCAATACTAATATAGCAACTAACAACGCCAAGATATATTTTCTCAAATAAACTCCGAGAGTTGTTAATCCAATGTTCAGTTGAACTTTATGATTATATCATAAAATTAACATTTAAATCAAATTAGCGGTAAAATATAGAAAAGTCAATAAAAAAGAGCAGCACGCCACTTGTTCAACGGCTTTGTGCTGCTCTATGAGGGAAGGACTGGGTTTTAACCTTCAACGCCTATCAAATTAGTTCATGTATTTCACGACCCTATTCGACGTACCCCAATAGTTGCTTTTCAAGAAAGCATAGACCTCAGCCAGTCGGCCCTTGGTCCTATTGGTTGCCTTACAGTAAAATTTGAAACCTGCTTTCGGCCACCTCTCCCGCTCTTGGCCGGAGCGAGAAACTTTTGTTCGATTCGTCATCGAACTGTTATTTTATAAACTACCAAATAAAAAATGAGATAGCATATATAATATATACAATAAAAAATTAAATGTCAATAGTTAATTTGTTATCATACATTCCATTTTCTTCTTGTTTGATATAACCAAAACAATTAGAGATAACCTCTGTATTGCCAATATTATATCTACAAGAAGTATGTAAATGACCATGCAGCCAATATTTTGGCTGTAAATCTCTAATAAATTCTTCCAGATTAGAAGCATAAGCCGGACTAGCTGAATTTGTTTTCCAATCTATTCTGATTGATTTATCAGAAGGAGCATGGTGAGTTACAATAACTAATTTATCAGTATTATTTAGTGTCTTTAAATAGTTTGTGGTTTCAATAAAAATTCTCCGAGTATCAACAGCGTGCAATTTGCTATAATCATCACGTCTTATTTTACGATAATCGTTCATATAATATTCGGATAACTGACCAGATGCCGCCGGAGTATTAAACAGACCGAAATCAGTCCATAATGTTCCACCGGCAAAAGTAACCCCGTCAATCGTTACAGATGATTTTTCTAACAGGTGTATATTCGGCAATTCATTTTTGATTTGATTATTATATTCCAATGTTTTTTTGATAGTTGAATTATAATAATCATGATTACCCAAACAATAAACCACATTTTTAAATCGTTTGGATAAACATCTTAAAGGAAAAATAATATCCTTGGCTGTTGCAATGTCTCCAGCAACAACCAAAGTGATGTCTTTATCTTCCGGCATTGGTGGAAGAATATAATTTAAATCTTGTGTACTCTTCCAAAAATCAGCATGAATATCAGAAGTAAGTCTAAATTTCATAGTTTCACTCAATTAAAACAAAAAGTTGGAACAATCCCTTCGGCAAATCCCGGTGTGTTTGTAATTATTTCTTGTCTTGTTTTAGCGTGTTTTAATAAATGCTGATTAAACGAATCCTGAAAATCTATGATGTAGGTAATGTTTTTACCGGTTTTCTTTCTTCTTAATCCTCTTCCGATTCGTTGCCTTAATTGTACTTCCGCTTTACCGCCCGCCGCAAGAATAACCATTCCAATTGAAGGAACGTCAACACCGACATCAAGAATATTTGTACCAATTAAAACGTTTATCTCTCCCGATTCTAATTTTTTCAAATTTTCTTGGCGTACTTCATCTTCATCTTTACCATAAATGAAGTTACATTTCAAGCCTTGTTTTTGAATTAAGTCCTTTAAAATATTTCCATGTTCGGTTCTATTAACCAAAATTAAAACAGGAAGGTTTCTATCGGTACTCCATTTACTCCATTTTACGATTTCATCATTACGAATATTGTTTTTAACTATTCCTTTTTCGTAAGCACTAACATAATTTGTTGTGGGGAAAACACCGGTAGGTCTGGCATTGTTAATAAACATAAAATACGGTTTTGCTAAAATGCCTTTGTCAATAAGTTCCTTTTCTGTAACTACAATGCCGATAATGCCGGAACAAGCCATAAGTCTCATGTTAGCTTCTTCGTCATCTTTCATAAAAGGAGTAGCAGTTAAAGCTAAACGATAATGGGCGTTAGTACAATATTGCATTACTTCAAAATATTCATTGCCACCCGATTCGTGGGCTTCTTCTGCAATAACAAACTCAAAAGTAGACAGTAATTTTTCCATTTCTGCTTTTTTTCTGTTCATTATTTTACAGTTAATAGTTGCAGCCCTTTGTAAAACCGCTAAATCTTTGGTCTTTGAATTTAATTCTTTCTTGAAATCAGATAAAATTTTAAACTTTGTTTGTAATGTGATATGACCTAATTTTAATTGTTTTGTTAAAATTTTGTCTTTTTCCGCAATTAATTTTTCAAACTTATTATGTTCCAGCTCTTTTAGTCTGACAACTTCTTCCTGAATGGTACGGGTTTTCAAATTTGCCGCAATTGTTTGAACCATTCCCACATTAACAAACGGCTTTACATCCATAACAGAATCGCCAATAACCCCAACTTCCAACTTCATAGTTTTTTCTATGTTTTTCTTCATTTGGTACATAAGTGTTTTACGAGTTGTTAAGAATAAAGTTTTTCTACCAATCCGAGAAATAGATAACATCGAACACATAGTTTTGCCACCGCCGGTTGCGATTCGTGCAATCATTTGATGTTGTTTTAGTAACTTCTCTACGCACTCGTATTGATATTCATATTCCGGTGTTCTACCGTAAGGGTTAAACTTCATTTCCGGGTCGCCAATAGGTTCAGGAATTTTTGGCCGAATGATTTGTACTTGATGTCCCATTTGTTCAAATTTACTTTTAACCATAAGTACAAAACCAGCCGGAAAAGTTGCTTTTTTAAAATTAAAAAACGAGCTTCTACCGTCCCAATTTCCATTTTGAAAATTGGACATATTTTCATAGCCAGAAACTTGATAACTAAGCAACTCTGATAAGGTATATTTTAGTTCTTTATTTTCGGTTAAAAGTTTAGCATTTACAGCATTGTGAGCTATTTGTATAAGCACTTGATTCAGACCCTTATATCTGTTAATATAAGGAGTTGTAACACAAAATCAACTAAAAGTAAAGCAAAATGTTAAGTATTACCTATATTTCCCCAAAAAAGTTAAAAAAGAATCAATGGAATACTAACAAGGTATCTATTGAAAACGAAGAAAAACTAGATAAATCATTAAAAGAATATGGTTTATTTAAACCAATTTTATGTAGAACAGTTAATGACGAATTAGAAATTATTGGCGGAGAACACCGAGTTGAATCTGCTATTCGTAATGGAATCTCTGAAATCCCCATTATTAATCTTGGTAACATATCCGATGATAAAGCCAAGAAAATGGGTTTAATAGATAATGGTCGTTATGGTTCCGATGACTTTGTTGAATTACAAGAATTAATTAATTCTTTAGAATCTCCGAACGAATTACTGGAAGTTTTACCTTATTCCTTTGAAGACTTTGAAGGAATCTTTAAAGCTGATGAAATTGATTTAGATAACATCCCATCTTTTGAAGAAAATTCCGAAATTGAAGATTCGGACGAAACAGAAAATAATTTTGTCCAAAAATTACCGGAAACCCACGCGATTGTAAAATTCAAGATTCCTTTAGAATTTTTACAAGATTTAAACAACAAAATTAAAAATAAAGAACAAGAGCTGAATACAGAATACGGCGATTCTTTAGTTAATGCCGGAAATGATTTGTTAGCTTTGTTATTTGGAGACAATTATGGCAAGTAAAGATAAACCCGTATTTGATAATTGCCGCGCCGGAACAATCATTAATTCCGAAGCAGCTTTTTACAATTCTCTGTTTAATGAATCTATTTACGAAGAAAAAGATGATTCGGATTACTTTGAAATGTATAAACAACAAAATACAAAACAAAATTATGATGAAGAAGAATAATAAAGTAGGTTTGAAAGATATAAGAGATTCCCTTCCTCCGGAAGTGAATTATATTATATATAACACATTTTTAAGCCCAAAGTGGAAAAGATTCTTGGTAACATTTTGTTACAATGTGTTATCTTATTGATTTTACTTAATTCTTTTTTTAATTAATTTTTATTAGAAGATATTTAAAAAATACAACTAGAGGTGTTTAATGAGCAAAGATAATTTTCCAGTTCGTATGGTAGAGATTAATAAAATTATCCCTTATGACAGTAATGTAAAAATTCATGACGACGAACAAATTGAAAAATTGGCTAATAATATTAAAAAATTTGGTTTTGACCAGCCGATTGTAGTTGACAAAGACAATGTGATAATTAAAGGGCATGGTAGACGATTAGCTTGTTTAAAATTAGGTTTAGATAGAGTTCCGGTTATTGTTCGAGACGATTTAACTAAAGAAGAGGCTGATGCAGCTCGTTTGTCAGACAATAGAGTTACTTCATCTGAGTATGATATTGAGGGTTTGCAAGCAGAACTTGAAAGATTATCTAACGACTTTGACTTTAAAAGCTTGGGTTTTGACGAAAGAGAACTTAACTTTTCTATTGATAACATAGACATTGAAGGAGAGTTTGTTGATAATATAGAACAAGCAATGAATGAATATGATGATGAAACACAAGAAAAAGTAGCAGAAAGTAATACAATAAATATTACTAAAGCTTTGGGATTCAAAGAAATAGATGCGAATAGTGCTTTCGATATTACTAAGTTTGTTGACATGGCAACCATTAAATATGGGGCTGAACCGAACGAATCTTTTTGCAGAGCTATTAGAGCAATAGTCGAAAACGGAGAGCTTAAATGATTTATACGATTAATAAATCTTTTGAAACTCAAACAAAATGCACAGATAGGGTAATAGAAGTTGCCGAAGCGTTTGGTTTGGGCTTAGATGACAAGAAGTTTGTTCTTTATGATAATATTCAGATTGATGTAAATGACGGTGATGTAATTTATATTAACGGGCAATCTGGTTCTGGAAAGTCGGTTTTATTAAAAGAACTAGCTTCGGAAATGCAAAAAACGGGTAAAAAAGTTGCCAACATCGAAAGTGTCGTTTTTAGCCCCACAGAGCCGGTTATTGACCAAGTAGGTAGGGGTATGCACGAAGCTATCGATTTGCTATCTAAAACCGGAATAAATGACGCTTATATCTTAATTAGAAAGCCGGGGGAATTATCTGACGGTCAAAGGTATAGATTACAGCTTGCAAAATTAATAGAAGAAGATGCTGATGTTTGGGTTGCTGACGAATTTGGAGCTGTTTTAGATAGAGTTACCGCCAAGGCAGTAGCATTTAATATGCAAAAAGTTGCAAGAAAATTAGGTAAAACATTAATAGTTGCAACAACCCACACTGACTTAAAAGAAGAATTAGCTCCAGATTTAGAGATTTATAAAACGTATCAAGATAAGGTAATGATAAATGGAAGAGCTTGTAATTAAGAGAAATCCGAATCCAAAACCTACATTTACCATTATGAAAGATATAATGGTTGAAAAGGGTACTATAGAAGATTGGTATTTATTGAGAAACCTCCATTATAAAGCCCATATATTACCGGTAGGTCCAAAATTTTATAAATTAACTTTGCATGGAGAAACCATAGGTGTATTGGTAATGTCTTCTCCAAAATTATTGCTTAAAGAAAGACATTTAATCTTTCCGAAGCTTGGTTCTGGCGGAAATAGCAGAATAACTAACCAAATGAGAGCTAAATGGATTAACAAAAATATGCGGATTATTTCTCGTTTAGTTTTGGACACAAGATTTAGAGGAATTGGGTTGGGTTATCGTTTTCAGAATATTGCTTCAAGAATGGAAAATATAAAATATATTGAAATTCAATCTTCAATGAGTAAATATAATATGTTTGCAACCAAAGCTGGTTTTAAATTTGTAAAACCAATGAGAAGCAATTTTTATGACAAAGGAATGGAGTTTTTCAAGAAGGAGTTTAAAAGCAATCCCGCAAATTATGTGGATATGTTAAATGAATTTCGTTCTTTATCTCCAGAAATGCAAGAACAAAAAATAGAACGTATGAAAGAGTTTTATGAACGTTCTTCTGCCATGGAACAAACAGGTGACCACCGATTTGCAGAAGCCAAACGAGTATATAAATTTGGCCCAGAACGTTTATTAAAATATTTACAGCAGTTAGTGTTAGCCAGCCCATTATACGGAATTTATGAGAATCCGGATTACGATAGAGAATTGCCGGATAAAATCCCCGTATTGGCTTTTGATAATCAAGACACAAGAACACCTTTGAAATTGTGAGGAACTATGCAGAAAAGAACTAAATTAACTGAGAAACAAAAAAACCTTTTAGGAGTAATCATTAAAGGCAATATTGACGGTACATTGTGCGATATTGACCAGATTTTAGAAAAAATAGATTATACAACCACAAAGGAAAGTCTTCAATTTAGTTTGAGGTTTTTGGTTGAAAGAGAATTAATTCGCAAAGCTGGTAGAGAGCAAAGAAGGGGACGATTGAGGGTTTTATATCAACCTTTATCTGATGCTTTCAGGGCATTATAAGGAATTTATAAATGGCAAATGATAATTACAATCCGATTAAGTTAAAAAAACAAGACATCGTAGAAATGGTTACCATGTACGAAAGTGGTAACTATACTCAAGAAGAATTAGGAAAAAAATTTGGCATTTCTGTTCCAACGGTTATTAAGATATTAAAAGCCAATAAAGCTCAAAAGGGTATTTCTGGGGCAGAAATCGTTGAAAGAGTAAAACAAAAGATTGATTCTGAATATAATCAAGAAAAAGAAAAATACGCCAAAGATGTAAAAACTAGTAAAAACGAATCTCTGCTTTGGGCCAGAATGGTCGGTATGGCAATAGGTAAAGAGGTTCAAAAGTTAATTACTAGCGATTCTCCGAAAATTGTCGAAGAAATAAGTGCGAGAATAAAAGCTTTGAAAGACGCTTCTGTTGGTTTGAATAACGTTATGATACAAAGGTGGCGTTCTCTTAACATTGATGAAAATCAAGAAGAAGATTCGATTCCTAATTTGGTTATTGAGGACTTAACCGAAGAAAAACTGAAAGAAATTCATAAAAGAACGAGATTTCAGAATAACGCTGAATTAGAAGAACAGCAAGAAGAAGAATTTGATTTGGAAAAATTAAAAATGGAATTAGAGAAAGAAAATGTCTAAAGATAGATTAGTTTTTAATGTACATCCCGGTCAAAAGGAAGTTATGCACTTTAAATCTCGTTTTAAAGTTATTGTTGCCGGTAGACGTTGGGGAAAATCAAAATTAGCTGCCGTAACTTTAGTTCAAGCCGCCGCAAGTAGAGCAAAGTCTTTAGTTTGGTATGTAGCTCCAACTTATGGTATGTGTAAATCTATTATGTGGCCTGATTTGATTGAAATAATCCCTAAAAAGTGGATTAGAAAGTCAAATGAAACTATCCAGTTTATTGAATTGGTTAACGGCTCAAGAATAGAATTAAAAGGTTGCGATAAACCGGATTCTCTCCGTGGTGTAGGTTTGCACTTTTTGGTAATTGATGAAGCACAAGACATTAAAAAAGAAACTTGGACAACAGTTTTAAGACCTACCCTGTCAGATAAACAAGGTGGCGCTTTAATTATTGGTACTCCTAAAGGTTTTAACTGGTTATATGACGTTTATCAAGAAGGACAAAAACCAGTTAATAGAAAAAATGGTTTATGGGCTTCTTGGCAATTTCCGACAATGACTTCTCCTTTTATTCCGCCAGAAGAAATAGAAGCGGCTAAAAGAGATATGGACGAAAAGGTATTTAACCAAGAATTTAATGCTTGTCATTTACCAAATACACAAGTTAGATTGTTTGACGGAACATCTAAAGCCATTTCTGAATTAAAAGCCGGAGATAAACTAAATTATCTTAATGATTTTGGCGGTTTGGAAGAAATAAAAGTGTTAGACGGTGGTTATACTGGTGTTAAAGATGTTATAGAAGTTACTTTAGAGAATGGAGAAACTTTTTCTGCAAGTTATAACCATAAGGTAAAAAACACCGAATTAGGGCAAGTTCAATTAAAAGATGTAGATTGTTTAGAATATACACCTTTAATTAATAATTTTAGCACAAGAGAAGAAAAACTGGCGGCTTTAGTTGGTTATATAACAGGTGACGGAAATATAACCAAGAGAGAAAGACAAAATGGTTCGGTATATTATCAAGGAGCTGTTTACAGTAATGTTAAAGCAGATATGGAAAGAATTTTGGCTGATTTAAAAAGCTGTGGTTTTTGTCCCAATGCTTCGATTACCGTTAAGAAAAACAACGGAGTAAGAAAAGACGGTTACCAAATTCAGTTTTCACATTATGATAGTCAAGAATTGGTAAAACTTGGAACTCCGTTTGGTCCAAAAACAAGCCAAGAATTTATGGTGCCGGAATGGATATTATACGGCTCTAATCAAGTAAAGAAAGCATATATATCAGCTTTATTTGGTGCAGAGGGTGATTCTCCTAAATTTAATGCAAAAAGTAAAACTAATCATACAATAAAAATGATTATGTGCAAAAAGCAAGGTTTTTCAGGTCGTAAATTCTTTAATCAATTGCAAGAAATGCTACAAAGTTTAGGTGTAAAAGCAACTATAGATATAAAGAATAATAACGGTTATGAAACAGCGAATTTATATTCCGCCACTTCTTTAGAGAGTTCGGTAGACTTTTTTGAAAAAGTTGGATATACATATGCTTGCCAAAAATCAGTTAAAGCTTGGTTAGCAATGCACTATTATAAATGCTATAAACAAAAAGCGACACAAAGACAAAAAATAGTATTAGAATATTTGTCTGGTACAAAAGTCGTTGATTTGGTTAGTAAATATAATATAAGTCGGCAAGTAATTTATAATTTAATTAGAACCCACAAAAATAAAGGAATTATAAATTCTGGTCACGATTTTCCGTCATATCAAGAATGGTTGGCTAATCGCTGGAATCAAGAAAAGCAAATTTTAAAATTAGTTGTAGTAAAAAAAGAATTAAAACCACAACAAGCAGTTTATAATATTAAGGTTAGCAGCTCCGATTCTAGTTATGTGTTAGATTCTGGTTTATTGAATTATAATTGTTTCGAGACGATGACCGGTAGAGTATATTTTCCGTTTGATAGAAGAATACATACCGGCTCTATGTATAAATTTGTTCCAAATAAACCTATCTTTGTTGGAATGGACTTCAACGTAACCCCTATGACGGCGGTAATTTTGCAACCGCAATATAATGGAGAGCTATGGGCAGTTGATGAAATTGTTTTACATAATTCTTCAACAACTGAAATGGCAGATGAAATAGAAAGACGCTATTGGCGATATATGAATCAGATTAGTATATTTCCAGACCCTGCCGCCAATTATAGAAATTCTTCACGAGGAGAAACAGATATAGATATTTTACGGCAAAAGGGATTTAAGAAAATCTATTTTCGGAAGAAACACCCAGCGGTTCAAGACAGAATTAATGCCGTTAATAAAATGCTTAAAAGCGCAGATAGTACGGTTAGATTGTTTATTAATGACAATTGCAAGCATTTAATTGATAGTTTTGAGCAAACTCTCTATAAAGAAAATTCTAAAGAAGTAGATAAGACTCAGAACAAAGAACACATTACTGATGCTATTGGCTATTGTATTGAATATACTAACCCTGTTCGCTCAAATATACATATTGCAATGTCGATTTAGCTTGTTGTATAATATAGGCAATTAGGAGATTTTATATGCCATTAGATTATAGTGCTTTAGTTGCAAGACGACACCCCTTTTACAATGAGTTGAAAGAAAGAGCAGATTTTTACGAATCTACTTATAAAGGTGGCCCTAAATGGTTTGAACACAACATTTTTAAATATACTAAAGAAGGCCCGAAAAGCTATCAGGCGAGAATTAAACGTGCTTATCGTTTTAATCATACTAAAGAAGTTGTGGACGCTGTAACTAAATATATTTTTAAAACTAACGTTGTAAGAAGCGATGACGCACCGGAATTTATTCAAGATTTCTGGAAAAATACGACAATCTATGGCAGAAACATTGATGGATTAGCTAAATCTATTGACAGAAATACTTCTATTTTTGGAAGAATTTATGTTGTGGTTGATTCAAAAGCTAATGGCGCTATCGTTAATGTTGAAGATGAAAAAAATCAAGATTTCAAAACTTATGCTTATATTGTTAAGCCGCAGCACGTTTTAGATTTAAGTTATGATGAATTTGGCGAATTAAATTGGATTTTAATTTATGAACCGTTTAGAAACGATTCAGACCCGTTTAATTCTGACGGAAAAATCATTAAAAGATTTAGATTATGGACTAGAAAAGAGTGGCATTTAATAGAGTTTTCTGGAGATGCAACTACCGGAAACGGCGCTTTGGGTGCTGCAAAAATAACGTCTGGAATACATAATTTGGGTGTTGTCCCGGTTATTCCGGTAGATGGAACTCAAAGCGATGACATTTATAGTTCAACTCCTTTAATTTCTGATATTGCTTATTTAGACAGAGCTGTTGCCAATTATTTATCAAACTTAGATGTTATTATTCAAGACCAAACATTTAGCCAGTTGATTGTTCCTTCTCAAGCCTTGCCGGAGGGAGAAGACGGGTATAATAAAATTGTCGAAATGGGTACTAAATCGGTATTTACTTTCGACGGAACGGCTGGCATGAAGCCGGAATATATTTCTCCCGACCCGAAACAAGCTCAAGTTTTGTTAGATGTTATTAACAAAATTATCGGAGAGATATATAACAGTATTGGTATGGCCGGAGAAAGAACAAAACAAGATAATTCGGTTGGTATCGACAATAGTTCTGGCGTTGCCAAGGCGTATGATTTTGAAAAAATTAATACTTTATTGGCTTGCAAAGCAAGAAATTTAGAAGATGCCGAAAACAAAATAGTTCATTTAGTTGCTAAGTGGCACGGAAAAGAAAATGAATTAATGGATAAAAAATATGTGTTATATTCCGAAGACTTTGATGTTAAAGGATTATATGATGAATTTGAAATTGCTTCTCAATTAACTTTATTAGACGCTCCTTTTGATGTACGCAGAGAACAAATGAAAGTTGTAATTAATAAGTTGTTCCCTCAATTGAAAGAAGATTTAATTAAGAAAATGGAGAGCAGTCTTAAAAATTGGCCGCAAGACGTTGTAGAAATTACTGAAACAATGAGTAGAAGCGAAGGTAATAATGTACGAAATCTTATGACCAAATCGGCGAAAGATAAAAACGAATCTTCTGCCGAAAAAGTAGAAAAAACCGCTACAGGTTCAAGACAAGGGCAGGTAACGGATAAAACAGACAAAAATAGTTGATTTTCTTTCATATTATAGGATATGATATAAATATCGTCTAAGATAACTGGCGATTTTTATACAAAGTCAACAAAGATTAGTTGCGGTGCAACAAAGACTAGCCAAGAGAAAGGTAAATAAAATGACAAAAAAAACTATCACTAAAATTGTTAAAGATGAAAACGGTAACGATGTTGAAGTTACGGAAGAAGTAGAAGTTGTTACTGATAATGATAATTCAGATAACAATGGTGGTGAACCCCAGATTACAGCTCCGGTAGATAAAATTAAACAGGCTTTGGACGATAAAGACAAAGAAAAAGAAAAGACCAAAGAAACAGACAAAAATAATGAAAACACTTCTGTAAATGAAGAAGTTGAAAAATTAAAAAAAGAGAAAGCCGATTTATTAAAAGAAGTTATGGCTAAAAAGGAAAAGTTGAAAGAATATGAAGGAATTGACGCTTCCGAAGCCAAACGTTTATTGAAAGAAAAGAAAGATGCCGAAGAGGCCGCCGCTGCTGCTGAAAAAGAAAAATTAGAGAAAGAAAATAATTGGGAAGCTCTTAAAAAGCAAATGGTCGAAGAAAACGACAAAGTTATTAAAGGTTTGAATGACCAGATTACTGCTTTAAAAGAGGAATTAGAAAACAACAAAAAGGAACGTGAAACTTTATTTATGAATAATAAATTTGAGGAATCAAAGTATATTCGTGAAAATTTGGTTTTATCTCCAAATAAAACAAAAGTTTTATATGGTTCTTATTTTGAAGTGGAGAACGGAGAGCTTGTAGCTTATAATTCTCCTAAAGGCTCTAGTAATAGAGTTCGACTTGTCGACGCTAATGGCAACAATTTGGAATTTGATAAAGCTATCGAGAAAATTGTTGGTCAAGACCCAGACAAAAATACTTTGTTGAAATCTAAAGCTCATGTTGGCGCTGGCTCTAATGTAAATATTACCGGAAATGGTGAAGCATTAAAGCAGAAAATGTCAACTTATGAAAAGATTCTTCAAGGATTAAATAATGAAAAATAATTATAGCATAGCGCTTTCGTGATGTGCTATAATTATATAGAAAAAACAACTAACTATATAGTAGGAGTATTTAAATGCCATTACTGAAAGTAGAAGCTGAAAAGTTGTCTAACAATATGCTGGAAGCTGGCGTTATTGGGGAAATCATCGACCGTGATGACCTTTTTGCCATTTTCCCGTTTATGAGAGTCAACGGAAAGGCTTATGTCTATAAC
>UMED01009492.1_pt1 | contig 14486 bp, 10 predicted proteins | sample 1964661 | NCBI WGS metagenome assembly UMED01 (sample SAMEA4836011, study PRJEB28245) | human gut metagenome | biome: gut microbiome; material: fecal sample | place: Denmark | collected 2008
AAGGAAGGTCAGCTGACCGACGAACGGGTCAGTCATGATCTTGAATGCAAGAGCGGAGAACGGCTCTTTGTCATCGGCCTTACGATGAGCGACGGAGTCGTCATCAGGATCGATACCCTGGACCGGAGGAATGTCAACCGGGCTCGGAAGCAGTTCAATAACGGCGTCAAGCATGCGCTGAACACCCTTGTTCTTGAAAGCTGTACCGCAGAGCATCGGCTGAATTTCGTTGGCGATGGTACGCAGACGCAGACCCTTGTTGATGTCGGCCTCGGAGAGGTCGCCGTCATTGAGGTACTTGTCCATCAGTTCTTCGTTAGCTTCGGCAGCAGCTTCAACCATGTTGCTGCGCCATTTTTCGGTTTCTTCAACCAGCTCGGCGGGAACGTCTTCAAATTTGAACTTCATACCCTGAGAAGCTTCATCCCAAATGATGGCTTTTCTCTTGGCCAGATCGATAACGCCTTTGAAAGTGTCTTCAGCACCGATAGGAATAACGATAGGTACAGGATTAGCTTTCAGACGAGTCTTCATCTGATCGTAAACTTTGAAGAAGTTTGCACCTGTACGGTCCATCTTGTTCACGAAAGCAAGACGGGGAACTTTGTATTTGTTAGCCTGACGCCAAACAGTTTCGGATTGAGGCTGGACACCGCCGACAGCACAGTAAACCATGCAGGCACCGTCCAGAACACGCATGGAACGTTCAACTTCAACGGTGAAGTCAACGTGTCCCGGGGTATCAATGATGTTGATACGGTGTTCGGGATGGTTCATGTCCATACCGCGCCAGAAAGCAGTAGTAGCAGCGGAAGTAATCGTAATGCCGCGTTCCTGTTCCTGTTCCATCCAGTCCATGGTCGCAGCGCCATCGTGCACTTCGCCAATCTTGTGATTAACGCCGGTGTAGAACAGAATGCGTTCCGTGGTGGTTGTTTTGCCCGCGTCAATGTGCGCGGAAATGCCGATATTGCGATAACGCTCAATCGGAGTTTTGCGAGCCATGTTTCTATCCTCTGATAATGGGGAGAACCGATCGGGCCTCCCCTATTGAAAAAGAAATTAGTTAAAACGGAAGTGAGAGAAGGCCTTGTTGGCTTCAGCCATACGATGGACTTCTTCACGCTTCTTCATAGCACCGCCGCGGCCTTCAGAGGCGTCGATAAGCTCGCCGGCCAAGCGGAGCGGCATAGATTTTTCACTTCTGCCCTTGGCAGCTTCACGCAGCCAGCGCATGGCCAGAGCCATACGGCGGACAGGTCTAACTTCGACCGGAACCTGGTAGTTGGCACCGCCGACACGGCGGGACTTAACTTCAACCAGCGGACGAACATTGTTCAAAGCGTTTGTGAACACTTCGAGGGGATCTTTACCAGACTTGTTCTGGATTTCTTCCAAAGCGCCATACACGATGCGTTCAGCAACGGCTTTCTTGCCGTCAAGCATGATCATGTTGACGAATTTGGTGATCTCGACGGAACCGAATTTAGGATCCGGGAGAACTTCACGTTTAGGTACTTCGCGACGACGGGGCATGTTTACCTCAGTTTTGTCTTCAGTCAAATAAATTGGGAATGCATTTCCATCATGAAAATGCGACTTACTCGGTCATAAAAAGAGACCGTTACCGGGTGCGGCGATCCGGTATTAAGCCTGTTTAGGACGCTTTGCGCCGTATTTAGAACGAGATTGCTTACGATCCTTGACACCCTGGGTATCAAGAGAGCCGCGGACGACGTGGTAACGAACGCCCGGCAAGTCCTTCACACGACCGCCGCGAATCAAAACGACGCTGTGTTCCTGAAGATTGTGGCCTTCACCTCCGATGTAGGAGATGACTTCAAAGCCGTTGGTCAGGCGCACCTTGGCAACTTTACGAAGAGCGGAGTTCGGCTTCTTCGGAGTTGTGGTGTAAACACGGGTGCAGACACCGCGTTTCTGCGGGCAGTTGTTGAGCGCAGGGCTCTTGCTCTTTTCAATAGCTCTCTCGCGAGGCTTACGCACTAATTGGTTAATGGTCGGCATAAAGTCCGTATCCGAAACGATTAGAAAAACCACTCTTTTGACGGAGTGGAGGTTAATAAAAAACTTTAGGGAAAATGCGCGGACTCTGCGCGAAAGGACGTGCTGCACGGCAGCCGAGAAAGAGCGCAGAAACCCGGGCGGGATTCCGAAAAGTTCCGCATTATTGCGCAAATTCAACCAATTGTCAAACTTTTCTATTTGGCTGAATAGGTTAGCAATTGTATTCGATGTTTTTCAAAAACAAAAAAGCGGCCTTTCGGCCGCTTTTTTGGAGGAGTTAAAACCTAATTAGTTGTGATAGCTTTTGCTCTCACCGGCAACTTCAGCTTCCGGAATCGAGGGAGCATCACTGACGATGTTCTCATTGCCGACATAAGCCTCGGAAGTTTCGATCTCATTGTCGTACTTGAAAGCATCGCGGTCGTGTCTGGCTCTGTGATAAGCCAGACCGGTACCGGCAGGAATCAAGCGGCCGACAATCACGTTTTCCTTCAGGCCGCGCAGCTCGTCACGTTTACCCATGATGGCTGCTTCGGTAAGCACTCTGGTGGTTTCCTGGAAGGAAGCCGCAGAGATGAAGGAGTCCGTAGACAAGCTGGCCTTAGTAATACCCAGCAGCAGGTTGTCATATGTGGCAGGACGCTTGTTTTCGGCCAGAGCTTTTTCGTTCTCATCGAGCATTTCGCTGCGTTCGACCTGCTCGCCGGTGATGAACTTGGTGTCACCCGGATCAGTAATGACGACGCGGCGGAGCATCTGACGAACGATCACTTCAATGTGCTTGTCGCTGATCTTCACTCCCTGCAGACGGTACACAGCCTGAACTTCATCAACAATGTAGCGAGCCAAAGCTTCGATACCCTGAAGTCTCAGGATGTCATGCGGATCGGCAGGACCGTCAACAATAACTTCACCCTGGTGAACCACCTGACCGTCGTGAACCAGAATGTCCTTATCCTTAGGAATAAGGAATTCGTGATCCTGACCTTGTGTGTCAGTAATGATCAGACGCTGTTTGCCCTTGGTTTCCTTACCGAAAGTAACGGTACCGCTTGCCTCGGCAAGAATACCTGCGTCCTTCGGAGAACGAGCTTCGAAGAGTTCGGCAACACGCGGCAGACCGCCGGTAATGTCTCGAGTCTTCTGGCTTTCCGTCGGAATTCTGGCGAGCACGTCACCGACCTTGGCTTCGTCACCGTCGTGAACGATGATGAGCGCGCCGACCGGCAGCTGAATGCTCACAGGGTGCTCAGTACCCGGAATCTTAACGGGCTCGTTGTTGGCATCAAGGAACTGAATCAGCGGTTTGCCGATCTTGCTGGAAGAAGAGTGCTTGGCGTCAATAACCACAAGAGAGCTCAAGCCCGTCACTTCATCTACCTGGCTCTTCACTGTAACGTTATCGATAACGTTGGCAAAGCGGACTTTACCGGCGTACTCGGTAACAATCGGACGAGTCATCGGGTCCCAGTTGGCCAGTTCGGTACCGATTTCAACCTGCTGACCGTCGGAAGCAAGAAGGTTGGCGCCGTAAGGAATCTTATGACGTTCTCTCTCGCGGCCGTTCGGACCTTCAATCACGATTTCGCCGGAACGGGAAATCACAACCTTATTGCCCTTCTCACCGGTCACATAGCGCATAGAGCTTGTGAAGCGGATCGTACCGGCAGACTTCGTAACGACGTTGCTGGCCACAGCTGTGCGGCTCGCAGCACCACCGATGTGGAACGTACGCATGGTCAGCTGAGTACCCGGTTCACCAATGGACTGAGCGGCGATAACACCGACAGCTTCACCGGCATTAACGAGCTTGCCGCGGCCGAGATCGCGGCCGTAGCACTTGGCGCAAAGACCGTAGCGTGTTTCGCAGGTAAGCGGAGTGCGGATCTTGACTTCGTCAATGCCGAGCTTCGTGATGAGTTCGACATCATCTTCTTCAAGCAGGTGACCGGCCGGGAAGATTTCTTCCTGATTGTCCGGATTGATAACCGGATCAGCCGTCACGCGGCCGAGAATACGGTCGGCCAGACTTTCGGTCACTTCACCGCCTTCAACCAGAGCTTTCATCAGAACGCCCTGATGGGTTCCGCAGTCGTCCTCGGTAACCACCAAGTCCTGGGTCACGTCGACCAGACGACGAGTCAGGTAACCGGAGTTAGCAGTCTTCAAAGCCGTATCGGCCAAACCCTTACGAGCACCGTGGGTAGACACGAAGTACTGCAAAACGTTCAGACCCTCACGGAAGTTCGCGGTAATCGGAGTCTCAATAATGGAGCCGTCCGGCTTAGCCATCAAACCGCGCATACCGGCCAGCTGACGGATCTGAGTTGCAGAACCGCGAGCACCGGAGTCCGCCATCATGTAGATGGAGTTGAACGATTCCTGAGTTGTCTTGTTGCCGTGACGGTCGATAACCGGTTCGTTGGAGATTTCATCCATCATCACCTTACCGACTTTTTCTGTCGTACGACCCCAAATATCAACGACCTTGTTGTAGCGTTCGCCGGCAGTCACCAAACCGGAGGTGTACTGAGCATCGATCTCTTTGACTTCCTGTTCGGCTTCGTGAACGATTTCGTTCTTCTGTTCCGGAACAATCATGTCGTCGATAGCAATCGACAGGCCGCCGATGGTAGCGAGGTGGTAGCCGCGCTGCATCAGTTTATCGGCGAAGATCACGGTTTCACGCAGTCCGCAGCGGCGGAAAGCCATGTTGATCAGCTTAGCGATCTCTTTCTTCTTGAGGGTCTTGTTCAATACGGAGAACGGCAGGCCCGGAGGAAGAATTTCGGAGAGAAGTGCACGACCGACGGTGGTTTCATAACGAACCATCTTCAGTGTCTTTCCACCGGTTTCTTTGTCAACATCAAATTCCTTAACGCGAACGGTGCAGCGTGTCTGAAGCTCGACAACCTTATTGGCCAAAGCACGTTCGACTTCGCCGATATCGGCAAAGAACATGCCCTCGCCCTTTCCGTTGATACGGGAACGAGTCGAATAGTAAAGACCCAACACGATGTCCTGAGACGGAACGATCGAAGGATCGCCGTTGGCAGGGAACAGCACGTTGTTGGAAGCAAGCATCAGAGAACGTGCTTCAAGCTGTGCCTCTAAGGAAAGAGGTACGTGAACAGCCATCTGGTCGCCGTCGAAGTCAGCGTTGAACGCAGCGCAGACCAACGGGTGCAGCTGAATAGCTTTGCCTTCGATCAGGAGCGGTTCAAAGGCCTGAATACCGAGACGGTGAAGCGTAGGTGCACGGTTCAGCATGACGGGATGCTCGTAAATCACTTCTTCGAGAATATCCCATACGACCGGATCCTGGTTCTCAACCATCTTCTTGGCAGCCTTGATGGTCGGAGCCAGTCCGCGAAGTTCAAGCTTGTTGAAGATAAACGGTTTGAAGAGCTCAAGAGCCATCAGTTTCGGCAGACCGCACTGATGCAGTTTCAGGTACGGACCGACGGTAATAACGGAACGGCCCGAGTAGTCAACACGTTTACCCAGCAGGTTCTGACGGAAGCGGCCGCCCTTACCTTTGATCATGTCGGCCAAAGACTTCAGAGGACGCTTGGAAGGACCGGTCATGGCTTTGCCGCGGCGGCCGTTGTCCAGCAGAGAGTCAACAGCTTCCTGCAGCATGCGTTTTTCATTGCGGACGATGATGTCCGGAGCCTTGAGCTCAAGAAGACGCTTCAGACGATTGTTACGGTTGATCACGCGGCGGTAGAGGTCGTTCAAGTCGCTCGTAGCGAAACGACCGCCGTCAAGCGGAACCAGCGGACGCAGATCCGGCGGAAGAACCGGAAGAACATCCATGACCATCCACTCAGGCTTAATGCCGGAGCGCTGGAAACCTTCCAGAACCTTCAAACGTTTGGCGATCTTCTTGACCTTCGCTTCGCTGGTGGTTTCGGAAAGCTCTCTGCGGAGATCCTCAACTTCTTCGTCAATGTTGATCGTAGCCAGCAGCTCTTTAATGGCTTCGGCGCCCATCATGGCCTTGAATTCGTCACCGTATTCTTCGGTCTTAGCCATGTAGTCGTCTTCGGTCATGAGCTGGCCTCTGCGAAGCTCGGTCATGCCGGGATCTACAACGATATAGGCTTCGAAATACAAGACGCGTTCGATATCACGCAGAGGAATATCGAGAACCATACCCATGCGGGACGGAAGGCTCTTCAAGAACCAAATATGAGCAACAGGGCTAGCCAGCTCAATGTGACCCATGCGTTCGCGGCGAACCTTGGAAAGTGTGACTTCCACGCCGCACTTTTCGCAAACGATGCCCTGATGCTTCAGACGTTTGTATTTACCGCAAAGACATTCGTAATCCTTAATCGGTCCGAAAATCTTTGCGCAGAACAGACCGTCGCGTTCGGGTTTGAACGTACGGTAGTTAATTGTCTCAGGCTTCTTTACTTCACCGTAAGACCAAGAACGAATCTTTTCCGGGGAAGCAATGCCGATCTTGATCGCGTCAAACGGCTCATTCTCTTTATTTGTCTTAAAGAGAGAGTTAAAAGCTTTCATCATTTTTTAGAAGATTCCTTATCACGGTCTAAATCAATGTCAATGCCCAGAGAGCGGATTTCCTTAACGAGAACGTTGAAGGATTCCGGCATTCCGGCGTCGATCACGTGATCGCCTTTGACAATGTTTTCGTAGAGCTTTGTACGTCCCGTTACGTCGTCAGACTTAACAGTAAGCATTTCCTGAAGGACATAGCTGGCACCGTAAGCTTCAAGCGCCCAGACTTCCATTTCACCGAAACGCTGACCGCCGAACTGAGCTTTACCGCCGAGAGGCTGCTGTGTAACCAGAGAGTACGGACCGGTAGAACGAGCATGCATCTTGTCGTCGACCAAGTGGTGCAGTTTCAGGTAGTGCATCACGCCGACGGTAACAGGACGATCAAATGCGTCGCCGGTACGTCCGTCAAAGAGCTGGGCCTGAGTCTTGGAAGGAGTCAGGTGCAGTTTCTTAGCGGTTTCTTCCGGGAAGGCAAGATTGAGCATCTCACGGATATCGCTTTCGCTTGCGCCGTCGAATACGGGGGTTGCAAACGGCACACCCTTCTTCAGGTGTTTGGCCAAATCGATGATTTCGTCATCAGTCAGAGAATCGAAGTCTTCCTTCTTGCCGCTGCTCTTGTTGTAAATCGTATTCAGGAACTCGCGGATTTCAGCGACCTGCTTGCTGCGCTCATGCTTGAGCATTTCAGCAATTCTCCAGCCTAAACCGAAAGCAGCCCAACCCAAATGAACTTCAAGAACCTGACCGATGTTCATTCGAGAAGGCACACCCAGCGGGTTCAGAACGATGTCAACCGGTCTGCCGTCAGCCATGAACGGCATGTCTTCGACACGAGTAATGCGGGAGACAACACCCTTGTTACCGTGACGGCCGGCCATCTTGTCGCCGGGCTGCAGACGACGTTTAACGGCCAGATAAACCTTGACCATCTTCTGAACGCCTGTCGGCAGTTCATCACCCTGAGTCAGTTTCTTGCGCTTTTCGTTCCAAGCTTCGTCGAACTCTTTACGTTTGGCTTCCAAGGAAATACGGACGTCTTCGATCTGCTTCTGCAGCTCTTCGTCAGCCATGCGAATGTCAAACCACTTGTGAACATTCAGACCGTCGAGGTATTCCTTCGTAACCTTCTTGCCCTTGCCTAAACCGTCGGGACCGCCCTGAGCAACATTACCGATCAGCTGACGAGCCAAACGTTCGAAAGCGTCGCGCTCAACAATTCTCAGCTGGTCATTCAAGTTGGTGCGGTAACGCTTCAGCTCATCGTCAATGATGGACTGAGCGCGTTTGTCGCGTTCGATGCCTTCACGCGTGAAGACCTGAACGTCGATAACAGTACCAACCATGCCGCTCGGAACGCGAAGGGAAGTATCCTTAACGTCACTGGCTTTTTCACCGAAGATGGCGCGAAGCAGTTTTTCTTCCGGAGTCAGCGTGGTTTCTCCCTTCGGAGTCACTTTACCTACCAGAACGTCTCCGGCCTTCACTTCTGCACCGATGTAAACGATACCGGATTCGTCCAGACGGTTAATCTGGTTCTCACTCAGGTTCGAAATATCGCGCGTAATTTCTTCGCTGCCGAGCTTGGTATCACGGGCCTGAACAGAAAGCTCTTCAATGTGGATGGAAGAATAGCGGTCATCAGCAACCACTTTTTCACTCACCATCACAGAGTCTTCGTAGTTGTATCCGTTCCACGGCATGAAGGCAACGATCATGTTCTGACCTAATGCCAGTTCACCGAGGTCGGTCGAAGCGCCGTCAGCAATCACGTCGCCCTTAGCGATGTGATCGCCGGGGTTGACGATCGGGCGCTGGTTGATATTGGTGCCCTGGTTGGAACGAGTAAATTTCTGAAGATTGTAAATATCCACACCGACACGGCCGGGGACGTTTTCTTCATCATTTACACGAACAACGATACGGTTGGCGTCGACATAGTCAACGACACCGCCGCGTTCTGCCTGAACGGTTGTACCGGAGTCAACAGCCACTGTTCTTTCGATGCCAGTACCGACAACAGGTTTTTCAGGACGAAGACAGGGAACGCCCTGACGCTGCATGTTGGAACCCATCAGCGCACGGTTCGCGTCATCGTGCTCCAAGAACGGAATCAGAGAAGCAGCAACGGATACGATCTGTGCCGGAGCCACGTCCATGTACTGAACGCGTTCGGGACGCATCAAAACGAATTCGCCCTTATCACGGCAGCTGACAAGCTCGTCGCTCAGGTTGCCCTTGTCATCGATGGAAGCGTTAGCCTGAGCAATAATGTAGTTGCCTTCATCGATAGCCGAGAGATAAGCGATCTCGTTGGTGACATGACCGTCAATCACTTTTCTGTACGGTGTCTCAAGGAAGCCGTAGTCATTCAGACGCGCATAAAGAGCCAGAGAGTTAATCAAACCGATGTTCGGACCTTCAGGAGTTTCAATCGGGCAAACACGGCCGTAGTGAGTCGGATGCACGTCTCGAACCTCGAAGCCTGCGCGTTCACGAGTCAAGCCGCCCGGGCCCAATGCAGAAATACGGCGCTTGTGCGTGATTTCAGACAGCGGGTTGGTCTGGTCCATGAACTGGCTCAGCTGAGAAGAACCGAAGAAGTCGCGAATAGCAGCGCTGATCGGTTTGCTGTTGATCAGGTCATGCGGCATCAGGTTATCGGATTCGGCCTGGCCTAAACGTTCACGAACGGCGCGCTCAACACGAACAAGGCCGGAACGGAACTGGTTTTCGGTCAGTTCACCGACACAGCGGACGCGACGATTGCCCAGGTGGTCAATATCGTCAACCTGGCCTTCGCCGTTGCGAAGCTGAACAATCGCCTTCATCGTATCGATGATGTCTTCAGGTTCAAGCGTCATCGGGCCGGTTTCTGTTCCGCGGTTAAAGCGGGAATTAATCTTCATGCGGCCGACGCGGGACAGGTCATATGTCTCTGCATCGAAGAACAGACGACGGAATAATGTCTCAACAGCTTCTTCTGTGGGCGGTTCGCCCGGACGCATCATGCGGTAAATCGCAATACGTGCGGACAGCTGATCGGGAGTTTCGTCCAGTCTCAGTGTGTCGGAAATGTAGGGGCCGCGGTTGAGTTCGTTGATGTACAGCGTATCGAAAGAATCAATCCCGTGCTCGCGAATCTTCTCAAGCAGTTCCGGAGTGATTTCATCGTTAGCATTGGCAACGACTTCACCGGAATCTTCGTCATAAAGATTTGTGGCAATGACTTTTCCAATGAGATTGTCGAGCGGAACTGGAAGTTCTGTGATGCCGAGTTTTTCGATTTCACGAACGTGGCGAGCATTGATACGCTTGTCCTTGGCAACAATAACTTTGCCTTCCGGATCTTTAATATCAAAAGCAGCGATTTCACCGCGGAGACGAGACGGAATAATCTCGAGCGTGGCACCGTCCTGGGTCAGTTTGTAGTGATCGAACTCGTAGAACTGCTTCAGAATGCTTTCCGGTGTCATGCCCAGTGCTTTGAGCATGATAGTTCCGGGCATCTTGCGGCGACGGTCGATACGGAAGTGAAGAATGTCTTTCGCATCGAATTCAAAGTCGAGCCAAGAGCCGCGGTACGGAATGATACGGGCGCTGAACAGCAGCTTACCGGAGCTGTGTGTCTTGCCGCGATCGTGCTCAAAAAATACTCCCGGAGAACGATGAAGCTGAGATACAATAACGCGCTCGGTACCGTTAATGATGAAAGATCCTTTTTTCGTCATTAAAGGGATTTCACCCATGTAAACTTCTGACTCGCGGATCTCTTTTACAGTAGACTGCTTGGGTTGGTCTCTGTCGAAAATAACAAGACGGACTTTTGCTCTGAGGCGAGAGCAATAATTCAGTCCGCGAAGCTGACATTCAGAGACATCAAAGACAGGATCGTCTAAAATATATTCCTGAAATTCAAGCCTGGCTAAACCATTGTGGCTGACGATAGGGAAGATGGATTTAAATGCACCCTGCAAACCTTCATCACGGCGCTCTGCAGCGGGAACATCTGCCTGCAAAAATTCGTGGTAGGAATGCAACTGCGTTTCCAGTAAGGAAGGCACTTCAAGTACGCTCGGACGCTTAGCAAAGCTTTTCCGAATACGCTTCTTTTCAGTGAACGAGTACGACATGAACGCTCCGTTCGAAAGAGAAAAAAAGAAAATTCCCCAAAAGCAATAACAGACACGAATAGCCACGCCGAGCCCTCACCAGGGCCCAATGCGCGGCAAAACTCAAATTGTCTAAATTATGCTCCTGCAGAAGACTTTGGCTGGATCATACTGAATGACCCACTCAAAGTTTTCCGATAGAAAAAACAAGGCTCCAAATATGGAGCCTTGCAGTATAACTGAAAAATTACTTCAGTTCAACCTTGGCGCCAGCGGCTTCCAGTTTCTTCTGGGCTTCTTCAGCTTCAGCCTTGGCAAGGCCTTCCTTAACAGTCTTAGGAGCGCCGTCGACGAGGTCTTTGGCTTCCTTCAGGCCGAGGCCGGTCAGTTCGCGGACAGCCTTAATAACCTGAACTTTGTTAGCGCCGATTTCTTTCAGAACGACGTCGAATTCGGATTTTTCTTCAGCAGGAGCAGCACCGGCACCGGCAGGAGCGGCAACAGCAACAGCGGCTGCAGCAGCGGAAACACCGAATTTTTCTTCCATCATTTTGATGAGTTCGGAAACTTCGAGAACGGACATGGACGCGATTGCGTCAAGGATTTCTTCTTTGGACAAAGCCATTTTGGTAACTCCAATACGTTGTGTAACTAAAAATTAAAACTTACAAAATCAGGCAGCAGCCTGTTCTTTGGCATCGCGCACTGCAGCAAGAGTTCTGACGAAACGTGCGGGAACTTCGTTGAGCGTACGAACGAACTTAGCAACCGGTTCGTTCATAGTGGCCATCAACTTAGCCAGCAATTCATCGCGGCTCGGCATTGTGGCGAGTTTTTCAACACCGGCAACGTCAAGGACGTTGTTCGGCATTGCACCGGCCTTAATAACGAGCTGCGGGTTTGTCTTGGCAAAGTTAGCCATGACCTTGGCAGGGGCCACAGGGTCAGCAGAAAAACCGTAAAGAAGGGGTCCGACAAACTGATCGGACAAACCTTCGAACGGAGTGTCTTTGACGGCACGGCGTGCTAAGGTGTTTTTCAAAACGCGCAACTGAACACCATTCTCACGTGCTTCTTTACGGAGTTTGGTGGCTGCATCTACGGTCAGCCCACGGTATTCGGCAATAACAAGACCTTCAGTACCAGCGATGATTTCGCTGATCTCTTTGATCATGTCAGCCTTTTCTTGTCTATTAAGACCCATGGTCTGCTCCACTCAGAGGTGCTGCTTTCACAGCACCGGTTCAAAATAACCGGCTCACTCCGAGAGTTCCAAGGAATCTGTCCGTCAGGACACACAACGCTTGTTCTCTCTTCGGTTGCCATCTACGCTGGTTTTCCGCTTCGGGATATTAAGAATGAACCATTCGCCAGCGGTCTTTGACGGCTACAGCCCGAAGGCTGTAACCCAAAGTCCTTTACTTGGGCTTGCGCCCTGTTCCGGATTACTCCGAAACGAAATTAGTTCAATGTCTGAACGTCAACCTTGACGCCGGGACCCATTGTCGAACTAACCGCAACTTTACGAATGTAAACGCCTTTCGTAGAAGCGGGTTTAATCTTGTTCAGCTGCTCAATGAGGGCCTTGATGTTCGTAAGAAGCTGTTCAACTTCAAAAGAAGCACGGCCGACAGGAGCGTGAATGATACCAGCTTTGTCAGCACGGAACTGAACCTGACCGGCCTTGGCGTTTTTAACAGCCTGAGCAACGTTCGGAGTAACAGTACCGACTTTCGGGTTCGGCATTAAGCCGCGCGGGCCGAGGATCTGACCTAACTGACCGACAACACGCATAGCAGCGGGTTCAGCGATCACAACGTCGAAATCCATCTTGCCGCCTTTGATTTCGTGGGCCAAATCTTCCATACCGACGATATCGGCACCGGCTTCTTTGGCAGCTTCTGCAGCAGCGCCCTGGGCGAAAACTGCAACACGAACGGTCTTGCCTGTACCGGCAGGCATAACGACGGAACCGCGGACAGCCTGATCGCTCTTACGAGGATCGATGCCGAGCTGAACTGCGATATCAACGGATTCGTTGAACTTGGCATTGGCAAGAGCTTTGACGAGTTTGACAGCTTCATTCAAAGCGTAGAACTTCTGAGCCTCAACCTTGCTCTTGTTTTCTTTTTCGCGTTTGCTGATCTTCGCCATTATTTCACTCCTTCAACGGTGATACCCATGGAACGAGCGCTTCCGGCGATAGTGCGAACCGCGGCGTCCATGTCGGCAGCTGTAAGGTCAGGCATCTTGGTCTTAGCGATCTCTTCAGCCTGAGCACGTGTAATCTTGCCGACTTTGTCTGTATGCGGACGGGCAGAACCCTTCTGAATCTTTGCAGCCTTCTTGATCAGGATGGTAGCCGGAGGAGTCTTCATCACGAAGGTGAAGCTCTTGTCGGCGTAAGCCGTGATCACGACAGGGATAGGAAGACCCGGTTCAACGCCTTGTGTTTTTGCGTTGAAGGCCTTGCAGAATTCCATAATGTTCAAGCCGCGCTGACCCAGAGCCGGACCGATAGGTGGCGAGGGATTAGCCTTTCCGGCAGGAACCTGAAGCTTAATAAAGCCTACAATTTTCTTTGCCATTTGTTTTCCTTACGGGTAGACGCTTCGGCAATGAAGCTCCCCGAGGTAAAGAGTCCATAAAAATAAGAGGTTTTCTGCTCGGACTCTCAAGCAGAAAACCGATATTCTTTAAGCCTTCTCGACTTCGTTGAAAGCAAGTTCAACAGGAGTGTCGCGGCCGAAGATCGATACCATAACACGAAGTCGGTTCTTGTCATAGTTCACTTCTTCGATTATTCCGTTAAAGTCTGTAAACGGACCGTTCTTAATGCGGACGGAACCGCCGACTTCAAATTCGACACGAGGTCTCGGAGCCTCGGAACCGGCTTCCATTTTGCTCTTGATGGCTTCAATGTCCTTAGCGGGCAGCGGAGACGGCTTATTTGCACTGCCGCCGAGAAAGCCCGTAATTCTAGCCGTATTTTTGACAAGATGCCAAGTCTCGTCGTTCATGATCATTTTGACGAAGATGTAGCCCGAGTACATGCGGCGGGTGGAAACGCGTTTTTTGCCGTTTTTCACCTCGGAGATGTCCTCTGTCGGAACCAAAATTTCTTCGAAATAATCCTGCAGTCCCTCGCGAGCAATTCTCTCTCTCAGAGCAGACTCGGCACTCTTTTCCATTCCGGAATAAGTGTGCACAACGTACCATTTCATATCGGACATTTTCAACTCTCTTTAGATCAGAGAAAGAAGGACATCGTAAAGAAGAAACTCGATGAGCTTGTCAACAATGAAAAGGAAGAATGCAATCACGACCACGAAGGCGCAGACAATACCCGTGGTATTGATGGTTTCCTTTCTGGTCGGCCAAACAACTCTTCTCAGTTCTTCGTAGGAGGCCTTGCAGTACTGGGCAAATTCTTTGCCCGGTGCGCTGAACCAACCTAAAACAACGCCGACAACTAAGCTGCCGATTAAAATACCGACGCGAATACCGGTGGGTTGTTCCGCCAGTAAGGCAAAAGCAAAAACTCCGCTTACTGCAATAAGGATAGCAATCGTCATCAAAAGGACGCCGCCCTTTGATTCTGTTGCCGGTGTTGCGTTTTGCGTACTCATTTACTGTTTCCGTGAAATCAAACCGCGACCCTAGGGCCGCGGTTCGTTTTTGGTGGCAGGGGCAGAAGGAATCGAACCCTCAACCTACGGTTTTGGAGACCGTCGCTCTGCCAATTGAGCTATACCCCTAAAAATCTTTATTAGCCGACGATCTTAGAAACAACGCCGGCACCGACTGTGTGGCCGC
>UMED01030228.1_pt1 | contig 14442 bp, 14 predicted proteins | sample 1964661 | NCBI WGS metagenome assembly UMED01 (sample SAMEA4836011, study PRJEB28245) | human gut metagenome | biome: gut microbiome; material: fecal sample | place: Denmark | collected 2008
TATATTTATTCATGCTTTCCTGATTTAAACCAAATCCGGTATGCGCAAACAGGGCTGCCAGCAAAAGACAGTAACACTCATCTTCATTCAAGCCTTCCAGTTTCTTTCTGTCCATTATTAAATCGCAAAATTCTGCAATATCTATAAAATGCATAATAGAATAATCAGAAATATTGGGATATATCTTTTTATATTTTTCCAGCATTCTCTGTACAACTGTACAGTTGTCCCTGTAATTTTCATATAATTTTTTTGATTTTGTAAGTAAATTTTCCGAACACTTGTTAACTATCATTTGAATTATTCTCCATCAATTGTATTACCTTTTTTATCATTATACTCAAAAACAGCAGCCTTGTATATAGCTGCTGTTTCCAAAACTTCAGTAAAATTATATATTTTCACCCTTACCATAAAAACCAAAAAACTTCCCGCTGCACACCCGATGAAAAGTCCACTATCTTTCCTCTCCTTTTCTTAATTTCATGCGTATCCATTTAAGTAGCTGAATAATCGGAAGGCTGGCAAACGCATACAGATATACACATCCAAGCTGCATCAGATTCAATGTCTCCACTTTAAACAGAAGATGAAGCCCCGGAACTGTCAGTACTGCTGTAATAAGTACTGCTCCAAGTACAAATGCTCCCTGAAGCCATTTATTATTAAAGAAACGTTTTGTAAAGATAACCGGATGATCTGATTTGCAGTTGAATCCATGGAACAAACGTGCCAGACAAAGTGTTCCGAAGGCGTAAGTACTTCCGAGCAATGCACCATTCTGGTGATATCCTGTCAAAAATCCGATCATTGTCATCACACCGATCACAAAACCTTCCAGCCCGATCTTACCAAGAAAATCCTTTGTCAGTATTGACTCGTCTGCAGATCTTGGTTTCTCATTCATCACCTCACTGCTATGAGGTTCCACACCCAGTGCAATTGCCGGAAGGCTGTCTGTCAAAAGATTGATAAACAGCAGATGCACCGGTGCAAAGGGAACCGGAAGTCCTGCAAGCGATGCACAAAGAACTGCCAGAATCGCGCCAAAGTTTCCTGACAAAAGAAACTGGATCGCATACTTGATATTCTGATATAAATTTCGCCCATTTTCCACTGCTTTTACAATTGTTGCAAAATTATCATCTGTAAGTACCATTGCTGCGGCATCCTTTGCAACCTCGGTTCCAGTCACTCCCATTGCGACACCAATGTCTGCCTGCTTCAATGCCGGAGCATCATTCACACCGTCTCCGGTCATTGCCACGATCATCCCTTTCTCCTGCCATGCACGGACGATACGGATCTTGTGCTCAGGTGACACTCTTGCATACACAGAAATATTCGGAACAAATTCCCTCAGCTGCTCATCACTCATATTTTCAATATCAGCACCCTCGCATGCCTCCGACAGATCATGTAAGATTCCAATTCTCTTTGCAATTGCCGCTGCTGTGATCTTATGATCTCCCGTTATCATGACCGGTCTGATTCCCGCTTTTATACATTCTGCAACTGCAGCCTTTGATTCTTCCCTGGGCGGATCCATCATAGCAATCAGGCCAAGAAATACCAGATGATTCTCATCTTCTGTAGTCAATACATGATTCTCCGGAATTTCACGACAGGTAAATGCCAGTACCCGCAACCCTTCCATTGAAAATTCCTGATTCTGACATTTTATTTTTTCTTTATCTGCTTCTGTAATTTCCCGAACTCCGTCTTTCGTCCAGATTTTCTCTGTCAGTTCCAGAAGCCGGTCAACAGCCCCTTTTACGATCATCCGGTTCTCACCATCAATCTTGTGAAGAGTTGACATCATCTTACGATCACTGTCAAAGGGAAGCTCCCCTTCTCTTGGATAAAGATTTCTTACGCCTGCAGCCTCTATTCCGTATCGGCTGCCAAGATTGATCAATGCTGTTTCCGTTGGATCTCCGATTTCCACTCCATTTTCATTTGTTGAATCATTACATAAAATGCTGTAATCCAAAAGACATCTCTGTGCCGGATCTGCCACATCAATTGCATCTGCTGTAATCCTTTTTTCATCTATATAGTAATCTTCCACTGTCATTTTGTTCTGTGTGAGCGTTCCTGTTTTATCCGAACAGATAACAGATACACTTCCAAGACCTTCCACAGTCTGAAGCTTACGAATGATTGCGTGCTCCTTTGCCATCTTCTGTGTTCCAAAAGAAAGAACGATTGTCACAATAGAACTTAACGCTTCCGGAATTGCTGCAACTGCAAGCGCTACTGCAAACATAAATGCACTGCTGATTTTCTCACCACGGAATACATTGATTGCAAACAGAATTCCGCAAAATATCAGAATCAGGATGGAAAGCTTTTTTCCAAAGTCATCCAGATTCGCCTGAAGTGGCGTTTGTTTTTCAGAAGTGGATTTCAGAAGTCCCGCAATCTTTCCAACCTCTGTCTGCATACCTACATCTGTTACAACTGCTTTACCACGCCCATATGTGACAAAACTGCCGGAAAACAGCATGTTTGTCCGATCACCAAGGGGTGCTTCTGCCAGAATAGTGTCCATACTCTTTTCAACCGCAAGACTTTCACCTGTAAGGGCACTTTCATCGACCTTAAGGCTTGCATTTTCAATCAGTCTTCCATCTGCCGGAATCATATCTCCTGCTTCCAGCAGTATCACATCTCCCACAACCAGCTCTCTTGCCGGGAGCTGTACAGCCACACCATTGCGCAATACTTTTGCTTCCGGTCCGGAAAGCTTCTTTAAACTCTGCAGAGACTGCTCAGCCTTTACTGTCTGTACGGTTCCCAAAATCGCATTAATCGTAATAACGATCACGATAACCGCTGCGCTTTCCACATCTCCAAGCATACCGGATATCACTGCCGATGCAATTAAGATCAGCACCAGAAAATCCTTATACTGCTCAAAGAAAATCTGTAAAATACTTTTTTTCTTTCCTTCTGCAAGCTCATTCCATCCACACTTCTCTCTGGATCTTTTAACCTGTTCACTGGCAAGCCCTGATTCCCTGCTTTCCACGTGATCCAGAACTTCTTCTACCGTTTGTTGATAGATTTCCCTCATTGCTTTTGCCTCCTTTTTGCAAACATTCAACAGCTTTTAATTTTTATGCAATGAAGGATTTTTTAATAAAATGATATAAAAAAAGAAACCCTTATTGCATAACAAAAAATGCAATAAAAGTCTCACCATTTCCTTGCAGTGCCGGATGTCTCCACCGTACTGACGACACTGCAAACGCAGATTTTCAAACGTAGGTTACTCCCCTTTATTGAGTCTAATACTATAACAAAATCAATACTTCTGTCAAGATATTTTGTAAATATTCTGTTGTAATGTTCTGTTGTAATATTCTGTTGTAAATAATACTTTCATCCAGACTTACGGCTGTTCCCGCAACACTCTGCGGCGTGCCGTAGGTATGCTGGTAAATGACGGATATGTACAGACCATGCAGGGAACACTTATAGACATCCTCCTGTCTTGCTTTTTCTTCTCTATTCATAGTGTATAAAATACCTCCTGATTTTTAAGGAGATTATACCAGAATAAAAATCGAAAAAACAGATACGGATGATTACTTACTGTTTTTCCACAGTTTATCATCTCTTTGCGTCAATCCATATTTTTTTAAATCCACCGTTCCATTGACAACCTCAATTCCATCTGCTTCCAGTAGTTTTTTCTGTACATCTTTACCGCCGAAGGCAAAAGCCCCTGACAGTTCTCCTCTGGAATTCACTACCCGATAACAGGGAATATGCTCCGGATCCGGATTCTTATGGAGGGCATTCCCTACCGCTCTCGACATTCTCGGATTCCCTGCCATTTCGGCAACCTGACCATAAGTTGCAACGCATCCTTTCGGAATTTGCTTCACTGCCTCATAAATCTTCTTTGTCGGGCTGTATGTTACAAGATCATAGCTTTCGGATATCATTCTTTTAATATCTTTATCCGGTACCGTCCCATTTAGAATAATGGTATTCCAATGTTCCTTATTCTGATGATAACCAGCCTGTACAGATTCATAGGCACTTCGCCAAAAATCACGCCACTCTGGATTTGCCTTTACATTCAGATTAACATAACCGTTTCGTTCATAGATCCATAAAAAAATTTTTTTGTTTTCCCTCGCTCTTACCACTTGCCAGTTCTGATCACGGAAAGGTCTTTCCATATATGTATTCTGAAATGATAAACCGAATTCCAACGCTGCTTCTCGTGTAATCATGCAATTTTGATTCATTTATTTCACCCTTATTCCCTGAAATTATTTCTGGCATCTTCATAATCTCTTGGAAGTCCCTCAAACAAAATTATTGCCTTATCATACTGTTCCTGCTCTATCCTCACACGGAAAAAGTCAAGCTGTTTATTACATCTATTTTTCCCCTTCATTCGCTTCCTCTATTGTCACACTCTCCTGTACCTGCATATCCGTATACTGAACACGAATAACTGCCTGCGGCCAGTTTATGCTGACCATTGCTGTTTTGTCTTTCTCATCTCCTGCTTTCCGGATAAGCTCCAGCAATTCCTTCAGTACTCCCTTTGTCAGATAACCGCCTCTCCAGTGAAAAATAAGTACCCTGCCTTTCTTCGCCGCCTGCAAAGAACGTTTATACACATCCTCTTTCTTAGTAAAAGAAAGCTTCTTCTCCTTATAGTAAAAGTGCTCATGATCACCGCAGTGAGGCGCCGGCGCAATAAGAGGCTCATGATCCCTGAAAATCTGTGAATCATCCAGATTGAAATAATCATAGCGGATTTCAGAAGTCTCACGATCTTTCCCCAGGGTATTATCAAAGGTCGCATCCAGATGATAATATGTACCTCCTATTTTTACGATATTCCATGTGTGGCGATACTTAATCCCCTTCTCAGGATTATTTCCACAGATTGCAATCACACACCAGACTCCCAGTGCATCTAACAAAACCTTTACTGCTTTTGCAATTCCCTCACAAACACCAACGCCTTGCCCCAACGGTCCGATAATTTCATGGGAATATGATTTTTTCAGTTTATCATAGCGGATATTTTCACAGATAAAATCATGCACATACTTCTCTTTCTCCCATTCAGACAGCTTCTGAGCCGGGCGAATCAGCTTCTCAACTCTGGCAGTCATAGCCTTTTGATGTTCGCAAATCTTCTTTTTATCAAAAAGATACTCCGGAATAAAAATCAGATTCGGAGAGTCTTTATAATACCGGTATTTATAACTGCTCACCCAAAATATCTCCGGATGATCCAGACGCATCTGAAAAAATACATTATAAAGTTCTTCTCCCTCTAATGCCGAAATCTGAAATTCATCCGCCAGGTTTTTCACACCGCTAAGAATGCTGTGATATGCAGCCTGCTGCGCCTTATTCATATGGTTGTAATAATATTGCTCCATTGTTATCTTATCTCCAAGTTCTTCGTCACTTATAATCCCTTCCGGTACATTTCACTGATCACTGCCTGCGCATGTTCAGATTCCTTTTTCTCTATTATCTGCGCCCTGTCACTTAAAATCGCCAGCATCTCATCTACCAGATCTTCGATTTTAGGATTTGTATACCGATATAAATAACCCAGCATTCTGGTTGCAGTATAATCTGTATTCATATTTTTATATGCGATCTCTGCACAAAGCTCCTTCGGATAGCCCTTGCTGAGCAAAACCCTGTATAGTTCTTCTGTTCTTTCTGATGCCATGTTTTTTGCCTTTCTTATCATGTTTCTGTGTCACCAGCCATCTGATTTACTTCATCAAAAATCATATGATATAGCTATGTTTTTTCTCATAGTAACATACTTCAACTGATATTCGCAATCAGAATATGGAGCTTATTTGATATGGAAAAAGATTGTTAGTTACTGTTCACACATCACTATCCCGAGACATACAAGCCAAAATTCCATTTCCGCTGGCAATCTGGAATGAATTTTGGCTACGTTACTGTGAACGGAGTAAACAGTAACGATTGTTACAAGGCACTGAGTAAACAGTAACACAGTAACTCCAAGACTTACAAGGTTATCAACGTGACAGTAGAATGTGCTCAATAACTATGTTATACTGATAATATCTAAATGCTTCAGATATGATATCTGCCTATCTGAAGCATTCAAGCCACATTCTCAGGAGGAAAAAATGTCAAAAAAAGAAATAAGTTTTACAGAAGGACCTGTGTTCCAGTCTTTGCTTCGGTTTGCTATCCCCGTACTTGGAGCATTGATCCTGCAGGCTGCGTATGGCGCAGTTGATTTGCTGATTGTTGGAAAATTCGGAAATGCCTCGAGTATTTCCGCAGTAGGAACAGGAAGTTCCTTTATGCAGATGGCTACTTTTATTATTACAAGCCTTGCAATGGGCTCCACCGTAATAATCGGGCATCACATCGGAGAACAAAAACCAAAAGAAGCAGGAAATGCGGTCGGAACTACGATCATTCTTTTTCTGATCATTGCTGTCATCATGACATTTGTACTGGAATTTGCCGCCGGAGGAATCGCGCATCTTTTACAGGCACCGGCTGAATCCTTTGACAAAACGATTCTTTATATCAGAATCTGTTCTGCCGGTATCGTTATTATCATTGCATACAATGTAATCAGCGGTGTGCTGCGAGGTGTGGGAAATGCAAACCTTCCACTTCTATTCGTAGGAATTGCCTGCGTCATAAATATTCTGGGAGATTTGCTTCTGGTTGGAGTATTTCACATGGATGTTGCAGGTGCCGCCATTGCCACTGTATTTGCGCAGTTTATCTCTGTTGTCTGTTCTGTCGTTGTATTAAGAAAGCAGGATATGCCTATAGAATTTTCCAGAGAACAATGTCGGATTTATAAGGAAGAGTTAGGGAAAATATTGAACGTAGGTGTGCCGATCGCACTTCAGGAGACAACGGTTCAGATTTCATTTCTTGTCGTAAATTCTGTTATCAATCAGATGGGTCTGATGCCATCTGCCGGATATGGAATTGCACAGAAAATCGTTTCCTTTATTATGCTGGTTCCGTCCTCTATCATGCAGAGTGTATCAGCATTTGTTGCGCAGAATATCGGTGCCGGAAAGAAAAGCCGGGCATGGAAGGGTTTTTACACTGCAATCATTACCGGATGTTCTGTTGGAATCATCATCTTTATGGTAGGATTCTTCGGAGGCGGAGTATTATCCTCTTTCTTTACCAATGATTCCGAGGTAATCGCGCAGAGTGCCGCTTACCTGAAAGGTTTCTCTGCCGACTGTATACTGACTTGTGTACTTTTCAGCAGTATCGGATATTTTAATGGCTGTGGAAAAAGTATTCCTGTTATGATCCAGGGAATCACTTCCGCATTCTGCATCCGAATTCCGGTATCTATCATTATGTCGAGATTACCGGAAACATCTCTGACTTATGTTGGAATGGCGACACCTATCACAACTGTATATGGAATTATCTTTTTTGTAATCTGTTTCCGGCTGTTAAATAAAAACTCAGCCAAATAATAAAAATGGTTTCCTGTTATCAGTTCTCTTAGTAGAGATGCTGATAACAGAAAACCATTTCCATTATTTGATTATCCTCCGATACATGAATCGCATAGAAAATTTCATTAAAATACGAATCACGTACAACTGTCAGATACCATGCCTGAATCCATAAACTTCATAATCTTATCTAAATACATTTCCATCGTCCTGTCATCGCTGCGGTAGGTCTCATGTCTGGTTCCCGGCAGGTAAACATATTCGCAGGAAGTAATTCCTCTGTGATTGATTTTCTCTGCAAATTTTCTCAATGCGTTTACAGATACAAAATCATCTCTTTCTGCCTGAAATAGCAAAACAGGTGCTGTCAGTTTCTTCCATCCACAATATTTTATGTACCAACTCATTTTTACAGACGCCAGAAGCCACCCATAAGAAGCTGCACTAACCTGGAATTTTTTATTCTCTTTACACAGCTCATTATATTTTTCGAATCTCGGTCTGGAAGTACATCCACTGGTTTCGAAAGTCTCACCACCATCATAAGGCTTCTGACCAGCCACATAGTCTTCCTCCCTTCCCAAAAGGCACTTCGTCTGTGCAATAGCAATCACCAATGGCCAGGGAACATTTCCGGTAAGCGGGCGGAGCATAGGAGAATTCAATATAATCTTCTGAAACAGTTGTGGCTCCCATGCAGCTGCAATTGTGCCAATCGCCCCACCCATAGAATGCGCAAAAAGAACTAACGGCAGTTCAGGATATGTTTTTTTAATTACATGGCATATTTTCAAAAAATCTCTCACATATCGCTTCCAGGTATCTATATGTACAAGAGATGAATCTGCTGTCAGACGATAACTTTGTCCATGTCCCATATGTTCCGGCATATACACATGATATCCAGCCTTCAGAAAATAATAAATCATCTCATCATATTTCGGCGCTGCTTCTGTAAAGCCATGACTGATTATAATAACGCCTTTCGGCTTCTCTGCCAGGTAACGCTGTACATGAATTTTCCCCACTATCCCCATATCTTTTCGGTGCAGATGATCCTCTGCACCAGGAATGTATCCCTCCTGACGGTGCGTTGCAAGATATGGCTCTATTTCATCATTCATTTTATACACATATTCATTCTCATGTATTATTTCCATTGTATATACTCCTGTTACTTTTTCATAATTCTATTGCTATCTGCTTTTCACCATTCGATACATACCTGTATTATAATCTTCACTGGTGCCTATTAATAATCCCATTAATCTTTTTCTCATTATAAAATACCAGTATAATTCCGCCTATACAACAGAATACTGCAGCTCCAAAAGCAGCAACTCTATAACCAGTTCCCTCTGCTGCCCCTATCGTCGAGACTGCTGTAAATATCAACATAGAAATACTCTGCCCAAGTTTAAACGCAAATGTTCTCGCCGCATAAAACATTCCTTCACGATTGCTTCCTGATGTAATCGAGTCGCTCTGCGAAATATCTGCCACAACAGCCTGCGGAAGAATTCCGAAAATCGCCATAGGAAGGGCCGCCACGACTGTCAGGATCAGTCCCTGCACCGATGCCGGAATAAAACTCATTTTTCCCATAAATCCGGTATAAAAATAAGCAAGGCTAAATACTGCAAATGCAAACAAGATCATCTTTTTCTTTCCAAGTTTAGGAGTAAGCTTATTTACCGGAATATAAAATACAAGAGACAACGCTGTCATTCCCACAAAATACAAAGTTGTCATTGTTTCCGGAAGTTTCAAAAGACTGGTGACAAAAAATGGAAGACCTGTCTGAAACATGGTAAGTGCAATCCAGTAGAAAATATCAGATGCCACAAACTTGCGAAATTCTCCATTCTTAAAAGTAGCTGCAAGAGATCCAAAAGCTGACTCTTTTGCAGGAACCGTATCTACATAGTCTTTTTCACGGATACAAAATACCGGCACAAGCATACAGATAAACGCTATAGCCGCCATCAAAGTAAAGGTCATACGGATAGCACCAACTCTGCCAAAAGCAGGAATAAACATCCCCCATATCGTAGGTGCCAGATACGCCACTGCAGTTCCGGCAATAAATGTAAAGGAAATGACTGTGGAAATATTAAGTCTTTCCTGCTGGGTATGTCCAAGTTCCGGAATCAGCGCATTATATGGTGTACAGTACGCAGTAATGGAAAGATAGTACGCCAGAATCATAATCAGCAAAAACACTCCATTGATCCAGCTGTTTTTATTAACCGGTGACCAGAAAACCAGTACTGTAGAAAGCGCCAGCGGTAAAGATGCCCATTTCAGGAACGGAATTCTTCGCCCATTCTTTGACGTACATCTGTCAGATAAAGAGGCGATCATTGGATCTGTAAAAGCATCAAAAATCCTTCCGAAAGCTGTAATTCCGCCAATAATAGTAAATATGCCAAAGACCACCAGCCCCTGTGGAATGAACACTGTCTGTCCCTGACTGATGGCTGTCTTATCCGGCTGATAAAAATATACAAGCCAGTTAGAAATAATCCCGGACAACATCGCCCATCCAAACTGTCCGGCTGCAAACTGCCATATTTTCCCTGTTGTTAACTTTTTCACCGTGCACCTCCAGATTTCAGAACTACTACTTATTTCTTGCAAGAATCGAACTCTTTTCCAGGCATGGAAGTTCTTCTCCTTCAACAGTCGTCACAATTCCGCCTGCTTCTTCAACAATAAGTGCACCTGCCGCAAAATCCCATGGAGATAAAATAAGCTCGAAATAAATTTCCGCTCTTCCTGATGCTATGGCACATAAATCAAGTGCTGCAGATCCGCTTCGTCGGATATCAAGGCATTTTTGAAAATATTCGTAAGCTAATTCAAAGGATGCCTTCGCAAGCTCCGTATTATACGGTGATGAACCAAACAAAACAATGCTGTTTGCCAGATCATCCTTCGATACATGAATCGCATTTCCATTCATATATGCACCCTCACCGGAAATCGCATAGAAAGTTTCATTAAGATACGGATTATGCACGACTCCCATATATCTCTTTCCATTTCGAATCAATCCAATAGATACACAGCTCATATGATAATCTTTAATAAAATTGGTAGTTCCATCAATCGGATCCACCACAAAAATATATTCTGCATTTCTGTTAATCTGGCAATCCTCTTCTTCCCCCAAAAACTCCGCTTCCGGAAGAATCTCAGACAACTTTTTCTCCAGCATTTTCTGAATTTTGCAATCATACTTCGTAACAAAATTTGCTTTTCCTGCCTTATCCTTAATGCCAAAATTTCCCCTGTCCGCCTGAAGCATAACCTGTCCGCATTCTTTTGCCGCTTCAATTATTTCATTTAATATCGTATGTGGAGTTTTCTCCTTTAGTTCCATATTATCTGTCACCTCTCAATAGAAAATGGTTTCCTTTTTATCAATACTTTTATAATTTCTCATACTTTTCAATCAGACACTGATGTTCTTTTGTCTTCTTGTCATAGTTTATCCCAACCAGCAAAATGTCTCCGGTATAATCCAGAACTGAATCCGGATATTGTTTTTCCTTAATCTGCTGTAATGCTGTCTTGACATTCTTATTCCATTTAAGTTCTACGACAAGCGCCGGATAACTGGAAACGTATTCTGGTTTTGGAATAAATACAAAGTCTGCAAACCCACGTCCTGTCGGCAGTTCACGAACTGGTTTAAAATAATATTCCATTGAACTCAGATATGCAATTGCAAGTACACTGCTCAAAGAATTCTCATTATTATACTGAATATTCGAAACATACTCTGTATGGATTTTCTCAATTCCCTCTTCAACTGCTTCTTCATCCATGTCCAGCGTAGCCTCCAGTAAATGTTCTGATTCCTGCTGAAAAGTAATCATCTCATTCCATTTTCTACTCTCAACTGCCGTAGTCAGCTCCTGCCGGATTTCTTCATTTGGAACAAATGCAGTTCTTCTGTTCTGGTTATATCCCAGATAACCAAGATGGATCAAATACGTAAGTACATCATCTTTGCTTTGTATATTCACCGTATCATTTTTGAAAGCAGCTGTATTTACTTTAATCGAATCACCGGAAAGTATTTCAATTATAGCGTTTTTCAAACCATCATAATTCATATTGATAAAAGGAACAATTGCTTCATAAGAAGCAGTCTCAGACCAGTAACTTCTAAACCTGCCCCGCACACAAACACTTACTACTGCTTTAGGATTATATACCTGATAGTCCTCCAGCAAATAACCATCATACCAATATTTTACTTTCTCAAAATCTCTGTGATATCTTTCGCAAAGATCCTTCACTTCCGCTTCTGTAAATCCAATATATGGTGCCATCACTCCTGCATCAAGCATTGTAAATTCATCAAAATTATTTAATGCAGACTGCGTTTTTTCTTTCTTTATCGGCAAAATACCTGTAAGATACGCCAACTGAATATATTTTGTCGGTTCAGTTCCCTTAAACATTGCCCGCAAAAAATTAATGTACTTTTCCTGTACTTTTTTATTTGTCGCTTCATCTCTGATCAGAACATCCCACTCATCAATAATTATAATAAATTTCTGTCCAACAATATTTTTAATACGCGAAAGACTTTCCGACAAACTTATCTCTTCTTCAGGCAGAACACCAGGGTAAATCTCTCTCAATTCAGCCTGTACGGATTTCGTAATAAACGCTACAACATTATCCACATTATCACAATTTGCCAGAAACCACTGAATATCAAGATGAATCACATCATACTTATTAAGATGCGTCTTAAAATCGGATTCCCTGCTTATATCCAGCCCTGAAAACATTTCTTCGGAATTACAGCCTTTACTATAATAAGCGGCCAGCATATTTGCAGCATATGATTTTCCAAACCTGCGTGGTCTGCTGTTACAGATATAAGCTTCTGTTGTATTAAGTACGCTGTTTGTATATTCCAACAATCCGGTTTTATCCACATATATCGGAGAATTCAGTGCCACCTGAAATGCACTGTTATCAGGATTTACAAATCTACCCATTCCTTACACCCCACAATCAAAAAACAGCTTCACGTTACCAAAATTTTTAATAAAATAATGATAGCATGAAACTATTTTAACGTAAAGCTGAAAAAAGCTGTTATATATCCAGACACCCGGGCTATATCGGGATTCTATAAAATAATCTCAGTTATTTTGCGTAAATAGAACCAACAATCTTTCCCCGTAATGTACACGGCAGAATTTTACATAAGAATCTCAGAATCTTATACTTCACACCCGCCACACAAATTGGTGCGCAGTTCTTTTTCTGTGCAATCCGCGCAATATAGATACCAATAACCTCCGGCGACATCCCACTCAGTTCATCTTTCTCCATCTGACTGACACTGTGTGAAATACGGCCGCCGTATTCATCATCACCCAAAACTGTCTTTTGTCTGGCCTGGGTAAAACCGGTATGAATATCTCCAAGTTCTACTGCTGTTACCCTGACACCATAAGGACTTACTTCATTATCAAGCGCGCAGGAATAAGAAGACACTGCTGCTTTACTGGCAGAATAAAATGCCTGAAACGGAATGTGTGCCACCGCTGCCACAGAACTGATATTGACAATATGCCCTCTGTGCTGTCTGCGCATAGAAGGAAGAACAGCTCTGCTTACATTGACAGTTCCAAAAAAATTCACATTAAACTGCGCTTTCGCCTGTTCTGATTCTGTAAACTCCACCGCACCTGAGATACCAAAGCCTGCACAGTTTACAAGAATCTCGATACTTCCTCTTTCCAAAAGAATCTGCCCAACGGCTTCCTGCACGGAAGCCTCATCTGTCACATCTACGCACATATGCTTCACGCCTTCTACCGGAACATCCCGGCGACTGAACTCATAGACTATATATCCAGCCTTACTCAATGCTGCTGCCGTACATCGTCCGATTCCGGAACTTCCGCCGGTGACAAGAGCTGTTCTTTTCTGTTTTGATTCCATATTGTTACTTACCTCATTCCATTTTTTCTTCTTACCACACGGGTGAGTTTCTGTCGTATTTCCTCATTCTTGAACAACTGCCTGCACCATTCGTCCTGTGCCATAACATCACCACAAATCATATTGTTTCATAGTTTCTGCGTTTCGATATTCATGTTTTTCATAATATCCTATCAGTCTTCCCTCTTCTCTGAGTGCCACCATATAAACATCTTTATTTTGCTTCTCATTATGGAAAGTATAGACAAGGTTATGGCTCTCATCTGCCGCAAACCAGTCCACTACCTTCTGTATTTTATCCCTGGATTCCTGATTATGACAATCTAACAGGCTTCTTCCAATAAGTTTATCACCGCCTCGCTTCGCATAGCTGTTAACAGCTGCCGGATTCATGTAGATAATCTCATGCTTAAGGTTGCATATAACAATCGAAGCCCTGTCCTGGTCAACAATACTCTTATAAAAACTAATCATATATTTTTTTATGTCCTTTCATTTTTTTCTTTCGTCTAATAGTTTACTATCCACATCAAATATCTTTAAATATCCGTTGGCATACATACGGACACCATCAATGGTATTTATAATAAATTATTACAAAATTTTCGAAACAAAATAATCTGCCTCAATAATATGCCTTACATTCTTCTCCCTGGAGTCAACAATACTCACACGTCCATTCTCCGCTGTCAAAGTCACACTGGAACCATCATTCCGATAAACAGTCATATGTTCCACTGGGCGTTCCAATGTCTCTATTGGATCCTTCATCTTTTTTAATCGCCGATACTCATATTCTGGAATAAAAAATTCAAGTTTTGAAATAGCTCTTTTTTTCTTTAATGGTGTTTTTCTTAATGAACCATTTTTATTCATAAAACGATCCGCAAATTCAACATTTTCCGTCATTTTATCAATTACATCCGAAATCCCGTGAATTAAAAACTTTATCCTCACACGACTGAAGTCGCGTGCT
>UMED01028399.1_pt1 | contig 14005 bp, 11 predicted proteins | sample 1964661 | NCBI WGS metagenome assembly UMED01 (sample SAMEA4836011, study PRJEB28245) | human gut metagenome | biome: gut microbiome; material: fecal sample | place: Denmark | collected 2008
CGGTGTAAAAAACGTGGGATCAGCCGCATGGCTGAACTGTTACTTTCATTCAAGAAAAAAATATTCTATTACTTGCTTTTTCTATCAGTTTCTGTTATAATACAGTTGAACAAAGAAGGTCGTGGTCGTTCGGCTCACGATTGGAGTTCCCAAATGAGAGTTCGGCTCACTCTCCCGAATAGGTGTAATGCCGAAAAACAAGTAGCCCTACTAAAGAGTAGCGATGCTCCTGATTTTGGTCAGGAGCATTTTTCATTTTCTTTATACAGGCGGATTGCTATGGATACTTTACTGCAAAAATATAACGATTATATTCGCTTAAAAAATTGCAGAGCGGAATACCAATTATCCAATGGACTTACTATTCAATTTACATACAAGGAAGAAAATTTTATTCATCTTCTCGGTTTACACAAGCTTACGGATATTCAGCTCATTCAATTTTTCAATGATAAAAACAACAAAGTAGTTCAGACAAAGTACATTATACGATGTATCAAAAATAACCGATTTACAAATTCGATGGTAAAAACCAGTAATTTTTATCACACAATCGCTTCCAGATATGAAAGTTTTTCTTATGATAACCTAACTACCTTAAATTATACAGATGCAGTTATTAACTTTAATCCAGTCATTATTCATTCAAAAATCAAAAGTAATTATCTGCTATTTGAACAAAAAGCAGACACAGGATACAATCATCTTGGCATTGTCTTTGATCCGTGGACTAATCAGACTTACATTGAAACATTCTTTCATCAAGAAACAGATATGTATATAAGCAGACAACAAATTGTAAAAGTAAAAAGCTTTACGCTCTATACACCCAAAAACGATATTATTGTTACTGATGCGTTTTAAATATTTTTTCAAAACCGTGTTATTTCCTAACAAAATTGAAGGTAAGAGCATTTAAAAGGATCTTCCGTTAGTAGAAGATCCTTTTATTTTGACATTATATTAATGTAAATACACAGGGCTGTCCGGATAAATATACCATGTCCCATCAGAACCTGCGGTCAGCAAAATCATCATTCCTGTTTCTCCAACATCTCCCCATGCCATACGATAACTTCCTCCAGGAAGTCCAAAAATCGTATCAGTACGCCCAGTAGATGCCATCACTCTTCTTTTTGTTGAGTTTGATTCGCACTGTGCGTTATCATAAAATGCATTTAATTCGATGCCCTGGGATGGAAAATTTTTAAACACAGCTTTGGCAGGCCCATAAATTGTACCAACCCATTTTTCTCTTGTATCTGTTTCTACTCGTAATGTCACACCATTGTAATCGACATTATAAGTTGGTCCTAACACGTCCTGTCCAATTTCTGTTTTATTCGGCAGCCGGTCCACTCCACCAGCTCCCATCATGCTAACAATTTCCTGGTTTAACGTGATCTGCTCAATACTCTTTCCATCCGTCACTGGATTTCCAGCTGTATTTGTCTGTGTGGCAGTCTGAGCAGCCAGCACCTCGTCTCCAAGATCAAGCATAACCTGTCGTTTCTGTACCACCCCGTCCTGCACCCAAGCACCGTCTGCATTTACCGTGTAGCCGTCCACAGCGGTATTGGTTGCAAGATAGCCGTTTCCATCAAAATAATAGCTTTCTGCAGTACCATCTCCATCTCCGTCAACCCACTTCCATTCGCCTGCTGGATAGCTTCCGTCGTTACGCTGCCACCACCATCCGGTTTCATTCTGCTGCCAGTTTCCCATTGATGCAAATGCGGTCATACTCATTGCCATACTCATCACTGCAGTCGCCACTACTAAAAGTCTCTTTTTCATAATAAAAATCTCCTTTTTCTGATATTTTTTTGTTTCTTTTCTTTTGAAGCTGATTACATTGTACCGCAGAAATTCAGTTCCTGCAAACCGAAAAAGTTGCGGATAAGAAAAAATGGGTTATTTTCATGAAGTTTTTCATTCCAATCCTTTACATTCCAACATGGAGAGATTTATACATGATGAGCATGACGGCATTCGCGGCAATCTTTACATTCCAATGTGGAGAGATTCATACAGCGGCTTTACCACCATTCTGTGCATAAAACAGCTGAGGCGATGTTGTTTACATTATAATTATGCGTTTAATTTCCAGATTTCTAGTAAAAAGTCATAGCGCAAAAAAAGAAACCTCCCATTTCTGGAAGGTCTCTTCATCAAATCATTTGCAAATACTTTGATTTTTTATGTGGTTGTCTTATTGTCAGACTTCCACTGCTTTTCTAAGAATGTTCTGGCTGTTTACTTTCAGCAATCCACTGTTCCGCTACTGTTCGTGATACTCCAAAGCTTTCCATCACAGCGTCCGCATCTTTTAACCACCCTTTTTTTAACTGGATCAGGGCGATTTGTTTATGTGATTCGTTTGTGCGTTGTTCAAGATAATCATTTAACTCCTTACACATATAGTTAACTCCCTTCTCCGTTTTTGTCAGGTAATTCAATCTGGCTGTTATCGCCGGAAAATCACCTTGATCTGCATGTTTGTTAAGAAACATCTTCATCAGCTGCCCCAGCTTTGTTTTTGATTCTGCTGCCGCATTAACAACAATTTTATGAATTCCGCTGTTTGCCTGCGCTTCTGGATGCTCCCTGACAACTTCATCGATATGATTGATTATATCACCAAATCCAAAAATGTCAAATTGAGCGATATAAATCACATAGATGTCTGCAAGTTTTTCGAACCGTATTCCTTTTTCCGTAAATGATGTATCAATATTCGCTGCATTATAACGCATACGTTTTAAATGATCATCATTGTTACTGTTTTGAACTTCGATATTCATGTAAGTTCCGTGCTGATCTACGCATAAACAATCCAATCTGACAGATCTGGCACCGGCATTTCGAAGTTCATACTGAATGCCATTCTTTAATACATGAATTGGTCTTTCTAATATTGTTGAAAGAATTTCTTCGCATACTGCTTTGTCTTCACACATTTTCGCAAAGAGGAAATCATCAATGATATTCAGTTTTTGAATGATTTCCAAGTTTTTGTTCGTTAAGCTCTGATCCTGTTTTGTATTTCGTTTTCCCATTATTCCTAACACCTCCTCTCCTGGGATCGGAGGCGCCTGAGGCTCCTCCGCTATTGTCGCAGAGGCATATGCCTCAGGTAAAATCAAACCATTCGATTTTTGATTGATGCTACTCGAATACCTGTGATTTTACAAGGGAATTATGGATAGGGATATGTATTGCAAAAAATGAATTTTACGTTCCAGCATGGAGAGATTCATACATTATTTTTACGGAGCAAAGCTCCTTCCCGCACCAACTTTACATTCCAATCTGGAGAGATTTATACCCATGAAAACGAAGAACCATCCCTTTTCTTATGAACTTTACATTCCAATCTGGAGAGATTCATACAGCGGTTTTACCACCATTTTCTCATAAATACATTTGAGACGATGTTGCTTATATTATAATTATGCGTTGGATTTCCAGATTTCTGGTAAAAAGTCATAGTACACAAAAAGAAACCTCCCATTTCTGGAAGGTCTCTTCATCAAATCATTTGCAAATAGTTTGATTTTGCCATCATGTGGTTGTCTTGTTATCAGACTTCCACTGTTCATAACCAGACTTTTCTTCGTCGGAAAAGTCCAGTGCATTCATTGCTTCGGTTATAGACATATTGGTGTTTTTCATCAGCTTTTCAAGAGACTGATAGCGTCCTGTTGTTAAGCCTTGAGTAATACCTTGTTCCAGACCCTGTTCTAAGCCTTCTTGACGACCCTGAACAATGCCTTTTTCCATACCCTCTTTTTCAAAAGCGTCCAGCAGCGTACACATGGTCACTTCTCCTTTCCGGGACTCGTCGATCATGAGCTGCTTGAAATCCCCAAAACGCCGGTCACTGGCAAACGTCCTGAAAAATTCCATCAGCTCCTCGACATGATCCCATGTTCTGTCCTTATTATACATGGTTTCCTTCTCATTGCCAAGACGTACAGAGCGGAAATATTCCGCTACAATACGGAAATCACTTTGAAACTTGGCAATGGTCTCTTCTTCCAGGAATGATACCTGTACCAGATTCCCGTCTTTGGGAGTTAGCACTATAATATTTTGAAGTTTATTCCGTTTTGGAATAGCCACAGTCAGCATAAATGCTGGCTTTTTTTGTTTTTCAAAAACTTGACAAAAAACTTTTTTGATAATTGACTATATAGTGCTATAGTGTTATACTGTAAGAGGGTGATTTTATGGCGTATTTTTTAAAGAAAACAAAGAACAAAAAAGGGATTTATCTTCAAATCTATGAAAGCTATTACGATCCGGAGCGCAAAGGCGGCGCACACCGTTCTTATAAACCAATTGGTTATGTCCACGAACTTCAGGCAAACGGCATAGAAGATCCGATTGCTGTTTTCGGTGAAGAGGTACAAAAACTCAATCAGGAATATAAAAAGAAAAAACAGGCTGAAAAAGAACGGAAGATATCAGAAGAATCTCCGGAAAGACTCCTTGGCTACTTCCCTTTAAAGAATCTCAACGATTCTTTGGGATGTAAAAAATATATTGACCTTATGCAGACTGCAACACATTTCCGGTTTGATATTTTTGATATGATGTCAGATCTCATTTATGCAAGAGTGGTGCATCCCTGTTCAAAGCTGAAAACGTATTGGGAGGTGATTCCCAAACTGTTTGGAACACATGCTTTCTCCCTCGACCAGATTTATTCCGGACTTGAATACATTGGTTCTGAATACGAAAAGGTGATTGAGATTTTCAACCATCAAGTAGCTTTGAAATATCCATTTGATACTTCTCACTCCTATTTCGACTGCACGAACTTCTATTTTGAGATTGATAAAGAGGATCATTTCAGATTAAAAGGTCCTTCAAAGGAAAATAAAAAAGAACCGATTGTTGGTATGGGACTTCTTCTTGATGCAAACCAGATCCCAATCGGCATGAAGATGTATCCGGGAAACGAAAGCGAAAAACCTGTAATACGAGAAATCATAGATGACTTAAAACAGCGAAGCCACATATCCGGCAGGACGATCCAGGTGGCAGATAAAGGACTGAACTGCTTCAACAACATCCTTCATGCCCTGAAAGCAGGGGATGGATATATTTTCTCAAAATCTGTAAAAACGCTTTCCGAAACAGAAAAAACATGGGTACTTCTTGAAAATGATTATGTGGATGTTAAAAATAAAAAAGGCGAAGTCCTTTACCGCATCAAAGAGTGTGTGGATGATTTTTCTTATTCTTATACAGATAACGCAGGACACCGGAAAACGCTGAAGCTTACAGAAAAGCGTATTGTGACATTTAACCCGAAGCTTGCTGAAAAGCAAAAATATGAAATTAACCGACAGGTGGAAAAAGCAAAAAATCTCAGGGCGTGTGAAGCAAAGAAATCGGAATATGGAGACAGCTCCAAGTATGTTACCTTTATTTCCACGGATAAGAAAGGGACAAAAACGGCTGGAAAAGTCAAGGTCGAGATAAATGAAAAGGCAATAGAAAACGCAAAGAAACTGGCAGGATATAACATGATTATAACTTCTGAGATCCAAATGAGCGCTTCTGAAATCTATGCTGCCTACCACAACCTTTGGCGGATTGAGGAATCCTTCCGTATCATGAAATCTCAGCTTGATGCCAGACCGGCTTATATGCAGAAACAGGAAACCATCACAGGGCATTTCCTCATCTGTTATCTTGCCGTGTTATTGACAAGGCTTTTACAGATACATGTATTAAAAGACGAATATGGAACGGAAGAGATTTTTGATTTTATACATGATTTTAGAGTTGCCAAAATCTCTGACCGAAAATATATAAACCTAACTAGAAGTTCCTCTTTCATAAGAGAGTTATCTTCTAGGACAGGATTGCCTCTTACCTCTTATTTCCTTGGAAACGAAGACATAAATAAAATGCTAAGCCATAGGTTTTAATCCGTGGCTTAGCACTACTTTTTTAACTCAACTCCGAAAGACAGGTATTATACATGGTTTCCTTCTCATTGCCAAGACGTACAGAGCGGAAATATTCCGCTACAATACGGAAATCACTTTGAAACTTGGCAATGGTCTCTTCTTCCAGGAATGATACCTGTACCAGATTGATCTTGTAATCAGGCACATACGGTTTTAATTCTTCCGGAAGATTCATCATTTCATGCAGTGTCGTTGGCCCTGTCCATGGTGTTGTCCCAAAGTACAGAACCAATGTTACCACTGGGCAAATCCTCTGGTCCGGCCAGAGTTCCTGTGCATATTGTGGCACATGTTTCTCGGCCTTATTCTGCGCTTTCATGTCACGGATGTATTTCTCATAAGAGGCATAGTCATATCCCATGCTTCTTACCGGCATCACATAGTTTACTGCTGTCTGGTTTTCCAGTCCATAAAGCGCATATGTGACATGATTTCGTACATCCAGCTTGATCACATCCCGGTCTTTCTGGCCCCAGTTCCCCTCAGCAGCTTTGAACATGCTTGCCGTTGGGCCGTCAGCCAGATTTTCCAGTTTTACCACTTTCTCGCCGCCATACACCAGAACATTGATGATGTCGGCAAAGACATCGCCGTAATCCTCCAGGATTTTTTCGACTTTGTCTGGACTGCTTTGTTTTTGTGTTCCCATAATCCCTAACACCTCCTCTCCTGGGATTGGAGGCGCCATGAGGCCCTCCGCTATTGTCGCAGAGGCGTATGCCTCAGGTAAAATCAAACTATTCGAATTTTTGATTGATGCTACTCAAATGCCTGTGATTTTACAGGAGAATTATGGGTTTCGATATATATTGCAAAAAATGAATTTTTCATTCCAATATGGAGAGATTCATACGACAGCATAATGATGCTGTCAGGCAAATGCTGTTCCCTTTACATTCCAATATGGAGAGATTCATACTAATCTTGCCAGTTCATCGTCAAGCCGTTCCAGCTCCCTTTACATCCCAATATGGAGAGATTCATACTTACTCCAAGCTCTCGTTCATGCCTTTGTGTTAATTACTTTACATTCCAATATGGAGAGATTCATACAGCGGTTTTACCACCATTTTATGCACAAATACATTTGAGACGATGTTGCTTGTGTTATAATTATGCGTTTGATTTTCAATTTTTCCGCAAAAATCAAATTTTTGTCTGTCGATCTACGGGGTTTTTGGCTCTATTAGACATCGACAGACATCATTATATGACGGTTTTTTCCCGAAAATGCCTCTGTCAGAAGGGATGCATTTTAAAAGGCCTTCTGACACACCTCCTATCCCTTTTGCATACACTGTAATGAAATATCATCCGAGAGGTACCCATGAATAAGGATCCTTTTTATCTGTACCCTGACACTTTGGTAAGCGCAGCCGAGACCGGTCAGGAAAATGTGCCTGTTGCCCCTCATGCAGGCGAAGGCGGCCCGGTCTATGACGGCTCATCTGACGAGAACAATGCCGCAGGGGAGCCGGTAATCCCCCTTCCCAATCCCGGTGAAGGCGGCCCGGTCTACGAAGGCCCCGGCTGGAGCGGGCCAAACTGGGATGGAAACGGGGGAGGAAATTTCCGTCCCAACTACCATCCGCCTGTATTCAGACCCATTTTCCCGTCCTTCGGCTCTGCGATCACCGTGGTTCCGGGAATCAGCTTCCCCTGTTACAACTGCACCATGACAGGCAATTACGGCCGGGTGCGCGTGCTCAACGCCTCCACAGGCTATCAGCCTTTTAACGTGCCCCTGGGCGGCTGGATGATCGCAAGCCAGCTGGGGAACGGAGACATCACCAGCTATATCCAGGCTGCCGCCGGATCCCGGACCATGACCGTATCCGGTGCCAATGGCTATATCTATATTCAGAAATCCATCACCATCCGGCCGGGTGCTTCCTCCACGGTAGCCATCATCAACACCCCTTCCGGCCTGGATCTGATGGAGATCTCTGACGTCTCCTGCAGCGCCCCCTCCGGCTCTGCCTGCTTAAGAACCTGCAACCTGTCCTTAAACCTTGGCCCCTTTGACGTAACACTGGAAAACAGCAGCGGCTCCTACACGCCGTTTACCAATGTGGGGTATAAAAATGTGACCTCCTACGTCACCCTTTATCCCAACTGGTATCAGATCTATGTCTCCCGCACCGGCTCCATGAGCGGAAACGCTGTGGCCGCCGCCTCTGCCACGCTGGATCCCAATGTTTCCTATACCCTCTACCTGTTTAACGCGCCTACGGCCACAGAAGGACTGCGGGCTATGATCGTCTCTAATTAGCCTGCGGCCCTCATAAAAACGCCTTACCTCCCGCACACGTTTTGCGCAGAAGGGAAGGCATTTTTACTCGCTCTGTCCCACTCTCTGAATATGGATCGCCAGAAACCCCACCTCTTCTCTGGCAATCGGCTGATTTAATTCCTGTTCCAGAAATCCGCAGATTTGTTCCGCTATGGCATAGGTCTTTGGGAAATGAGATCTGGCGTAATCATCCATGTCCAGATTTACCCGCTCGCCCTTTCTCGTTCGGGCCAGCATATACCGGATATGACTTAAAAGCCGGTTATACCCCAGAGACTCTTTTTCCAGCATTTTTTCCATTCCCTCCTCGATCATATGGACCGCATCCTGTACCAGTCGGGCCAGATTCATGGCATCCGCCACATTCTCATCCGACATTCCGGAATGAATATGAAGGGTAATGTAGCCAATTTCATCCTCGGACAGCCGGATTTTGGTCATCCGCTCCAGCAGCCCGGCCCCTTCCTTTGCAGCCAGGTATTCCTTCTCAAACAAAGCCTTAATATCCTGGTGGAAGGGATTGGGAAATTCTCTGTTTTCCCTGGCTCTGCGAACTGCCAGCGCAATATGATCGGCCATGGGAAGCAAAATCCCGTGATCCAGCTTTCCCAGCATCTTTTCCGCCTGGTCAATGATCCCGGCAACAGCTTCAATAAATACCGGCTCCATACTGTTGACCTGCTGTAAAGCGGATGTCTCCCTGGCAATCATGGCATATTCCTTTAAATCCGGCTGTTTCCACTCCCTGACCCGTTCGCCCGGCCGTCTTCCAAATCCCACGCCCTTTCCCATCAGGATCAGTTCCCGCCCATTTTCCTCCCCATAGACCAGGACACAGTTATTTCCTATCACTTTTATAATCCGATACATAAAATCCCCCCGCAGGTGTCAGAATTTCGTTTTTACCATTATACACGATAAGCAGAAAAACTTCTACCTGTAAAGGGATTTTATTCGATTTTCATCTGTCTCTCAGGCCGCTACTGCTCTTCGTACCAGCCAATTTCATCCAGAGCCTTCACCTGGCCCGTCTGTTCCATATGAACCTCCTGGCCTTCCTTTAATCCCGTAAACACGGCCATGCAGGCATCCGATGCCGCATGATCCCTGATATACTGCAGATCAAACTTCATCAGCCGGTCTCCCTTTCTCACTCTCTGGCCGTCCTTAACAAATACTTCAAAGCCTTGTCCATCCAGCTTTACCGTATCCACGCCGATATGCAGCAGAAATTCCGTTCCATCATCTGTCTTAAGACCCAAAGCGTGTTTTGACGGGAATACAAACATGACCTCTCCGTCCTCAGGAGCCACTGCCTCTCCATCCTCCGGGAATACCACATAGCCGTCTCCCATCATCTTGCTGGAAAAAGCCTCATCCGGCGCTTCTGTGATGGAGGCTGCGCGGCCGTTAAAGGGAGAGCAGAGAATATGGCGCTTCTGTCCTGGACGCTCTTTTCCAGGCTTCTTAGAAGCTTCTGCCGCCGGTTCCATGGTTTCGGTTTCTTCTGTCTCCTGATCCTGTTCCAGATACGCCTCCAGGTTTGCCTTAATCACCGTAACGTTTGGCCCGTAGATCACCTGGACGCCCTGACCCTTTTTGATCACGCCTACGGCCCCGGTGGCCTTTAACAGCTTTTCATCCACCAGCTCCGCCTGGTCAACCGAACATCTTAAGCGGGTCGCGCAGCAGTCCACGGAAGTAATGTTTTTCTTTCCTCCAAGGCCCCTTGCAATAGCGGCGCTTTGCTCATCCTGGCCCGCCTTATGTCCTTTTGTATTCTCATCCTGGCCGCCGGAACGCTTTGCAGTTACATCCGCCTTTGTATACAGCCTTGTTTCCTCATCGTCATCCTCCCGTCCCGGTGTTTTTAAATCAAATCTGCGGATCAGAAAACTGAAAATGAAATAATACAGGAAGAAATACACGATTCCCACCGGAATCAGCCGCATCCAGCTGGTCTTTGCATTTCCCTGAAGGATTCCAAAGATGAACAGATCCAAAAGACCGCCGGAAAAGGTCAGGCCTACGGCAATATTTAACATATGGGCGATCATATAAGCCGCTCCTGCCAGAATCACCTGAACCGCAAACAGCATAGGCGCCACAAACAGGAAGGAAAATTCAATCGGCTCTGTTATACCTGTCAGCATACAGGTTAAGGCCGCTGACAAAAGCAGGCCTCCCGCCGCCTTCTTCTTTTCCGGTTTTGCACAGCGGTACATCGCCAGCGCCGCTCCCGGAAGACCGAAGATCATGAAGATAAATTCCCCGGAGAAATATCGGGTGGCATCCGCGCTGAAATGAACCACATCCGGAGAAGCCAGCTGTGCAAAGAAGATATTCTGTCCGCCCTGGATCAGATTTCCGTCTACCATCATCGTGCCGCCCACTCCCGTCTGCCAGAAGGGAAGGTAGAATACATGATGAAGCCCGAAAGGAATCAGTGCCCGCTTTACAATACCGAAAATCAGAGTTCCCAGATAACCGGTTCCCGTCACCAGTCCGCCCAGCGCAAAGATGCCATTCTGAACCGCAGGCCAGATAAAGTACATCAGGATCCCCACAAACACATAGACAATGGTAGAGATAATGGGCACAAACCGTGAGCCGCCAAAAAATGACAGCGCATTCGGCAGTACGATCTTATGATACCGGTTATGCAGAGCCGCGACCCCCAGTCCTACGATAATGCCGCCGAAGACGCCCATCTGCAGGGTCTGGATCCCGCAGACGCTGGCAATGCTTCCCTCCAGCACATCCGGGCTGATGGAGCCGTCCGCCAGGATCATACCTCCATTGGTAAGCACCGCATTGATGGAAGCGTGCATTACAAAAAAGGCGATCATGGCAGACAGGGCCGCAACCTCCTTTTCCGCTTTTGCCATTCCTATGGCAACGCCTACCGCAAATATAATCGGCAGGTTGTCAAAGATCACGTTTCCCGCCTTGCTGAGTACCACTAACAGGGAGTGAAGCAGCGTTCCGTCTCCCAGGATGCCCTGCAGGCCATATGTAGCGATGGTGGTAGCATTGGTAAAGGAACTTCCGATGCCAAGCAAAAGCCCCGCTACCGGCAGGATGGCAATAGGAAGCATAAAGCTTCGTCCCACCCGCTGAAGTACACTGAAAATCTTGTCTTTCATAACTCTCCTTTCTCTTCCTGGTTCATGCACATTATCTGCAGATAAAGAAACACCTTCGTTATATCTTTCCCCGAAAACAAAAAAGGCATCAGCAAAAAGAAACATCGTCTCCAATGTTCATATTTTGCTAATGCCTGCATGACCAGTAACACACGTTATTTATATTTGAAATTAAATCCAGTATAAAAGATATTCGTGAACCTGTCAAGCCTTTTGCATATGTTTTTTCAGTTTCACTATACGCAGAATGAGGCGCAGCTGCTTAATCATTCATCCCAGTTGTGGTACACCGCCTGCACATCGTCATCCTCATCAAGCAGATCCAGGATACGATTCAGTTTCTTGATATCATCCTCAGCAGTAAGTTCTACCCAGGTCTGAGGGATCATGGTTACGTCGGCCTCCATCATTGGGATGTTCTGGGCCTCAAGGGCTTCGCGGACTGCGCTGAAATCATCAGGAGCAGTGATCACCTCATAACTTATGCACTCTGTCATAATCCAAGTATCATCCAGTCGTTCGTCCAGTCGCTGTGTAATGATCCCTATCGTCCCAAGACCAAACTCGGTAACGGATGCCATGGACGGAAAGGCGGCAATCGTGCTGATACTCAGCGTCAGAGCCGCAATCTGCAATCCTGACTGCTCTGCGCACTGTCAATCCTTCCAGTGGCAGGTTCCCGGACCTTAACAGCATCACTTAGGTCGCCGAAGCGCCGTTTGTTATAGCTGCCGGTCTTTTATGGGACTTTTACCGCAAGATACACTCCAACGAGTCATCTTAGCACGGAGGGATTCAGTCGGACCCCTGTGCTATGTTTTGAGTTACGCTACTTTCCGGAGTCCAAAGGACTTTGGAAGCGGTTCATTGCCTTCTTCCAGCCCCATCTCCTCTGCCATTGCCTTCGCCTTCAGCAGATGTGTCCGATTCTTGGCTGCGCAGACTGTCTTGGTAAAAATCCCGCAAATCCAGTCTTCATACACTTCTTTTGAGAAAATATATTCCGCTTTGTAGCAGAGTTTTCCTGTCACATCTGATACTTCCGTCACATTCGCTCTGTCCCGCAGGTGACTGGTTAAAAAAGCTTCGGAGGCATGGCAGCACTGGGCCGCCAGCTTTCCAGAAGACATTCCAAGGTCTTTTCGTGCAATAATTAACTGTCTCATGCCTGCTCCCCCTCTTTGACAGCTTCCTTGTCGGCTTCTTCCATGAAAAACATCCGAAAAATTGCAAGGCAATCTCTGAAGCCTGTCTGATAACACAGATCCCCATGTCTGGTCAGCAACCGGTTTTCCATGGTAAAAATTCGATCCAGCTCCTGGAACTGATCTTTGTGGGACTCAATATATCCGGAAACCAATGCTCTTGTTTCCTCCTGAAGCTGCCGGTACTCCGTGTCTTCTTGTAAAGCAGCCTCGTCCACACGGCCAGGTGTAATTCGTTCGAGCAGCTTTTCTATGTCAATATCCCATTGTTTTCTTTCCATAACGACTCCTTTTATTTTTTTCAAAATAAAACCATTAAAAACCAAAGTATTTTTTTCGCAGCTTCCGGTTAGCCATTACCGCCAAATACCGCTTAATTTTCATCCGTGTCGGATTGTGCGTAAGCTTCCTGCTTGCAAGCTCCCAGCGCCCCGTTATCAGTTTAATCACTTTTCCTTTTTCCCTGTTCTCATCCAAAAGCTGCCTGAATAGTTCCAGTGCAGCCCGATAATCTAACTCTTCCCTGTTGTCCATGAACTCGTGAAACATCGTCTCAAACGGATCAATTCGCCCGTAAGTCTCGTCCGCATCCACGAACACCTCAAAGAATGTTTCTTCAGAGTATTCCTCTTCAGACCATTTCGCGGCATTCTCTTTTTTAATCTGTTTGTGCCTGTCGGCCAATTCCAATAACCATTCTTCTATCTCTTCGGATATGAGCACTTCATCAGTACCGTCCCACCAATACAAGCGGTCGTCGTCAGACAGCTCGTAAGGTGGATTGTCCTGAACTTCTGGCGGAAGCGGTTTGTGAATGTAATCTTCCTCGTAGAGAAAATCCTCCGTGTAAATCGGTTCAATATCCCGAAGTTTTTCCTGGCAGGAAGCAGGAAGTTCATCTCCAATCAAATGTTTGATCCAGCCACAGATCCATTCCTCATCGATGCTCCCAGTATATCCCACAGTCCCTTTGAAATCGTCGTAGATACAGTACAGCATATATGCGGCAAGCACAACATCCGCAAATTCGCCACTCCCCACTTTTTCCGTCCACAGTGAACACGATTTCGAGTCGAATTCTGCCAGTTCCCAGCTTTCATCCTCAAAATAATTGTAATAAAATACCGTCTTCCCTCCCGGATAAAGTTTTACCGGTCTCAAAAGTCCGATTTCGTGATCCAGAGCATAAACCACATCGAAACTCATCATGCCTCCATAATTCAAAATCTTAACCATCTGCCTTGAAAATGCAGTTTGGTCTCCCTCAGCTATTCTCGTTTTTCCCTGATATCCTGCGTAAGCACCCATATGTATGTCCTCCTTCTTTTTGCTGGTAGTGTCAAAAACTACCTGTTTTTTTGTTCTAAAATCTTT
>UMED01027461.1_pt1 | contig 13969 bp, 9 predicted proteins | sample 1964661 | NCBI WGS metagenome assembly UMED01 (sample SAMEA4836011, study PRJEB28245) | human gut metagenome | biome: gut microbiome; material: fecal sample | place: Denmark | collected 2008
TCCGCCGATATTTAGTCTTGCCGTTTAAAACGGCCGAGAAGCATGTGACTTTAGCCATGTGAGGTTCACTGTGTTTGAAATAAAATGTGCTGTGAGATAGTTACTGTTCATGGGTAGGCACTTTTGGAACCGAAAGTGCCGTAAGAAAACGTGGTGGCAGCAGGAATTTGCCGTATTTAAATGCGAAGCCACGGCAAATTCAGTTACTGGACACGTATGCGTGTACAGTAACTGAGATAATGTGTAGATGGCGGTGTTGTATGCAAAAAGGTGTACAATGCCGCTATTTTTTGTTAATATAGAGAAGAAGGAAAAAAGAGGGATAATGTTTTATAAATATCACGTTAGGAGGTTTTACATATGAAAAAGGGAAAATATTTACTTTTGACCGTCACAGCCGCCGCGCTTCTGGCGGCGATCCCATTTCAGGCATTTGCGTCGAAGGATACAGAGGACCGCAGCCCGGTTGGCTCGATCGGCTTAAATGTTTCGTCCTCGATCCATGTCGGTGATGAGAGTTCAGATGTGGATGTTTCGCTCGATTTCGGTGACTGCGATATTTCCAATGTTGATGTGATCAACGAGCCGTCCGGTAAATGGGTGGACAAGGATAAGCCAAAGCTGGAGGTTACTCTGGAGGCGGACGATGATTATTATTTTAAATCCGGTTATGCGAAAAAGAATGTGACCCTGAGCGGTGACAGTGCGACGGTTACTTCCATCAAGCGCAAGGGCGATGAGGAACTCCGGGTCGTGATCACCCTGAAAGCTTTAAAAGGAACCTCCAGTGATTACAGCCTGGATGTTGATGAGGCAGAGTGGGATCAGATGGATGGCGTTGCAGAGTGGAACGGCAGTGAGGATGCGAAATACTATGAGCTGCGCGTTTACCGGGATGAGAAATTTTTAAGTACGGTAAAACCGGGAAAAGAAACGAAATACAATCTTGGACGTTATCTTACGCAGGCGGGAACCTACACGTTTGATGTGCGCGCGGTTTACAGCGATTCACGGCACGGCGAATGGCAGACATCGGATTCCTTCACAATCACGGCGGAGCAGGCGCAGGAAATTCAGAAGACGCTTGTCTTCAAGGAAGCAGGCAGCGGTCCGGCAGCCGGTGCGTGGGAACAGGATGCGCTTGGATATAAGTACCGCAATTCCGATGGAAGCTATGTGACCAATAACTGGCAGCAGATCGGCGGTGTGTGGTATTTCTTCGATGAAAATGCATATTGCAAGACGAATACCTGGGTGTTCTGGAATGGAAAATGGTATTATCTGGATGTAAACGGCGCGATGTTAGTTAATACGACGACGCCGGACGGCAAGCAGGTCGGGGAAGATGGGGCGCTTCTGTAAAATTTTTAAGAAACAATTTTGATGAAAATCCGTCAGGGAAGATGGAGACAGAATTGTAAAATAGATGTGAGAAGAGGCAGATTGCACGGAATATGCGGTCTGTCTCTTTTACATTTAAAAACAGAGAAAAACAAAGAGAATATTTGCAAATAGAACGATGGTAGAATGAAAACACATACATGAAAAGAGTGCCAAAGGACAAGCTGGCAGTTATTTCTGATGAAATAAAAAAATTAACAAAAAGAATACTTGCATATTGTGAAATAAGTAGTAAGATAGAGATGGTATCTCATGACTGCCTATTTTTTAACAATCTAGGGGAAGGGGCGGTCTGAGAAGAGACTGCAAGGGGTTCTAAGCCAGTATGGAGGATGGCAAAAAAAAGGACTGACAAAGGAGGGGCACAAAGATGGCAGCACAAATTTTGGCTGTGATTATTTTTATTGTAATGTTTGGACTTATCATCTGGGATCACATTGAGAGGCATATCGTATCGCTCGGATGCGGGCTTCTGACGCTGGTGCTGGTGTTTGGCGTCTGTATGCACAGTGAGGTGGCAGCAGCGGAGACACTGAGCCTGCGCAGCTTCATGGTTCCGAACTTCTGGTTTCAGACCGAGGCGGCGGCAGAGTCCTCGAGCGGCATCAACTGGGCGACGATTCTTTTTATTGCCGGTATGATGCTGATGGTGGAGGGCATGGAGCGCGCGGGATTTTTCCGGTGGCTGTGCCTGACAATCGCCAAGGCGGTACATTATAAGACGATCCCGATTTTTATTTCATTTATGCTGATGTCGGCGTTTCTGGCGATGTTTATCGACAGTATTACCGTTATTCTTTTTTTGGCAGCGGTCACGGTAGAGCTGGCGCATCTTCTGCATTTTGATCCGATTCCGATGATCATTTCAGAGATCTTCTGTTCGAATCTGGGCGGCTCTGCGACGATGTGCGGCGATCCGCCGAATATCATCATCGGAACCTCGCTCGGATATTCATTTAAAGATTTTATTTTAAATACAGGTATGATGGCGGGTGTTTCGCTGATTTTTATCGTGCTGTTTTTCTATTTTTCCTTTAGGAAAGAATTAAAGGCGAGTGAAAAGCATGACGAAGCGGTTACATATCCATCCCCACAGGAGGCGATCGCGGATCGGAAACGGTTTGCGGTCAGCGTGGGGATCTTTGCGGCGGCGATCGTGATGCTGGTGACGCATGCACAGACGGGACTGACAGTTGCGACGATCGGCGTATTTATCGGTGCTTTTTCGCTGCTGGCATCCGGCGGTGAGGCGCTCAGCATGATTAAGAAGCTTGACTATAAGACGCTGCTATTCTTCATTGGTCTTTTTGTCGTGGTCGGCGGCATGGAGCAGACGGGCGTCCTAAATTCTTTAGCAGGGATCATTGACGCAGCCAGTGGAAATAATGTAAAATGGGTAGTGGCGATTGTGCTGTGGCTGTCGGCGCTTGCGAGTGCATTTGTGGACAATATCCCATTTGCGGCGACGATGATCCCGGTTATCCGGAGTCTGGCGCAGGCAGGCGGCATGGATCTCTCGGTTCTGGCGTGGGCGCTTTCGATGGGTACGGATATTGGTGGCTGCGGAACTCCGATCGGAGCCTCGGCAAACGTAGTTGGTATCTCAGTGGCAGCGAAAAACGGACATTTTATCGGCTGGGGGAAATATTGCCGGTATGCAGCTCCGGCGACGGTGCTGGTAATCCTGATTTCCATGGTTTGTATATATGTGAGATACTTTTAAGGGGGCTTTTATATGGAGGAGAGGAAAAACAGAGTGATCATCTCGGTCAGCAGACAGTTTGGCAGCGGCGGACACAAGATAGCGGAAGCGCTGGCAGAGCATTTTGAACTTCCGATTTATGATCATAGGATGCTGGACAGTATTGCCAAGGAAAAGGGTGTGGATCCGCGTGTACTGGAAAAATACGACGAGAAGCCGCTAAACCGTTTTCTGGCGCGCAATGTCAGCGGATTTTCAAGCTCTCTGGAGAACAATCTGGCGCAGATGCAGTTCAGTTACCTGAAAGACAAGGCCGATTCGGGGGAATCGTTTGTGGTAGTTGGACGGTGTGCGGAGACGGTTTTAAAGGAATATGACGGACTGATCACGATCTTTGTGCTGGGCGATGAGGAAACACGGGTGAAGAGAATTGAGCAGCTGCACGGACTTTCAGAGGACGAGGCGAAACGTCTGGTAAAGACGAAGGACTGGCGGCGGAAATCCTACCACAACTGTTACAGCCGCGGACGCTGGGGGGATTCCAGAAATTATGACCTTTCGATCAACAGCAGCCGGCTGGGAATTGAGGGAACGACGAAGATGCTGGAGGAGTATGTGCAGGCGCGGATGGACGCGATGCAGAAATAAAATAATAGAGATATCGAAGGAAAAGAGAAAGGGGAACGTGTGCATAGGTGGCGCACGTCCCCCTTTTCCTGCCGAGGTGTTATACGGTTACTGTTCCCGGGTAGGTACTTTTGGAAGCGAAAGTGCCGTAAGAAAACGTGGTGGCAGCAGGAATTTGCCGTATTTAAATGCGAAGCCACGGCAAATTCCGTTACTGGGTACGTATGCGTGAACAGTAACGTTATACTAAAAAATATGGAATTAGATAGAAAAATCGTATTTGCTATCTGTTCGATCTTGTTTTATAGTATATAAAATATTTAATAGGAGTTTGATGATATATGACAGAGTTAAAAGAAGAAAAAAAGACCGGTCTAGTTCTGGAGGGCGGCGGGATGCGCGGTATTTACACAGCGGGCGTCCTGGATGTGTTTTTGGATCATGATATTTCATTTGACGGCGTGATCGGCGTCTCGGCGGGTGCAGTGCATGGGGCTTCGTTTGTGTCGGGGCAGAAGGAGCGGAGCATCCGCTACTATAAAAAATACTGCAATGACAAGCGTTTTATGAGCTTTAAAAACTGGCTGCGGACGGGAAATCTGGTGGACGAGCAGTTCTGCTTCCATGATATACCGGAACGGCTGGATCCGTATGATTACGAGGCATTTGACCGGGGAAATACACGGTTTTATGTGGCATGCAGCAATGTGGAGACAGGGAAAGCAGAGTATCTGGAGATCAAAGATATGTTCAAAGATGTTGAATATTTCCGTGCGACGGCATCCCTTCCGTATGTGTCCCATATGGTCGAGGTTGGTGGAATGAAGCTTCTGGACGGCGGCTGCACGGACAGCATTCCGTTGCGTGCGTTCGCTAAGATGGGGTATAAAAAATGCGTCGTTGTGCTGACCCGTCCGGCGGGCTACCGCAAGAAACCGGGCAATTTCTGGCTGCCGGAGGCGGCATATCACAAATATCCGGCGTTCGTGAGGGCGCTTCGCAGCCGCTATTATTTCTATAATAAGACGGTGGAATGGATCGATCGCCTCGAACAAGAGGGAAAAATTTTTGTTATCCGTCCGAGCGTGGCGCTTCCAATCGGCAGAACCGAACATAGTGTTGAAAAATTGCAGGAGACGTATGATATCGGCAGGAAGGATGCTGCCAATCAGATGCATGCAATGGAAAATTGGTTCAAATCTTATTGATTTATAGATTGATCTCTAGTATAGTAAAGATTGATGTAATGTGGCTGTGGACAATAAAAAGCGGGACAGCTGCAGCGTGACGATGAAAGAGCGATTCGTTCGGACCACATATGCCGCAGTGGCGGAAGACAGGTTTGGTATGTGTATCGCTATAAATTATAGAAGGAGAACACGCAATGGTTAAGATAGCAGTAGATGCCATGGGGGGCGACAACGCACCGGGTGAGATCGTGGCAGGTGCCGTGATGGCAGCCCAGTCGAGGGAAGATATTCAGATTTTCCTGATCGGCAAGGAAGAAGTCGTATCAGAAGAATTAAAAAAGCATACATATAAGAAAGAACAGATCGAGGTTGTCAATGCGACTGAGGTCATCGAGACGGAGGAACCGCCGGTCAATGCGATTCGCACGAAGAAAGATTCGTCCATCGTGGTCGGCATGAATATGGTCCGCAGGGGTGAGGCGGATGCATTCTGTTCCGCGGGCAGCTCCGGCGCAATTCTGGTCGGCGGACAGGTGATCGTCGGCAGAATCAAGGGCGTTGAACGTCCGCCACTGGCTCCATTGATTCCGACAGAAAAGGGCGTGTCCCTGCTGATCGACTGCGGCGCCAATGTCGATGCAAGACCGTCCCATCTGGTACAGTTTGCAAAGATGGGATCCATCTACATGGAACACGTGGTTGGCATCAAGAATCCGCGTGTGGCGATCGTCAACATTGGTGCGGAGGAAGAGAAGGGCAATGCGCTGGTGAAAGAGACATTCCCACTCTTAAAAGAATGTAAGGACATTAATTTCATCGGCAGCATCGAGGCACGCGAGATTCCGCACGGCGGCGCGGATGTCATCGTTTCCGAGGCATTTGTCGGAAATGTCATCCTGAAACTTTATGAAGGTGTCGGTGCAACCCTGATTTCCATGGTAAAACAGGGCATGATGACGAGCCTGCGCTCAAAGATCGGCGCATTGCTTGTAAAACCGGCGTTGAAGACGACGCTCAAAGCATTCGATGCGAGCCAGTACGGCGGCGCACCGCTTCTGGGACTCAAAGGGCTGGTTGTCAAGACGCACGGAAATTCCAAGCGCACCGAGGTGTGCAATTCGATTCTTCAGTGTGTGACCTTTAAAGAGCAGGCGATTAATGAAAAGATCAAGGAAAGTCTGTGAAACTTTCGTGAAATTATAAAATGTAGCGAAAAAACGATATGTTTTTAATCAATCTAAAATTCTAAATATTTTAAAATAAGTTCATAGAAAGGAAGAAAATTATGGAATTTGAAAAATTACAGAACATTATCGCGGAGGTACTGAATGTTGAAGCAGATGAAATTACGTTAAATACGACGTTTGTGGATGATCTGGGCGCTGATTCGCTGGATATTTTTCAGATTATCATGGGAATCGAGGAGGAGTTTGATATCGAAATCCCGACTGAGGAGGCAGAAAAGATTGTATCTGTGGGCGATGCAGTAGAGCAGATCAAGAACGCACTGAACTAATTCAATGTTTGTTAAAAAGTTATAGAGAAGTCTGTCAGGCAAAGGGGCTGGGCGGGCTGCCGAAGGGCAGGATCGCGACAGCTCCTTTCCAAAAAGAACGGATGTTTGACTCTGGCTCACAGGCACAAATAGCAATGATTGCCGGAATCAGTCAGCAGCAGGACAGGCTGGAAAGAGAGAAATATATGGAGTATACATTAAATGAATTGGAAAAACGGATTGGCTATTCGTTTCAGGACAAGAAGCTTCTGGAACACGCGATGATACATAGTTCGTATGCCAATGAGCACCATCTTGGAAAACTGGGATGCAACGAGCGCCTTGAATTTTTAGGCGACGCGGTGCTGGAAGTGGTATCGAGTGATTTCCTGTTCCGCACGTTTCCGGAGATGCCGGAGGGCGATATGACAAAGACACGTGCGAGTCTGGTCTGCGAGCCGACGCTTGCATTCTGCGCACAGGAGATCGATCTGGGTGGATTTTTGCTGCTTGGAAAAGGCGAGGATGCGACCGGTGGACGGGGGCGCGATTCGGTGGTGTCGGATGCGATGGAGGCACTGATCGGTGCGATTTATCTGGACGGTGGTTTTGCTAATGCAAAAGAGTTTATTCATCGATTTATTCTGAACGATATGGAACACAAAAAGCTCTTTTATGATAGCAAGACTATCTTGCAGGAGATTGTGCAGGGACATACGGACGAGACACTTACATACGTTCTTCTGAAAGAAGAAGGACCGGATCACAATAAGAGCTTCGAAGTGTCTGCGATGCTGGACGGTCAGGAGATCGGGCGCGGCATCGGACGGACGAAAAAATCAGCGGAACAGCGTGCGGCGTACCGTGGGATCCTCACTATCAGAAAACCGCAGGAGTAGGTATGTATTTAAAGAGTATTGAAATACAGGGTTTTAAGTCATTTGCCAATAAAATTCTGTTTGAGTTCCACAACGGAATCACGGGCATCGTCGGACCGAACGGCAGCGGCAAGAGCAATGTCGCCGATGCAGTGCGCTGGGTGCTCGGTGAGCAGAGAAGCAGGCAGCTGCGCGGCGGCACGATGCAGGACGTTATTTTTGCTGGTACGGAGCTTCGAAAACCGCAGGGATTTGCCTACGTGGCGATCACACTGGATAATGCCGATCACAAACTTCCGATTGAGTACGACGAAGTCACGGTTTCAAGACGTCTTTACCGTTCTGGTGAGAGTGAATATAAGATTAATGGAACGAGCTGCCGTCTAAAAGATATCAACGAGCTCTTTTATGATACGGGTATCGGTAAAGAGGGATATTCCATCATCGGACAAGGACAGATTGATCAGATTTTAAGCGGGCGGCCGGAGGAACGGCGCGAGCTGTTTGACGAGGCGGCTGGAATCGTGAAATTCAAGCGGCGCAAGGCGATCGCACAGAAGAAGCTGGAAGATGAAAAACAGAACCTGATCCGCGTGACGGATATTTTGTCCGAGCTGGAAAAACAGGTAGGACCGTTGGAACGGCAGTCGGAGGAGGCGAGGGAGTATCTGCGTCTGCGGGAAGAGCTGCGCTGCCTGGACGCCAACCTGTTTTTGGCAGAATCGGAGGAATTGAAGCGCCAGATCCGGGAAGTGGAGCAGAAGGAGATGATTCTGACCGGCGATCAGGAGAGTGTGCGGGCGGAATCGGAGACACTGAAATCGGAGTACGAATTGCTCGGAACCGAGCTGGATGCGCTGGATGCGGCGATTGCCGCGGATCGTGAGGCGTGCAGTCGGGAAGACCTGGAACGCCAGGAGAAGACCGGACGGATCGGAGTTCTCAGAGAGCAGATCCGGACGGAGCAGATGAACGAAGAACATATCCGCAGCCGGATGGCGTCGATCGACGGCGAAATGCATCAGAAAGAGGAAGAACAGGCGGAATATGAGTCTGAAAAACAGGCACTAAATGCATCGGTGCAGACGATCGAAGCAAAACAGCAGGAAGCGGAGGCAGCAGTCCGTTCGATGGACGAGGCGGTCAGCCGGACGGAAACCTTGATCGAGACGGCAAAAGCCGAGATCATGGACGCTCTGAACCAGAAAGCGGAACTTGCCGCCCGCCGTCAGCGCTATGAGACGATGCTGGAGCAGGCGGACGTGCGCCGGGCGGAAGTGACGCAGAAGCTTTTGAAATTCAAGAGCGATGAGTCGGTTCAGGAAGAGCAGAAAAAAGAAGAAGAAGCCAAATTAGGGAAGGTGCGGGAATGTCTGGAAGCGTTTTCGGCGCAGGAAAAAGAGCTGCAGGAGCAGACGCGCACGGAGGAAGAACAGGAACGCCGCCTGAACCAGAAACTTTCGAGCCTTCAGCAGGATTACCACACGAACCGGACGAGGCTGGAATCGATGCGGAATCTGGCGGAGCGCTACGAGGGCTACGGCGGCAGTATCCGCCGCGTGATGGAAGTCAGGAACTGCATTCCGGGTATTCATGGCGTTGTGGCGGATTTGATCAGCACGACGAAGAAATATGAGACGGCGATCGAGACGGCACTTGGCGGCAGCATCCAGAACATTGTGACGGATTCCGAGGAGACGGCGAAACGCCTGATTGAACATCTGAAAAAGAACCGGTATGGCCGTGCGACGTTTCTGCCGCTGACCAGCATGGAACGCCGCCAGAGTTTTGGACAGCCGGGGGCGCTGAAAGAAATGGGTGTTCTTGGACTGGCAAGCGAACTGGTCTCAGCGGATGAGAAATACAGCGGGCTGGTGTCCTATCTGCTGGGACGCGTGGTCGTGGTGGATCAGATCGATCATGCGATTGCGCTGGCAAAGAAATACCGCTATTCTCTCCGGATCGTGACGCTGGACGGCGAGCTTTTAAGCCCTGGCGGTTCGATGACCGGTGGTGCATTCAAGAACAGCAGTAATCTGCTGGGACGCCGCCGTGAGATCGAAGAACTGGAAGCTGCCTGCAAAAAGGCATTGGAACAGGTGGAAGCGGTACAGAAGGAGCTGGCAGAGACGGGACGCAGGCTGACGGAAGCGAAGAGAACACTGGCATCCGTCCAGGAGAGGCGCCAGCAGATGCAGATCCAGCAGAATACGTTGGAATTGACGATCTGCCAGCTAGAGGCGAGACGGCAGGAGATTGCAGATTCTTCGCAGGATCTGTCTTCAGAAAATCAGGAACTCGAACTGCAGGTAGGCGATCTGCGCGGGGAGCTGCGGGAGCTGCAGACCGAAGAGACGAAGCTTGAAACGCTAAGCAATGAGAAGAACCAGTACGTGGAAGAGCAGCAGACGGGTCTTGAGACGGCGAAAAAGCAGCGTGGGGAAGCGGCGGCAGCCCTTTCGGAGATACAGCTTGGGCATTCCCAGGCGGAGCAGAAGGGCGCGTTTATCGAGGAAAATCTGCGCCGTGTATTGCAGGAGCAGGAACGTCTCCGGGCAGAGAAAGAGAAACTTTCCGGCGGTCACGCGGACAGCAGCGAGACGATCGCTGCCAGAGAGCGCGAGATTGCAGCGCTGGAAGCCGAGATACAGGCGTCCGGGGACAAGCGGACGCAGATGGAACTGGTAATCCAGAACAAGCAGCGTGAGAAGGAAGAAAAGGCGGGGCGGCAGAAAACTTTCTTTGATAAAAAGGAAGAGCTGAACGAACGTCTCCAGCTTTTAGACCGCGAGAACTTCCGTCTCCAGAATCAGAGAGAACGCCTGAATGAGCGCCTGGAGTCGCAGGTCGATTATATGTGGAGTGAGTATGAGCTTACGTATTCGCGCGCGGAAGAGCTGCGGAAGGAAGAGCTGACCTCGATTCCAGAAATGAAGCGGTCGATCAATGAGAAAAAGATGGAGATCCGCGCCCTTGGGAATGTCAATGTCAACGCGATCGAGGACTACAAGGAGATATCCGGCCGCTACGAATTTATGAAAAACCAGCATGAAGATCTGGTAGCGGCACAGGCGGCGCTGGAAAAAATTATCGAGGAGCTCGATGAAGGAATGCGGCGTCAGTTCCGGGAAAAATTTGGTGAGATCCGCCGCGAGTTTGATAAAGTATTTAAGGAATTATTTGGAGGCGGAACGGGTACGCTGGAGCTGTCGCAGGAAGAAGATATTCTGGAGGCAGGCATCCAGATTATTTCACAGCCGCCGGGCAAAAAACTGCAGAATATGATGCAGCTCTCCGGTGGGGAGAAAGCATTGACGGCGATCGCACTGCTTTTTGCAATTCAGAACTTAAAACCGTCGCCATTCTGCCTGCTTGATGAGATTGAGGCGGCACTCGACGATTCCAACGTAGACCGGTTTGCCGGATATCTGCATAAGCTGACGCGCTACACGCAGTTTATCGTCATCACCCACCGAAGAGGCACGATGGTGTCGGCAGACCGCCTGTACGGTATCACGATGCAGGAAAAAGGTGTGTCCACGCTGGTATCGGTCAGCCTGATCGAGGCGCAGATGGAGCGGGAAGAGGAAAAAGCAGAATTATAATTGCAAAAAAGAGTTCAGAAATAGAAAAGGAGGCGCAGCCATGGGTGATAAGAAAAAGGGTTTTTTCAGCCGTCTGGTAGAAGGGCTGACGAAAACGAGAGATTCCATTGTAGGCGGAATTGATTCCGTATTCAGCGGTTTTTCCGCGATCGATGATGATTTCTATGAGGAGATCGAAGAGACGCTTATCATGGGCGATCTGGGTATCCAGACGACGATGGCGATCGTCGAGGATCTCCGGAAAAAGGTAAAAGAAAACCACATCAAGGATCCGGCAGAGTGCAAGGATCTTCTGATTGCCAGCATCAAGGAACAGATGGATCTGGGCGAAAATGCCTACGAATTTGAAAACCGCAAGTCGGTTGTGCTGGTGATCGGCGTCAACGGCGTCGGGAAGACGACCTCGGTCGGCAAGCTGGCGGGTCAGTTAAAGGATCAGGGCAAGAAGGTCATTCTGGCGGCGGCGGATACATTCCGTGCGGCAGCGATTGAGCAGCTGACGGAGTGGGCAGGACGCGCGGGCGTTGAGCTGATCGCCCAGCAGGAAGGTTCTGATCCGGCAGCTGTTATCTACGATGCGATCGCGGCGGCAAAATCAAGAAATGCCGATGTGCTGATCTGCGACACGGCAGGTCGTCTGCACAACAAGAAAAACCTGATGGAAGAGTTAAAGAAGATCAACCGGATCATCGACAAAGAATATCCGGACGCCTACCGTGAGACATTGGTTGTCCTTGACGGAACGACCGGTCAGAACGCGCTTGCACAGGCAAAACAGTTTATGGAGGTGGCGGATATCACCGGCATCATCCTGACGAAGCTGGATGGCACGGCAAAGGGCGGTATCGCGGTTGCGATCCAGTCCGAGCTTGGTATTCCGGTTAAATACGTCGGAATCGGCGAAAAGATCGACGATTTACAGAAATTCGATGCGAATGATTTCGTCAATGCACTGTTTAAGAGAAATGAAGCATTGACAGAGAATGAATAAAGCTAAAAATAGCTGAGCATGCCACGGCTGAAACTGGTTTGGCGGAGAACAAATCTGCTTAAGCCGCAGATTCAGATAAACAGGACACACCCGGCAGACTGTCTGGTCAGAGAACCGGCAAAAGCAGGGCGCATTCTGAGAAATACGGATAAATGGAGGAAAGACAATGAGTGAGACAATAAAGGAAGAGACAGCAGAGGCAGTACAGGCTGAGCCGCAGGGACTGACGCTGGAGAAATTCGAAGAAGCAACTGAGGTTGTCAGCAAGGTTATTTCCGAGACAAAACTGGTTTACAGTGAATATTTTTCGAATTTGACCGGCAATAAAGTATATTTAAAACCGGAAAATATGCAGTATACAGGTGCTTACAAGGTAAGAGGTGCATTTTATAAGATCAGCACCCTGAGCGATGAGGAGAAACAGCGCGGTCTGATCACCGCATCGGCTGGAAACCATGCACAGGGCGTTGCATACGCGGCAAAACTGGCTGGCTGCAAGGCAACGGTTGTTATGCCGACGACTACGCCGCTCATGAAGGTAAACCGTACCAGAAGCTATGGCGCAGAGGTGGTTCTTCACGGCGATGTATTCGATGAGGCGCTGGCATATGCAAATGAGCTGGCAGCGGAGCACGGATATACCTTTATCCATCCGTTCAACGATCTGGACGTAGCCACCGGTCAGGGAACCATCGCGATGGAGATCATCAAAGAGCTTCCGACCGTTGATTATATTCTGGTTCCGATTGGCGGCGGCGGACTCTGTACCGGTGTTGCAACGCTGGCAAAACTGCTGAATCCGAAGATCAAAGTGATCGGTGTAGAACCGGCAGGCGCAAATTGTATGCAGGAATCCCTGAAAGAAGGAAAAGTAGTGACTCTTCCGAGCGTCAACACAATCGCGGATGGTACTGCAGTTAAACGCCCGGGCGATCTGCTGTTCCCGTACATCCAGATCAATGTGGATGATATCATCACCATCGAGGACTCCGAGCTGATCGTGGCATTCCTTGATATGGTAGAAAACCACAAGATGATCGTTGAGAACTCCGGTCTTCTGACTGTGGCTGCTCTGAAACACCTGAATGTGAAGAAGAAAAAAGTCGTATCCATCCTGAGCGGCGGCAACATGGACGTGATCACAATGGCATCCATCGTACAACATGGTCTGATCCAGAGAGACCGCGTATTTACCGTATCGGTACTGCTGCCGGATAAGCCAGGCGAACTTGCAAAAGTCGCAACCCTGATGGCAGAAGAACAGGGCAATGTCATCAAATTGGAGCATAACCAGTTTGTCAGCATTAACCGCAACGCAGCAGTGGAGCTGCGGATCACCGTTGAGGCGTTTGGTACGGATCACAAGAATAAGATAGTGGAAGCGCTCAAGGAAGCAGGCTACCGTCCGAAGCTGGTAAAATCCAAAAATATCTATGATGTCTAAGGTGGAAATGAAAAGCAGTGTAGATAGAGCAGACAGGGGAGAATTGAAATGAAGCGGGAGAAATATGAGCCGGTGTTAAAAAATATTTCCTATTTTATAAAATGGGCGGAAGGCGCGATTGTGATTGGAATTGTGAGCGGCTGCATCGGCACGGCATTTGGAAAATGCGTCCTATGGGTGTCGGCATTCTTTCAGAGCCACCCGTGGATGGTCTTTCTGCTGCCGCTCAGCGGTCTTCTGGTTCTGGGCGTTTACCATGCGCTGGGAGAGGATAATAACCGGGGCACCAATATGGTGATTGAATCGATCTATTCGAACACAGAGATCAGTTTTGCGACTGCCCCGGCAGTCTTTGCAGGAACGCTTCTGACGCATTTGGGCGGCGGTTCTGCCGGACGCGAGGGCGCGGCGCTGCAGATGGGAGGAAGCATCGGAACCCAGATCGGAAAATGGCTGAAATTTGATGAGAAAGATAAGAAGATTGCGGTCATGTGCGGCATGAGCGGTGTATTTGCCGCCTTGTTTGGCACACCGATGGCGGCGGCGATCTTTTCAATGGAGGTTATCAGCATCGGTGTTATGTACTATGCAGCGCTGGTTCCGTGTGTCTTTTCTGCCTTTACGGCGGCGGCGCTG